>Ga0209373_10000976_pt1 | contig 38234 bp, 32 predicted proteins | sample Higcelweek5metaG_FD_187173 | JGI IMG/M metagenome (GOLD analysis project Ga0209373, IMG submission 187173) | Freshwater pond sediment microbial communities from the University of Edinburgh, under environmental carbon perturbations - High... | ecosystem: Environmental > Aquatic > Freshwater >... | reverse complement strand
GATTCTGAATGAACTTGATTGATTCATCAATAGTAGTAATGCCTCTCTGTTTTCTAAACAAATGCGAAATGGTAAAATGGTCTCCCCCTTCCCGTTCGGATTTCGAATCATTCTGGTTTAGTGAACTCGTACCATCAATAATTGACAACTACCGTGTTTACACTGATGGAAGTCATCAGGCAATCGCAGGACTCTCACTTGGAGCTGAACAGGCACTTGACCTTTCATGGTGCGGAAAATCTTTTTATGCCGGCATCGGCTGCTTCAGTCCTGTGTTCAGTCGTCAACCAGTTGTATTTGATAATTCTTTTTCAGAAATGATTAAAGAGCGCTGGCCTTCCCAGAGTAACAATAAACAATCAGACGTGCTCAGATTGTTTTACCTTGCATGCGCGGATAAAGATCACCTTTCCGCTGAAACCAGCCGCAGTCTTGCTGAATTCATGTCAGATAAGTTATCTGCGGCAGGAACATCATTTATAAGTGATCTTTATACACCCGGTTTTCACGAATGGAATTTCTGGCGATATGGATTAAAGTGTTTTTTACAAAACCTTGATAAATTCTGGACACACAACAACTGACAAGGAGAATTATGATGATTGACAGACTTAAAATTGTACTTTCTGATGTCAAAGATGAACCGTCACTTGCTGCATCATTGACAGACAAATCACGTATACTTGACGAAGTGGGTCTTAACAGCCTGCAGCTTGTCATATTTCTCATGAAACTCGAAGATGAATTTGATCTCGAATTAAACTACGAGTCCTTCAACCTGCATCATATGGCGGATCTTTCAACACTGGCCGACTATCTTGCTAATCTTAAAATGTCAACAGGAATACCGGCATGCTGACAGAAATACAAAATAATAAATCACTGAACTTTACATCTCCATGTATTTTATCTCCACACAGCACTTTGTGTTCAGCCACATTTAACTCTGAGAAGTTCTGGTGTGAAACAGATACAATTCATCTTCCTGCAATTATTGATCCTGCACAGGAACGAATCGTTTCCACTCTTGATGAACTCATGTTTCCTTTTTGCCCGGATTCAGAAGATATATTGTTGACCAGACATGAATTACTGCCCGGTCATCTTGACTATCTGCGATCTCTTGGTTTTAATTTCCAAAACAGGGTTGTAGGTGTCGACATAGATAAATCAACTCATGAACCTGATAAATTGCGGCATTATTATTACTCGCCATATGCAGTACTTAATGACTGGGAAACAACAGTGAAACAATGGACTTTAACTAACAGCCTGCCGCTTTTTGATACTGTTAAAACAGTAAATTCTAAAATTTACTCATGGCAGCTGCGCTGCGATATAACAGATAAACTTGGAGCCTCGTGTTTTTCTTCCCGTGAAGTAGGAGTTGAGTCGGAAGCAATTCTTGCACAAGGCCGCAAAGTACTTATAAAAGAAGCTTTCGGTGTTTCAGGGCATGGAAGTGTACTTATTGACGGAAAAAAAGCATTGGAGCGTATCTGCAGATATATTGAAAACAAAGAAAAAACAGGTGGAAAAGCAGCGTTTGTCGTTGAACCATTTCTTACAAAAACAGTCGACTTCTCCTGCCATTTCTCGATTAATGTCAATGGTGAAATTAACCTGTTTGGCGTGCAGCGGATGCGTAATCAGGGCTTTTGTTTTAATAAAGTTGAGCCGGCAGAAGACAGTCTCATCAATCTGCTTGACAATCAAGGTTATTTTGAGGTAGTTGAGAAAATAGCTGAAACGTTATTTAATGATGGGTATTACGGCCCTGTATGTCTTGATTCAATGTTGACAACTGATGGAATTGTCCAGATAGTTGAAATCAATGCCAGAAAGTCAATGGGCTTGATCAATCTCAGTTTTAACGCTCATCTTGGAAATCCGACTGAACGCAGCGTCCTTGGTTTCTACAACCTGCGTGTACCGGGTAACTTTACTTTTGATGACCTTTTGTATAGGCTGCACGAACGCAGAATTCTTCTCAGCAGAACAAACTGCAGAGGAGCAGCACTGCTTAATGCCGGTGGCTTGACAGTAAACATCGCTGATTCTGCTTTACCTGAATCCCCTTTTGATATGCAGTCAGCTGATTCCTGTAATTCTGTTACCGGTGTTGGAAGAATTTATTTCTCAATTCTTTCAAATTCTGCCAACGATGAAAATGATATTGAAAAAGAGTTGACAAATATTCTTCATGAAACTGGACTTAAAATTTTTTAGGAAATTATGAACAATTCAGAATCCGGACACATTGCAATACTTTGCTCAGGTGTAGCACTTGGGGTATACAACCCGGCGCTTACACTTAGAAGCAGATTACTTGACATCGGCAGACAATGCCGGATTTACGTACTTGAAAATCTTCACAATGTTGCAAGACGTGAAAATATATTGCAGGCAAAAAAGGCCTTTCACAGAAATTTTTCTCTTGCCTGCAACAGCCAGAAAATGGCCGGCAACATTGCTGACACATTCGAATCAGATCTTATTGATAAATATCTTGAGCAATGGATTCATGATGGTATAACCACTTTCTGTATTTTTTCAGGCTTCTGGCTGCCAATTGTCAACATGTTCAAAAAACAGCACTCTCATATTCAATACAACATTCATCTATGTTATATGGATGCAGTTCCGTCTACTTCATGGAAACTTTTTGTCAATGAATCAACAGGATGTATTGAACACCGGATGTTTAATTATCAGAAGAAAGAAGTTTCATGTCAACTTGCAGTCTCTTCACAGAAAACGCCGCCTTTGATAAAAAGAAACAAACGCTTTGTTATTCATGGCGGCGGTTGGGGTATGGGAACTTATAAATTGGCCATTGATGAATTGTCTGATGCCAATTTGTCAATGGATATTATTTGTTATGAACAGAATGATATTATTGACAGAGGTGATACAGTGCGTAATTTCATGATTGATCCAGAATGGAAACCATGGGAACAGATCAGCGGCGATTATACATTTCCTCCATTTGCAGAAGTTAAGAAAGGAATAACACCTGACTTTACAATTCCTGATAATCATCCTGACGTCTATGATCTTGCATCAAGCGCCATGGGTATTATCAGTAAACCTGGTGGTGCAACCCTTCTTGATTCATTTTCATCAGCAACTCCCCTTATATTCCTTCCAGAAACTTTTGGAGAATACGAAAAGAAAAACGGCGAACTCTGGCAGACTCTTGGTTTTGGTATTGATTTTTCAACATGGAAAGCTTCTAATTACTCGACCTTACTGCTCAATGACCTTCATCAGAATATTTTACGTTACAAGGAAAACAATAAACCTCCCACGCTTGAAGAGGAAATTGCCTATGCAACCTGAAACAGCTGTTTTATTAGATCCGGCATCATTTAATCGTGTTAAAAAAAATATCATCGGTTTGACTTCAGCTGTCAGGGGACGTAGAAACTCTCCTGATTATGGTTCGCCGGTTCCACTTGATATCGGTGTGGAACTGACAACCCGCTGTAATCTTCATTGTAAACATTGCTTTTTGTGGAATGAAGACGGGTTGTATAATAATACAAAAGGATTTAATCACAAAGAACTCTCATTTTCCATAATGGAAAAAGTTCTTCATGAAACTTCTTCTCAAAAATCAAATCTTTTTTTCTGGGGAACAGAACCTCTGCTTTACCCCTATTTTGATGAATTGTGCCGTGTACTCGAAAAAGACAAACGATGGACAGTGATCTGTACAAACGGAATTCTTATTGACAGGAAAATCGAACAGTTGACAAACATTTCCGATAATCTGGCAATTGTTATCAGTGTTGATGGATTAGAGGCCGCACACAATGAGATTCGTGGCAGGGGAACTTTTGAAAAAGTCATGAATAATATTAAGAAACTTCAGAAAGCCAGAAACGACGGCAGTTACAGAGGTCTGATTACTATACATACAGTATTAAACGAGAAACTTATACCTGACCTGTATGAATATTGCCTTTTTGTTGAATCTCTTGGTATCAACTCTTTATATATCGGGTTTCCATGGTATATTAACAGTAAAACTGCTGTGATGATGGATAATTATGTTGCAAACTGTTTTGATTTTTTACCTGTTGATTTCTCTGACAGTAAACCACGCAGCTGGCACTCATACTGTCATAAGCTTGACACATCATTAATTCCTATATTGAAAGATCAGATTGACAAAATTACATCTCATACCTGGAAACTGTGGTTTCGTTTTCAACCGGCACTCGAAACACATGAACTTCAGGAATTCCTCTCTGGCAGCGAAAAACCTGCACAGGCCAGAACGGAATGTTACGCAGTTTCCAACCGCATGGACATTCGTGCTGACGGCACTGTTACCTCATGTCAATGTTATCCTGAACTTATTGTAGGTGATCTTTCAAAAGAAAGTGTTCAGGACATATGGCATGGTGAAAAAATAAACAAAGTTCGCAGAACTATTGCCAAAGGTCTTGCCCCGGTTTGTTCAAAATGCATACTTTTATATCTTAACGGGAGATAAATTATGACAATCAATCTCGGATTGCTTGGTGCTGCCTCAATAACCCCGCGATCAGTAATCACTCCTGCACGTAAACTTGATAATATTACTATATCAGGTATTGCTTCATCAGATATCATGCGTGCTATGCACTTTGCAGATAATAATGACATCCCGCATGTCTTTGCAGATTACAGTTCACTTCTTGCAAGTGATGAAATTGATGCAGTATATATCGCGCTTTCCAATCACCTTCACGCACAATGGTGCATAGAAGCAGCAAAGGCAAAAAAACATATTCTTGTAGAAAAACCAATGTGTCTTAGCAGTAAAGAAGCTTTACAGATTCAAGAGGCTGTGCAGCAGAATGGAGTTCATATACTTGAGGGTGTCATGACTCAGCATCACCCCTGGGAGTCACATCTTCGGACCATTGTGCTTCAGAAACATCTTGGTGAACTGACTCATATAAAAACACGACAGACATTTCGTCTTGAACAGAACGGCAACTATCGGTTCTGCGGCAGATTTGGAGGCGGTGTATTTTTTGATGAGTCCTGTTACTGGCTCCGATTACTGCAGTCTCTTGACCTTATGTCAATTGAACATGTTGACTGCGAAGCCGGATTTTCAATGGATGGTGATGTTGATGCAACTTACCAGGTCAACGCATTTTCAAAAAACGGTGCTAAGATTGAAGCTCTGTTTTCGTATGATATGCCCTATGAAGCAACACATAATCTGATATTTACAGAAGGTAGCATAAGAATCCGCAATTTCCTTGCACCGTCACTTGGTGATTTTCGTATTAAAATAGAAATAGTGCATGGTTTGACAGGCAATAAGGAAATCGTGACATTTGATCCTGACAACTACTTTCTCCGTCAACTTGATTTCTTTTCAAAAGTTATAACCGGCTGTCAGGAAAATATTCCTTTGTCGCAATCTGTTGACAGAATTTCTCTGATGGAGGAAATTTATTCAGGAGCAGGAGTCTGTTTTATATAGATAAATATGGCTGGTAATATTTTTTTTTTCGATCCATGCAACTTGTTTATATAAATATTTATACCGGATTTTCGGTCTTTTTCAGGTTTAGTTTTTTTCCCGGAGAATTATTATAAATAAAACATATTTTATCAGGTACATGAATTGTATGACACACTTAATTTACTGATGAGTTATTTACAAATACCCATAAAAAGGCCAGTATCATGTCTTCAAACAATACTTCATGGCAGCCTATGCATGGCAAGGGAATGCCATCACATACAATTTCGGGGAATATTCAGGCACTTTATGGACTTTACAGTCCTGAGCTGAATGACAACCGCGACATATTCGCTTATCTGCCGCCCTCGTATGAATTTGGATCTGCAATATATCCGGTCATTTATATGCATGACGGACAGAACCTGTTCGATCAGGCTATCAGCTACTCCAAAGAATGGTGTGTCGATGAAATAATGGAAAATTTGAGCCGTGAGAAATATGAGGCAATTATTATCGGTATCTCAAATGGCCGTGATAAAAGGATGATTGAATACAATCCATACTTTACATGCAACAATGTCAATCAGGGAGAGCTTCACCTCCGGTTTATAACCAATACTGTCAAGCCTATCATTGATTCAACCTTCAGGACCAGACCTGAACGTATTGCGACAGGTATTATTGGTTCATCCATGGGAGCTCTCGCAAGTTTGTATGCATTCTTCCATTATTCTCATATTTTCGGTTCTGCCGCAGCTATAAGTCACTGGATGTGGATACAGGACCAGATTTCTCCGGAAGTTGTCTTTGACAATTTACATCAAGCAAAATTTACACAAGGTAAACTGTACATTGACATCGGAGACAGCGAATATGTTGATTCATCCGTATGTGGTCAACCTGTCAATCCTCAGCGGATAATATCTGATTCAAGACAGTTGAAGGATTTACTTGTAAAAAAAGGTTATACTGAGGAAAAAGACCTGCTTTACAGAGAAATAGGCGGAGGTGGACATTCAGAAAATGACTGGTCATCAAGACTTCCAGATATATTTAAATTTTTTCTGTCAGATATTTAAATTCATAGTAAATAAAGCTTCAATAAAAACATCCGTATTCATTCCCGGCTGCTTCCAGAAGACCATCTGTTTAACAAAGTATCAGCTGAAGGAACTGTACTACTCTGCGGAACAGGTACCATGATTTTATGCTCAGTCCTTATAGCTTTGAGCAGCTGCCTCTCAGAGAACTGTACTGGGGCTGTTGAGAACTCCGGGACATTGTAGCAATTTGTAAATGATTCATAAAAAGCCGGATCTTGCTGCGGCATTATAAACGGCTTGTGAGCATTTCCTGATGAATCAATATAGCTGATGTAAGGATGAGTGAATATACCGCTGCTGCGCTTTGACGAAAAAAGAACCCAGCGGCTGTTTTTAGACCACGAATGCCAGCTTTCATTGAATTCACTGTTAATCGGCAGTTTGCTATATTGACGTGTTGCGATATTCATCAGATAAAGGTCGCTGCTTATCTGTGTATGCGGATATGCACCATAATTCTGCATGCCAAAAAGGCAGAATTTATTATCAGGTGATATTTTCGGCTGTACAATACTGAGTCCTGTTTCATCAGTGCTTAGTACTGTGTCAACTGCACCCCAGCTGTCTCTGACTGCATCGTAAGTAATTCTCAAAAGGCTGTATCGCGTTTTATTGAAATTATCCGGCGGCTCTTTACTGTAATCACTCCACAAAACCGGCGCGCTGCAGAAGTAAAGATAGCGGCCATCTGCAGACCAGGCCGGCCAGGTACTGAGCATTCCATCCTGATTGAGCTGCGGCACAGGTATAACCTTACGACCGGCAATATCGTAGATAACAATACTCGATTTGTTATCAAAAACATCGATAAACTGTTTTCCGACAGAGTGAAAATACTGCTGCACCTGATATACTGAGAATGCAATATATCTGCCATCAGGATGCCAGGCTGTATGACCGAGTCTGGACAAAAGTGTAACAATAGTGTCACCATCGGCAATGAGCGTTTCACTGCCATAGGTATTGCTTCGCACCTGCAGTACAAAACGGTTAGGATTGTTATTCATTGGAGTATGACAATTGACACATTCCAAAACATGATTCTGTGTGTTGACGAGCACTTTTTCTGTAAATGAAGTCAGATCGCGTTGACATTCACGAAGATCCCTTGAATAATTGTATTGAAAACCAATCAGGCGATATGTACAGTAGCGGTCAATTGATTCTGCCGCAATACAATTATCAATTGTATTATACCGTTTCCAGACATTTCGTTCACCGCGTGCATAGATCGTAATGTGCACTGTTTTTCCGGCGTTTTCAGAAAGAAGCTTTTTCCAAGAAGCAGCATCAATATTGAATTTACCCTTTTTACCCCAAACAGTAACAGCAGATCCATTTACCGATGCGATCTTGGCAACACTTGCTTTACTGGAATCATTCAGATAGAAGTTCAGTGGTGCGATGTTTGGCGGTATTGTGATGCCTGCGTAATCCGGGCTTACAACAGGCATTCTATTGACATCTGTGCAATTTCGTCTGATCGCCGCAAGATCTGTGCGGCAGCCGCATATCAGTGCAGTGCAGAATAAAAGGATAATACTAAGATATCTATTCATGTAAAGCCCTGCCTGTATGTTTAAATATGGAAAAATAGAAATACGAATCTCCAAATTCCGGTGCAAGCCTGGCAGCAGCTTCCGGATCATTCTCTATTTGTGAATATGCATTGAAAAATCTGTTGAATCTTTCAATTGTCTCCGGCCGCAGTCCGGAAAAGGAAACTTTTGAAGTTTCCTGAAACGATTTCATGGATTGGTAAAGGCATAAAGCTTCATCCCAGTAACGCGGAAGTACTGCATACCCGAATGCTGAGGCTTCACCCGCTAAAACTGATAAATCTTCGAGTTGACCTGTGATAAGACAGTAGGTCATCAGATAATCATAGGCCATTTTATTGTCATGATTACTTTTAAGCAGGTTCATGAGAATCTCATCAAAGTTGACATTATTATACACAAAATAATCAACGGTGTCTTTATTTGTACTCATTGCAGCAATACGTGGTTCTGAAAAACATGTTTCATTATTGTCAAGCACATACAACAGCCGCTTAGCCTCAGTGCGATAAATTGGCATACTTGCGAGTTTCTTCAGATAAACTCCGGCAGCTACACTATTACCTTTAGCTGCCTGAATAAGCGCCCTGCGATAGATGATTTCTGGGTATGGTCCCATTTTTTCCATGATTTCGCCGGCAATCTTCTCTGCTGTATTGACCATTCCAAGATCCATTGCAAGATCAAGAACAACAAATAACTTAACAAAACCATTTGTTGCTGTACTTTGCAGCATGAGAAGCGGCTCATCAGAGAACACGGCCTGCGGAAAGGTAAAAAGCCTGTCACCTGCCAGGCCGGTCCGGCAGAGCGCATGGTCAGTGACATGCACCATGAAAAATTGCAGTGCGCCGGCTTTCTGCGGAAAATCAGCAAAAAGTAAATCTGTCTTTTCATGAAGAATTGCGTCCCACCTGCTGTTCATGACATTATCTACAGTTCTGGCTATTGTGCGTGTATCCCGATTCACAGGATCATGGCACAACCATATGAAAAAAACAGCCGTTCCAAATACAAACAATACTATACATATGATAGCGTATTTATTGGCTTTCTTGACATCTTGCAATATCACGGGTCGATTTACAATAGTAAAGATCATTGCAGCAAGCGGGAAAAAACATATCATGACAAGCGGCATACCGGATTGCGCTGTAAAATCGCTCCAGCGTATGGTTTTGTCAAGAGGGATAATGTAGAAATCTGCCAGAAATAATATCGCAGCATTTAATGCTGCCGCGATAACTAAGGGCACAATGTTGCGTTTTTTATTGAAAAGTTCATGAATAACAATAAAAACAAGCAGGAGTAAACTTCCCCACTGAATTAAATACCAGGCAATCCAGAAAAGCATTGACAATACTAATATTCGTCTAAAAATCGAACAAGTATGCATACTCTGATATAAGACCGCTAAAACAAGAGCACCGGCGACAGGCATAAGAAACGCGCAATCGCGCAAGTCGTACCTGGCACAGATAATTATTATGAAAAATGCCGGAACAAATCCTGAAACAAATGGCCGCGCGACACCGATTCCCTTAATGTAAATTGTAAATATTCCGTAGAAGAAAAGCGCCAGCCCCGTAACAGCAAGTGCTCCCGCAACAGGATTATGACACAGATTAATTAAGAGCGCAACTGCAGACTTTGAGAAGCCACCCGGAGAAATAATGATTTCGCGCAGATAATCTTGCGTTAGTTCAAGAATATAAAGATTTCGAAACCATGGGTCTGTATAAGAAATATTTTTATGCGGAGCAGCTTCCTGTGCATGTATGGCAGCGACATAATTGTGGATGTTCATGCCGCTGCTTGAATAGATAACCGATGGATTGACATGTGATAATACGAAAATAAAATAAAAGCAAAAAAAGAGAAGCATGATACAATAGCGAATTAAACGCAGGTCTGGCATCTTTATACCTGACCTGACAACGTTTTTTCTGCCACCGGCACTTTTATCTTTTTCTTTTGAATTAAGCTTAATAACCATTTCGTAACTTATGATTTTAAAGCACTGAACATATCTTTAATCTTTTTATAACCAAGAATTATCTGAGCTGTGTAGCACCCTGATACACAGACACTATTTACGCCGCCACCAGGTCTTGACCATTGACCGGTAAGATAAAGTCCCTTCACTGGCGTTTTTGGACCAGGCCAGTTCCCATTGTCAGTCGAAACTGACCAGCCGATCATCGCACCATCAATAGTTCCGGTATAACGATTAAATGTATGCGGACTTGCAATACTTACGATTTTAAATGACTTGACATTATCTATAAACGATTCTGCGGTATTTAACAATTGCTCTGCATATTGAGCTTTGTGTTCTTTCCAGTACTCTTTGGTTTTAAAGGGTGCAAAAGAAATAATCGTTCCGCGTTGTAAACCTGTTTCGCTTTCAGATTCACTAAGCGGAGGTATCATGAGATAAAAACAGCTTACCTTCCCATTGTCAACATCACTATAGCACTCATCAACATCGTTTTTTGTGAATACCATTGACTGATTGGCACGTATCCCGTCAGGGATTTTATCAGAGGACTTCAGATATACTGAAAATGCGGCATGAGACGGCTTCATGCTGCCTATTTTATCAAGGTATGTTTTCTTGATACCATCTTTTATCATGCTTTTAAATGTTGTCACCGGATTTACATTTGAAATAATTACCGGAGCGCTTACAGATTTTCCATTCGACAACTCAACCGACCTGACTGTATTTTTGTCAATTTGAATTGACTTGACTTCTGTATTTTTAAAAACAGCTCCATTTGTTTCTGTAATTATTTTTATCAGAATATCTGCTAATCTCTGATATGTCCCATTGCAGTAATAAGCACGGTCATCGAAGTAGCTGATTATTAAAAGTGCCCATGAAAAAAAACTCATTTTTGATGGAGGTGTTCCAAGAAACATAGTTGTTGCATAAAAAATGGATCTCAGCTCCGGCTTTTTTATAAATTTTTCAACGACTTCAGTAACTGTTGCATTCTTATATTTCATAAGTAAAGGAAATTTAAACGGCACTTGAATTGCATCCAGAATATTTGGATAAAGAGGGTATGCCATCATACTCTTTTTACTGTCAAGAACAAGCTCAAGAAGCTCCTTGATTCCATTCGAATCTTCAGGTGAAAACTCTGATAGTTTCTTAGAAAGATTGTCAAATCCTGAAGGGAGTGAAATTTGAAAATCCGGAAAATGAACTGAAAGAACCGGATCAAGTTCTGTGAATAATTTTGATGAATCAATGTCAAAAAGACTGAAAATTCGTGGTAATACCCCTCTGATTTTTTCATCAAAGGAGAGACAGGCGCCTACGACATGAATACATGAATCAAACTCAATACCCTCACGCACAAATGATTGTGCACAACCGCCAAACCGTGAATGACGCTCAAACAGAGCAACCTTTTTACCAGCTTTTGCAAGAACTGCAGCTGATGTCAACCCTGCAAGTCCGCTTCCAATAATGATCGCATCATACGAGTTATTTAGATAACTACTTGAATTCATTTGAAATAAACCTTTAAAGAAGAACCTGTTAATGTATTATTTTCGACAAAACTCATAATAGATATTCCAGTAGATAATCCATTAGCAAGTCACTCGATTATGCAAATATACTAATTTTCGGGATGAATTGCTCAGTAAACATAAGCCGCGAGAGTCTTATTAAAAAAATTAACAGACATAGTTTGACAAACAATACTTGACACACAATAACAGATCGACAATTTTTATTTTCAATAAAACATAAGGCATGTTATTCCAAAAATTTGAGTACTCGGCTTGGGAATGCAGGGTTTTTGATGTTAAACGGCAATTGCAGCTTCATTCGGACAGAATGCTGCGCACCTGAACAATAATGAAATTTTTTTTATATAATCTCTACTGTAAAGTCTATAATACTATTACTCTATAAACATTTACAGTAGAACATTTGATAAATCAACCCGATAGGTTACCGGTCAGTATTTCTTTCAACCCATGCTGCAAATGCATCAAGAAATTTCTTTAAAAATATGCGGGTTGATTCATTTACAAGATATTCACTATTGTCAAACAGATTCATTACATTTCCAATATACGCTTCAGGCTGTCCCATTGTTGGAATATTCAAAAACGACAGCGTCTGTCTTAATTGATGATTTGCACCGAACCCGCCTGTTGCCCCTGGTGAAACACTGATCACAGCTCCCGGCTTTCCATCCCAGCAGCTTTGTCCGTAAGGACGGGAACCAATATCAATTGCATTTTTAATCACCGCAGGAATAGACCTGTTGTATTCCGGAGTAATAAAAAGAACACCATCAAGCTCCTTTATCTGAGCACGAAAATCAGTCCATGCAGCTGGCGGTGTTTCATCAAGATCCTGATTATAAAAAGAAAGTTGACCAATTTCTTTAATTTCAAGATTTAAAGAATCCGGCTTGAGAGCAATCAGAGCATTTGCAATTTTTCGATTAAATGATTCTTTTCTCAGGCTTCCTACAATGATTCCGATTTTTTTCAGCTGCATATTTTCTCCGTTTTGTTAAAGTGAATATTCTTACTTGAAACAGGGAAACTTGTATTAAAAGTAAAGAATTGTCAACTTATTGATTTGAATTATTTTAAAAACTTTAATTTGCAGATGACATATTATTTTTCGCCATACTTAAGCAAATCACATATACCAAATCAGGTAAGCATATAATAATAGATCAAACATTTCCATCGAAAAAAAAACGACTCAAAGAAATAATCGCGTGCAAAATCACATTATTTTCCAAAATAATATGATTTTTTCCTGTTAAATTCTGATTTTCACCTGCCAACCCAATATTGAATTTGCCAGAACATGAGAAAATTACTATTTTTGATAGTCTATTTTGATAATGATCTTAAATATATATAGAAACAGGCGCTCAATAACAGCGCAAGGAGGAACGGCGTGAACATAGTTGTATGTATCAAGCAGGTGCCCGGAACAACTCAGGTAAAAATTAATCCGGAGACCGGAACACTTATTAGAGATGGTGTCGAAGCGGTTGTGAACCCCTTTGATGAATATGCAATCGAAGAAGCTCTAAGAATAAGGGAAAGAGTTGGCGGCACAGTGAAAGTGGTCACCATGGGTCCTCCTCAGGCGGATAGTATTCTGCGTGGCGCAATTGCAATGGGTGCAGATGAAGGTTTTCTGATCAGTGACCGTGCTTTTGCAGGCTCAGACACCTGGGCAACATCATATGCACTTTCAAACGGAATTAAAACACTGGGTAAAGTTGATCTTGTTATATGCGGTAAACAGGCTATTGACGGTGACACGGCACAGGTCGGTCCCGGTATTTCTGAAATGCTTGACATTCCATATGTTGCATGGGTTCGTAAAGTGGAAGAAGTTTCAGAGACATCAATAAAAGTTGAACGCCTTATGGAAGAGGGTTATGATGTTGTCGAGATGCCGCTTCCCGGTCTTATCACTGTTGTCAAGGAGATAAACACTCCGAGAATGGCTTCACTGAAAGGCAAGATGAAAGCAAAAACTGCAAAAATCAATCTGATTGATGCTAAATCAATGCCGGTCGATCCTGCAAAACTTGGACTTAAAGGCAGCCCGACTCAAGTGCTTCGTTCCTTTGTTCCTGAACGTAAATCCGGTGGTGAAAAGATCAGCGGTGATGTATCAGTATTAGTTAACAAAATACATTCAACAATTCAAGACTTAGGTGTCATAAAATAAGGGGTGAGCACTCATGGGTATAAAAGTAAATTTAGAAAAGTGTATTGGATGCAGCATCTGCGTTCGCTCCTGTGGAACAAATGCGATACAGATTATTGACAAAAAGGCTATAATAGACTTGTCAAAATGCACTATGTGCGGATCATGTGTCGAGGCATGTAAAAAATATCAGGCAATAAGCATTGAGAAAGATACTTCAAGCACAATTGATATTACACAGTATAAAAACATTGCAGTATTTATTGAACAGCGTGAAGGTGTGATTAATGGCGTTTCTTATGAAATGCTCGGCGAAGGACGCAAGCTCGCAGACCAGCTCGGTGAAAAACTTTATGCAATTCTGCCTGGACACAACATGCAGAAAACTGCTGAAGAACTTGTAAAATATGGCGCAGACAAAGTGTTTTATATTGATGGCGAAACATTGTCCAACTTTCAGGATGATACATACTGCAAAATTATTACAGATTTTATCAACAAAGAAAAACCTGCTGTTTTTCTCGCTGGTGCAACTGCAATCGGCCGTTCATTTATTCCAAAAGTAGCAGCCCGTGTTTATGCCGGTCTTGTTGCAGACTGCACAAAACTTGATATTGACACAGATAAAAGACTGCTTCTTGGTACACGCCCGGCATTTGGCGGAAATCTTATGGCAACAATTGTCTGCCCGCATCACAGACCGCAGATGGCAACTGTTCGTCACAAGGTTATGAAAGCAGCTGTCAGGGATGATAAACGTGCCGGCGAAGTAATCGAAACAAAGATTCCAAACGTTGTTTCTTTTGAACGTACAAAGATTGTTGACATTGTAAAAGATATTGAAACAACAGTAAATATCGCTGAAGCCGACATTATTGTTTCCGGCGGAAGAGGTATTGGAAATGCAGAGAACTTTAAAATTATTCGTGAGCTCGCAGAAGTACTCGGCGGAGCGGTTGGAGCAAGCCGTGCAGCAGTTGACAATGGCTGGATCCCCTACTCTCATCAGGTAGGACAGACAGGAAAAACAGTCTGCCCGAAACTCTATGTTGCTTGCGGAATCAGCGGATCAGTGCAGCACATGGCTGGTATGCAGTCAAGTGATTTTATCATTGCAATCAACAAAGATCCAAATGCTGATGTTTTTCAGATTGCAAACCTCGGCATTGTCGGCGATCTCAACGAGGTAATTCCGGCATTGACAAAAGCATTTAAGGAAAACAGATAAATAAAAAGCTTCGCATCTTTAATGCTCTATTAAAAAGGGTGAATGTAAATTCACCCTTTTTTATTTATAAGCCCTTCTCAACTCTCTTGCTAACATTTCTTATCCTCAGCCTCAGCCTTAATACTTAATCTTCATTCCCGCATTAGCCGCTCCGTAAAGTGATATAGAATAATCAAGAATCACATATACCGGAATCTTTTTAAGCAGTGGTACAATATTGTAATTGTAATTTGTCTCGAATGTTTTCATAAACAGATCATCTTCCTGAATCCATTTTAAATCTTTCGACACAGTTCCTCCTGCAAGGTAAAGTCCGCCGAAAGGAAGTGTTGTGCAGGCAAGATTACTTGCAGCGCTTGCAAACATACGCACATATAACTGCATCATTGAATGACAGTAATCGTTCTGTGAAGCACCGCGTGAGATTTTTCCAGGCTTGTGAGAGTCCGGTGTGTTATCAATCTCGGCAATAAGTCCATCAAACTGCATATTTTTCGTATCTTTATAAAAGTGAAATATATTTTTCAGACCCTGACCACTTACAAAAAGTTCAACACCCGGAGTAATTCCGATTTTTTTTCGCATGTATTTACAAAAAGCTTCACTCTCATCATCAAATGGTGCAAATGCAACATGACCGCCCTCGGATGATGCAGGTACATATTCGCCATTATTGTAAACTAAAAATGAAACCCCAAGTCCGGTTCCCGGGCCTATTACTCCGATAGTAGCATTCTGTTTAGGCGGAAGCGTTCCATCAGGATGTGTAAGCTGGAGAATATGGTCCCTGTTTTCAACATCATATGTCAATAGCCCGTAACTAATTGCAACAAAGTCATTTATAAGCAGTGTTTTAATCCCGGTTTCTTTCTGTATTTCTGCACTGTCAATACTCCATCCACAGTTTGTCAGATTCACTTTATTATTTACAACAGCACCGGCAGCACTTATAGAACACCTTGACGGTATAAGATCATGTCTCCGTTCTTTACCAATTGCGAGTACTTTTTTTATCGGATCAACAATACCTGTTATCTCCGATGACGGAAACACAACTTCAAGTATTATTGTGTACTTGCCGTCAGACTCTCCAACCAATGCAAGATTGGAATTTGTTCCGCCAATATCTCCGGCAAGTATCAGGTTTGAGAATGTCACATCAGAATTAAGCCATTTAATCTGCATACTATTACACCATTATTGTTATTGTGTTAAATCCGAAGTCAATATCAGAATTAAGAATATTTTCATCCAGTCTATCATATTAAAAAGCTGCTATTTTTAAGCGATTTTCAATTATGATTATACTTTGTGAAAGTATTGATTACATCTCCTGATACATTTTCGGGATACTTTTTATTAAACATAGATTAAGCAAATGTCCGAAAGCAATTGCTTAATAGATTTTTTATTATTGTGGTATGGAAATAATCATTTTCATTTTATATATTAAACAATTATAAAAACTAAATGACATATTACAAACATTTTGTTATAAATTCTGGTTAATACATATTCAGACTCATTGAATCAATATTTTTCATATAATTTACAAGTTTGATTGTAAATAAAACGAATCATTATTCTTATGCAAAATAGTAAAAGAAATTTTTTAATCTCATATGTTGCAATCAGACGCGTAATAGGCATACTTGGAATGTTTTTACCACTTATCTGTGTGATAGGTGGTTACCTTGCAAAAAATCCGCTGCAGCCATCAATCAGTCTCTACTATTATTCAAATGTACGTGATATATTTGTAGGCGTTCTTTTTTGTGTTTCAATATTTCTTATCAGTTATAAAGGCTATGCACTTATTGATGATCTCATCACTTCCATAATTGGCCATTGTGGTTTTTTTATTGCAATTTTTCCATGCCTATATAACAGCAGTTCAGCACTGCCTGTTGGTATTTTTCAGGTATCTCCACAAATTTCGAATATAATTCATTCTATCTCAGCCACAACCTTTTTCACTTTACTGGCAATAAATTCAATATTTCTTTTCACACTTAGTAAATCCGAATGTAAAAGAGACAAAAGAAATAAAATGATCCGGAATATGATTTACATTGTATCGGGAATAGCAATTCTTGTCTGTGTTGTAATACTTTTTATTTATTCACTTATAATTGGTTTTGATAATGTAAATAATACAAATACGCTCTTTATAATAGAATCTATAATGCTGTTTGCATTCGGAATATCATGGTTTGTAAAAGGTGAAACTATTATTAAAGATAGAAAGCATATTCACAAAACAGAAATCCTTATAACAGAAAACGTAAGAACCTCAAAATCCCCCAAATCCAGCCACTAACCCCTGCTAATTATCTCATCCTCATCCTTATCCTTCCTCAATCTCCTTCCAGGCACATTAATCAGAAATTCAATCCCGCCCCACATACTTCCAATTACGCCGATGAATGTTGCCATGAATTGCATTATCAATGCTGATTGAACAGGAATTCCGGTCAGACTGAAAAGACTTCCTCCAACTGCTTCACGAATGCCAAAAGGTAACGGCACAATCATAATAAGTGCAATAAGAGGTATAAAAATAAAAAAGTATACAATGTTATGTTCTGTTAAAATTCCAAGAGCAGCCGCAGAAAAAATATGTGTGCTGATACGTAAAGCCTGAATCAGTAACGAGAGACAGCCTACACTTGAAATAAACGGTATCTGATGAACTGTGAATCCTGTTGCATTGACAATATCATTAAAAACCTGTTTTTTTGGTATAGGCAATTTGTCAATTATAAAAATTAACAGCTTGCGCATGCGCCTCATGAAAAGAAACAGACACATAATTCCCATTAAACAAAGAAGTACTATAACAACCTTAGCAATAAGCAACTCATTTGAAGAATGAAATTCACCATTCAATACCAGATACAGACAGCCTGTTCCCGCAAAAAGCGATAGTGCAAGCAGACCGGCAAAACGATCAAGAAATGTGGTCGCAAGACCAAGCTTTCCAAGTGAGTGACGCGATTTTATATATGCAACTTTTAAAGTATCCCCGGCTAATGTTCCAATGTTGTTGAAAAACATTCCTATGTAATAAAGCTCAAAAGTTTCCCTGAATTTGATTTTTACATCTTTATGATGCATAATCAGATGCCACTGTATTGCCCCTAATAAAATGCTTACAACGCAGCAGACCAATCCGTAAAAAGCATACAAAGGATCAATATTTCTAACATTTGTTATAATGTTTTCCCAGCCAAGTTTACTAATAATTATAAATATAACAGAGAATGTAATTAAAAGTTTAAAACTCTGAATCAATATATTCTTTAATTTTGGAGGTACATTTTTAAAAATATGCAATTTTTTCACTGAATCATATTCCTGACTGTGATCTGCAAACAGGATCTGTTTACTGAAATAAAAGCGGCAGGGTAAATCTTTCACAAACCCGCGCATACCATGAACTTCAGACTTATGTGCCAGACTATAAAATATAAATCACGTCATCTGTCACATCTTATTTAATTTTTTAACCTCTTTCACTTGTTGCATTCTCTTTTTCCTGTTTCTATTTTATCATCACTTTACGTATTTGTTTTAAACCGTTTTTAGGAGTGTTTTAGATGTTTGACAGTAATGATGATCTGATTGCACCATCAGTGAAAGAAACAATTGCTCTTTTTGAACAGGAACTTTCAACAGTAACTTTTCCAGATATAAATAAGCAGATTCTTGAATCTCTTGTTGAGCAGGTAACTCAAAATGCTGCCTCTCTTGAGGAAGCAAATGCAACGGCACTCGCCGCACGGGAAACTCTGGAAACAAGTCAGAACGATCTCATTCAGAAATGTACACGCGCAATAGCATATGCAAAAGTATACGCCGAAGATAAAGAGGAGCTTCTGGATAAATTATCCAAAATCAATCTTGGCAGATTACAGCGTCCATCAAAAAAAAGTGACAGAACACGGACTGACCGAACTGATGATACTATTGAACAAACTGAGAAAAAATCATCACGTACATCAAAAAAAGGTCATGAAACAATATTGGAAGATCTATCTGAAAAATAATAATTCAGTCTCTGCAGTTCCTTTCTGATCAGTCAGGAAGGAACTGTGCTGGTTACATACGGTATTTTATCTGAGAAATTTATTTAAAAAAATCAGTATCCGGCTATAAATAAAGTATTTCAACATTTACAGAAGAATTATTAATGAATCAGCCAAAAGGCAGTAAAAGCAGTGGTGCAGCACCCAGATGGATCATTGGTCAGAGATGGATCAGTGAAATGGAATCCGAACTGGGGCTTGGAGCTGTACAGGAGCAGGACAACCGCAGAGTAACCATTGTGTTCAATGACGGCGAAACCGTAAGAATTTACACAAAGGAAAACGCACCTTTACGCAGAATAATTTTTAAAGAAGGTGATACAATAAAGCTTACTGACGGAAGGTCTCTTGTTGTAAAATCAGTTACTGCAGAAGTGAATTCTCTTGTCAATTACGTTACATCGGAAGGAATCATCTGTGAAACACTTTTAAGCAGTGCCAACCGTATCACTACTCCACTCGAACGAATACTTTCTTCAAACGCTGATACCTGTGACAACTATAAATTACGAAGTGACATTCTTGACCTGCGTTACAGATCTGCCAGTACTCCGGTCCGAGGATTTGTAGGAGGACGCGTTGAACTTATTCCTCATCAGCTGTATATTGCAAATGAGGTTTCATCCCGTTTTGAACGCCGGATAATGCTTGCAGATGAAGTAGGCCTTGGAAAGACAATTGAAGCCTGTCTTATTCTTCATAAGCTTATTGTGAGCGGCAGGGTTTCTCAGGTGTTAATAATTGTTCCAGAATCAATGGTACATGTCTGGTTTGTAGAGCTTTTAAGAAAATTCAATCTGCTCTTTACAATTATTGAAAATTGCGAAAATGATGAGGATGAGACGCTGTCTCAAAGCAACCCATTTACAGATTCGTCAATGATTCTGATAGGAATGAACCAGCTTCTTGACAATGAAAAGTATGTAAAAATGGCATCATCAGTAAACTGGGATATGATGATTGTTGATGAGGCACATCATCTGGTCAGGGGCTCCTGCGCTTTTAATATTGTTGAAACAATTTCAAAAGTATCAAAGGATCTCTTTTTACTCACTGCGACACCACAGCATTTTGGTGAAGAAAATCACTTCGCAAGACTTCAATTACTCGATCCATACCGGCATACAAATTATGATGCACACTGTAAAGAAGCTGATGAACACAGAAAAATAGCAATAATTACAGGTAAAGTACTTGACGGCATTTCACTTGACAAATTTGAGTTTGATGAGCTTTCAGAACGGCTGCACTCAGAATCAGCGATTGAGCTTTTAAAATCACATAACAGCGGAAAAATATCTGACAATGACCGAAAACAGATCGTTGCTGAAATTCTTGATCGCCAGGGAATTGGACGGGCACTTTTTCGTAATACACGCGCAGTAATCGGCGGTTTTCCTGAGCGAATAGTGTTTATAGATATTCTTGACGCGACAAAGGCCCAGAAAGAAAATGTAAAATCAATTCTTAAAGACGATCTTGAAAACAGTCAAAACCCCAAAAAACGAAAACTTACCAGTGATCCGCGTATTAAATATCTTGCAGATCTTCTTAAAAAAACAGATGAGGATAAGATTCTTGTTATATGCAGAAGTAAACTATCTGTATTTGCAGTTGAAGAAGCGTTGAAAAAAGAAATAAATGTCAAGACAGCACTTTTCCATGAAGACCTTACACTGCTTCAGAGAGACCGTAATGCCGCATGGTTCTCCGAAGAAGACGGAGCACGAATTCTCATCTGTTCAGAAATCGGCAGTGAAGGACGCAACTTCCAGTTTTCTCATCACCTGTTTCTTTTTGATCTCCCGGTAAATCCTGAGCTTGTCGAACAGAGAATCGGCAGACTTGATAGAATCGGTCAGAAAAATACAGTCAAAATTTATGTTCCTGTACTAAGTGAAACTCCTGAAGCATTTCTTTCCAGATGGTATCATGAAGGGCTTGGTATTTTCGGTGCTACTCAACCTGCAGCACAGGAAACATTTGAATGTTTTTCTGATGAAATAAACGGACTTCTTGCAGATGACGACTTTTCTTCTGAGTCAATCAGATTACGAATTGACAAGTTGATTGCCGGGACAAAAGAAACTGTCACTAAAATTTCTTCGCGTCTTAAAAGCGGCCGCAACCGCCTTCTTGAACAGCATTCATTCCGGCCTAATGATGCTGCACACACAGTGGCACTCATACACGAATTTGATACAGACAATTCTCTTAAGTCAATTATGCGAGGACTTTTTCATTCAAGAGGTATTCTTCCTGAGGAATTCAGTGAGGATACATGGAACCTTCTGTCTGATTCACAGCTTGATGAAACATTCCCAGGTCTGAACTCATCAAGGACTATTGTAACATTTAACCGTTCCAAAGCACTTCATCGCGAAGATTATGAATTCCTGACGATTGACCATCCGGCGGTCACTGGCGGTATCGATATATTCCTCAGTTCAGAAACCGGTAACGCATGTTTTGCCCAATATAAACACGGTACTGAAACGAGACTGCTTATGGAGGCTCTGTTTGTCACTGAATGTATCGCCCCCCCGTCGCTTTATATTGACCGGTTTCTTCCACCGTTTGTATTTAAAATCATTATTGACAACAAGGGTGTTGACAAATCTGATACCGGTAAACTCTACTTTGAAGAGCTTCTCGAAAATGTTCCCTCATTTACATTTATGGAGAAACCTGATATAAAGCACAGATTGATTCCTGCAATGCTCAAGCGGGCGGAAACATCAGCAAATCAGAGATGTACTGCGCGCATCAAAGATGCAACAGATAAAATCAGAAGTATTGTAGGTTCTGAAATAGAACGGCTGAATGCTATTAGAAAAACAAATCCCGAGATTTCAGATAAAGAAATCGCTCTTGCGCAAAAGGAATATACGATGCTTCTTGATACAGTAAAAAAAGCATCTCCACGTCTGGATGCAATCAGACTTATTCATTGCATAAGCAAAAACAGTACAAATGAAGAACGCACTGATGATGATAATGATGAATAGAAATCAAATTGCATATTATTTACAATTGATAATAACACCTAAAAAACTCTGTTGTTATTTTTATTGTAATGAGAGTTATTTTTTTACAATAACTTGAAATAAAGCGGATCAAATGAATCTTATTATTAAAAGTAAACACGCATTACTGTTCAGTATTATAAGTGCAGTTCTGCTGTTATCTGAAAATGTGAGTGCAAAGAATTCATCATCTGATACAATTGCCGGTATTTGTGACACAGTTTCAAAAACTGACAGTACAGACCAATCAATACGGATTTTATGTACTGGGGATATAATGATACACAGACCGATTTTAAACTCTGTCAAAACCAGAACCGGAAAAAAATACAATTTTCTTCCAACACTTGAACATGTATCTGCATTGCTTAAACAGGGGGACATTACAATTGGTAATCTTGAAACTGTTCTTGCAGGAGATAATCTCGGTTTCAGCGGTTACCCGACATTCAATTCACCGAAGGTGCTTGCATCTGATTTAAAAGAATCAGGTTTCACTTTATTGACAACCACAAACAACCATTCATTTGACAAAGGCACAAAAGGTCTTAAAAGCACCATACGGGTACTTGATTCCGCAGGGATTCAGCACACAGGAACCTTTGAAGATACCGGAACTTTGGACCGCAGTCTTATTTTAAATGTCAAAGGTTCCAGAATAGGCCTCATCTCATACTCCTATGGAACAAACGGAGAGCTCTCAAAACGCATTGCCAGGCATATCAATCTTATTGACACAACACAAATATCATCAGACATAAAAAGTCTGCACGATAGAAATGTCACTTTTATAATAGCAGCAATACATTTTGGTAATGAATATCAGATGATGCCCTCAGAGAACCAGAAACAACTTGTGCAATTTTTATGGAATAATGGCGTACAGATTATCTTCGGACATCATCCGCATGTTCTTCAACCGGCCGTTTTTGATTCCCTTGATAACCGTTTTGTCATTTTCAGTCTTGGTAATTTTATCAGTAATCAAAGTGGCGCCAATAAGGAATTCGGAGGCATTGCAGATATTATAATTGAGAAATCCCCAACAGATTCAGCATTGCGGATCCGGTCTGCGAAAATTCATTCTACATGTGTATTTCTGCGCAGCAGGAATTCTCATCCGCAATACAGCATACTGCTTCTTGACAGTTTTAAAGATGAATCATTTTCATCAAAATATCCGAAATATTTTTCAAAAAAAGCTGATACACTTTCTTTTATCAATAATCATCTTCAGAGTTTAGATGGAATATTTTCATATGATGACAGAACAAAAATCACTGCGTCTGATAGCAGCCGGTGACCTTCTTATTCATGATGCCTGCATTGATTCTGCATACGATGCAGGTACAAAAAGCTACAATTTCAAACCGATGTTTCAATATGTCAAGGATATCATTAAATCCTCAGATATTGCCATTTGTAATCTTGAGACAACAATTTCCGGTAAAACTCACAATTTTTCAGGATATCCTGAGTTCAATGCACCGGAGGAACTGCTTGAAGCAGTCAGGGACTGCGGCTTTTCTTTAATAAGTACAGCAAACAATCATTCAGTTGACTTTGGCGAACAGGGAATACTTGCAACAATTGCAGCAATTCAAAAAAATCAGATGCGTCAGACCGGAACATCGGATTCAGCTGACCCTGCAATACGCAATGTAATTATTGAATGCAGAAATATTAAAATAGGCATTAATTCATATACATACGGAACAAATGAACACCCTGTTCCCCAGGAACGTAAATGGCTTATAAATATGATTGATTTCAACCTGATCGAAAACGATGTCAACTATATGCGTGATCAGGGTGCTGAAATTATTGCGATCTGTTTACATGCGGGAGAAGAGTATCTGACTATGCCGGACAAGGACCAGATATTTTATGTCAATAAACTCCGTAAACTCGGAGTTGACTTGATATTTGGTAATCATCCGCACATAGTACAACCTGCAATTGAAGATCCCGAAGGAAAATCTTTCACTATTTATTCAATAGGCAACCTTCTCTCAAATCAACGAGACCCCCTGAGAGACACCGGTGTCATCTTGGATCTTGAAATTACTAAAAAAAACAATCATTTAAAAATTGCAAAAATTCAATACCACCCGACGTATGTTCACAGATGGGAACAAAACGGAAAATTTGAATTCAGAATTATTCCACTGGAGAAATACTGGGAATTAGGTGCTGAACTTCCTGCGTTTCCTTTTAAAAAAGCGAGAGAGATGCTTGATCACATTCGATCACATCTACTCTCACCTGTTAATACTTAATGAAAAGGTAATTGACAGAGAAGAATTTATCATTGCGGTCGTGACAGCTATTTACAAATAATATTAAACAGGTATATTTCAGCTGTCAGAATAACTATTATCTGGCTTTACGTTGATTTTTAATATTGAAAATACTCACTACAGGTGAAAACAATTCTCTATTTTTTTCATTCAGTTTCATGAGTTCTTCATGTGCATTTTTTATCAGCATTTCTATATCGCTTATTGATATATCTTTACCAACAGGTAATTCTTTGACAATACCCATTACAGGAGGCGGTTCAGATTGAATATCAAGCACTTTATTCAAGCCTATATCGGAAAACAGGCCATTACAGATTTCTGATGGTGCTGCGACTATTGAATGCACATCACGTTCATCAGATTTTCTTTTAAAATGAACAAGAATTCCAAGAAGAGTGCTATCCAGATATGTTGTATCAGAGCAATCAATAAATATTGTCTTTATTGTTTTATCATCAAGTAAACACTGAAAAAAAGTATTCAATTCAATACTCGTTTCCCATGTAATCTTCCCTTCCAGCCTGATCACCGCAGAAGATTCAGAAATTGAATATTTAATTGTTCCTTTCAACATGCTGATCTCCGTAATTTTTATAAGATCAAATATTATTTACTTTTTTCTAACTGAACACACTTACAATGTACATTACCGGCTAACAATATAAATATCGGGAAGAGAGGTAAAAAGAATAGTTAAACTTAAAATGCATCTATTTACCGGTTATATCATATGACTTTTTTACCGTTTACAAGCTTATCGTTGACATCTGCAAGTCTTATGGCGATTGTCTGTGCCATTTTTTTAACCATAGCCGGACGCTGCCTTGTTATGGCCTGAAAATGCTCTCCTTCAATACACTGCACCAGACAGGTTGAATTTGCGGTTACAGATGCAGTTCTGTTCATTCCCGTAAGAAAGCTTACCTCTCCGAATATTTCAGCTTTATTTATTCTTCCAATCTCTTTTCCTTTTGCAGTGACAATCGCATCCCCGTCAATCATTTCGTACAGACAGTCAGGAAACTCACCCTCTTTTATTATCTGTTCACCCGGATTGAAAGTTTTAAGATTTATATCATACGGCTCATCATTATTAATTAATGCTCCGCAGATTCCAAACAGCAGCTGCTGCTGGATTTTTGAATACTCAAACCAGGCATCGCGTTTCTCTGCAGTAGCATTTACAGCTGAGATAAATTCCGAAGATGTAAACATTTTGACATCTGATGCCATCTCGCTTAAAATCTTTACGGGACCGTTTTCAAAACTGAACGGGCTTGTAATAATATCTCCCATTTTGTAAAACCTGATGAATTTATCATTATAATACGCTTTAAATATTCCGCGCATTACAAGTATCACCATATCAGAAAACTCACCTGCAATATCAACCGCATGCTTAACATTTACCAAAGGTAACTCTGTAAAAACGTCATACATTTTCTGCATAATTGCCGGGCATCTGCTCTTCAGCTTGACAGTGTTTTCATCAAGATCATAAATTGTCAGCATATCATTCCTTCAATAAAATCAATAATACTCATGATATCAATTCATAATACAGATATAAACAACAGGCACTGAAGCTATTTTATCATTATTACTTTTTAAAATCAATAATGTTATCAAACATTTAAAAGCGTCTTTTCTTACAACTAAATCTTCACAAAACACCATTATTCATACTTTTTACTTGTAGTAACTTTATCAGATCATTATTTTGAATAGCAGCGGCTACATAATAACATATTGTTTAATGATTCTGACTGAAAACATCTCTATTTAAATTGATATTCACATTTTTTTTGATACGGGGTTGCCATGCCGGAGAAAATTCATCATGCTTTAGTGCTTAATCTACATCAACCGTCAGGTAATCTGGAAAATCTGCTGGTTGAAAATGAGTGGGAAGCAAAAGAAATTCTATGGGCACTGGATAGAATTCCCCGCTCACTCTGGGAACATGAGGATATCGCTAAAGTGCACCTGTCTCTTTCAGGAACGCTGCTTGAAACACTTACAAATCAGCAATTCCAGAGCAGTGTTTATGGTATTGTAAAGTGCGGTGATCTTCTCTGGCATCTGCAGAACACAAGACTGTTTGAAATACTTGGCACCGCTTATTATCATTCTGTGCTGCCGCTGATTCCACAGGCAGACTGGGAAGAACAGTGTACACGCTGGCAGGGTATTGGAAAACATGTTTTCTGGCGAAATAACTTTTCCGGTTTCTGGCCGCCTGAAATGGGCTTTTGCATGGAAATGATTCCAATGCTTAAAAAACTCGGTTATCGCTATGTAATGGTCGATAGTGATAATGTAGAACCCGCAGAAACAATGCGCTGGGAAGAACTCAGATATCAGCCGCATATCGCACGTTACGAGGATTCCGAAATTATTGTGATTGTTCGTGACCGCGAACTTTCTGATGCACAGGAATCCGGAATGGACTGGGCCTGGTTTTCGCGTGAAATTAATGATCGTGTCAAATGGTGTGATTTTCATCCTCTGGTTACAACAATCACTGATGGTGACAATGGCGGATGGTTCAGAAATACATCCGGTCATGGAAACTTCTGGCATGCATTCTACGATGAATTTATTACTAATGTTAAAAATGATACTACAACCATAAGGCCCGCATTTATAACCGATTACCTCAATACTTACGGCGCGCGCGGATATGTCAATGTACAGACTGCAGCATGGAATACCGGCTGGCACAGCGGTAAAGGTTTCACGCAATGGACCGGTTCTGCTTTACAGAAAAACGCTCTTGACGAAGTAGCAATGATCAGTAAAAGATTTCACGCATTTACTGCTATTCTTAATCCTGAGCAAAAGATAGAATACGCTCCAATTTTGAGTGATATACACTGGCATATTCTTCGTGCTGAAACAAGTTGTAATTTTTTCTGGGGTGAAGCCTGGGTATATAAATGCACAGATGACCTTACATATGCTAAAAAATTACTTGATCAGATCGAATCAAAACTAAAGATTTAACTTAAGACTGATTAGTGACTTAAAGTTCACTTCTTAAGTTTCACTTATCTTCAATGCTTTTCAAAATTGTGATAAATAAACGCATTTATATTTTTTTTTGTTTGAAATAAAGCTGCTTGTTTTTTACAATTGTTCTATGAAGAAACATGCAATGATTTTATATCAATTTTAAACAATATACTTAACTCATCACAATACGCACGGGGGTAATATGATTCGTAAAGATAATGTATCAGAAAACGATACCGTAAGTAAATTTAACAAAGTTTTACCGGCATCACCAATTCCTGAATACATTGACAATGTCCCAAACATTAGCGGTTCTGAGGATTTTGTAGATGCAGTCATGGAAGCCGGAAATAAAAAAACTCTTTTCATAAATGAATCAGGTATCAACTTCTCCGGTTTGAAAAGCGCATGTGCGATTGCTTTACATATGCACCAGCCGCTCATTCCTGCCGGCAGTGGAGATCTGCACCATGCAGATATAATCAGCAACCTTAAATATATGATGGATAATCAGGGTATTGGCGACAACCACAATGCATCAGTATTTCACTGGTGTTATAAACGAATGGGTGAATTTATCCCTCAGCTTGTTTCTGAAGGTAAAAATCCGCGTGTTATGCTTGAATACTCAGGGACACTGTTTCACGGACTTCGTCACATGGGACTTCATGATGTATTTGACAATCTTAAAAGGGTTACAAATGATCCTTCAATGAGAAAGTGCATGGAATGGCTCGGATGTCCATGGGGACACGCCGTAGCTCCATCCACTCCATCACAGGACTTTCGTCTTCACGTCAAGGCATGGCAGCAGCATTTCGCATCAATTTTCGGCTGGGAATCGCTTGAACGTGTTCGAGGCTTTTCGCCATCAGAGATGGCACTTCCAAATCATCCCGATGTTGCTTATGAATATATCAAAACCTTAAAAGATTGCGGCTTTCAATGGATACTTATTCAGGAGCATTCTGTTGAACAGCCGCATAACGGCCATGGTCCTGAAAGGAAGCATATTCCCCATCGTCTTGTCTGCAAGAATTCTGATGGCAACGAAGTCAGTATTATTGCAATTATCAAGACACAGGGAAGTGATACAAAACTTGTTGCACAGATGCAGCCATACTACGAAGCGAAATCTGTTTCAAAGTGGGAACTTGCCGGAAAACAGATACCTCCACTTGTCACACAAATAGCAGATGGAGAAAATGGCGGAGTAATGATGAACGAATTTCCATCGAAATTTATGGAAGTCTCAAGAGAATCCAGTGGAAGTGAAACTGCAATGATAAACGTATCGGAATATCTTGAGTTTCTTTTTACATCAGGGATAAATGAATCAGATTTGCCTGTTTTGCAGCCAATAAAGCAGAAACAGATCTGGGACAGATTTACACCCGGTGACGGCAGTGAAAAGATGTCTAAAGTCATTGATGAATTAAAGAAATCGGATCACAGGTTCCACATGGAAGGCGGCTCATGGACAAATAATATTTCATGGGTTCGGGGATATGATAATGTACTTGACCCTATGCAAAAGCTCAGCGCACTATTCAGTGAAAAGGTTCTGGATAGAAAAATTCCGACAAATGACAGCAGATTCAGAAGAGCACTGTTTCATCTCTTGACATCCCAGACAAGCTGCTACAGATATTGGGGCCAGGGATTATGGACAGATTATGCTATAGAAATCTGCCGCAGAGGTTCTGATATTATCAATTACGATTTATAGTATTACTTGACAGAACAGGTAAAATTATTGTTCTGTCAAGTTTATTCCACATTTGAAACAACAATCTGAATTTACAATTACAGTAATTTTTTCAGATCAAACTCTTCAAGCGACTCATACAGCCATGTAGCTTTACTTAAATCAAGTTGTCTTGTGAGACTGCATCCGACAGCAACGCATCTTAAACCTGCTGAAGTGGCTGACTGAATCCCAAGTGGTGCATCTTCAATAGCAATACAGTCTGAAGGTTCACAATTCATGCGGCTGACAGCTGTAAGATACGGCTCAGGAAGAGGCTTATGGGTTTTTGTATCTTCTCTGCATACAAGTGTCTGAAAATATGTATCAAGATTCATCCGTTTAATGTGCCCTGATACCCAGTGACGGGTAGAACTTGAGGCAATTGCACAGGGAATATTCAAAGTTTTTGCTTTTTTAAGCAGTTTTACAATTCCAGGGAGAGGCTCAAGATCTGCGACAAACTCAAGTTCGAATTTCTTTGCAAGCGCCCGAATTTCATTTTCCGGTAATATAAGGCCTGATAATTTCTCCAATATGACATATGGATCTGCCACATAACTGGCCCTTCCTAAATTTTTTACCCACTCAACAAGAGGAAGCTGCTGATTATATATTGAAAAAACAGCCTGCCAGGCATCATACCTTGCTTTTTCTGTATCTATTATCACACCATCAAAATCAAATACTATTGCGTCTATCAAGATTATCTCTTCTTTGTAAAAACTTTCAGATATTTCAAGTTTGATAAAATAATATTATGCTTTGGATTACTCTCATCAAATGAAAACAATTTTCATTTATATAAATATCAGCTAAATTTAAAATCGGTTCTCTATAGAGAACGCTATTTATATCAATTCTTAGGAAATATCCTGAGAATTGCGTATATTTTTATTATGGTTGATTTTTTTGATTCTTATATAATCAGGAATTGAGAGAACATGATTAAAATATTTGATTATCAGGATTACAGAGAATATCTTAAGGCTTATTATGAAGATCAAAAAGCCACAACTAAGTCATTCTCTTACAGGTTATTCTCACAAAGAGCCAATATCAATACATCATCATTTTTATTTCATGTTATACAGGGAAAAAAGAATCTTACAAAAAACAGTATAGTGAAGGTTTCGGGTGCAATTGGCCATACAAAAGAGGAAGCAGATTATTTCGAAAATCTTGTTTTTTTCAATCAGGCAAAAACAATTCAGGAAAAAACTCATTATTATAGTAAATTAATAGAGATTAAGCGTCCTGTTTCAATTGAAAATATTGAAAAGAGTCAGTATGAATTTTATAAAGAGTGGTTTCATTGTGTAATGCGTGAAGCTGTAAGTTTCCTTGATTTTAAAGAGGATTACAATGCTCTTGGAAAATTTCTAATCCCTCAGATCAGTGAAAAAGATGCTAAAAATTCGGTTCAATTACTTGAAAAACTTGATTTTATCAATAAGGATAGCGATGGCAGGTTTCATCAGACAAACAAATTAATAAAAGCTCAGCCAAATCCAATTGAAACTCTGATTGCTCAGAAATTTCAAATTAAAATGACTGAACTTGCAGTTAAGGCTTATGATTCAACTTCAATACACGAACGTCTGGGAACTGCAACAACATTCTCAATTTCTGAACAAACCTATAGATTGATATTAATGCGTGCACGAGAATTCAGACGAGAAATTCTTGAATTGGCAAAGATTGATGATAATCCGGAGCGGGTTTACCAGATGAATATCAATATTTTTCCGGTTACCCGGAGTATTAAAAATGATAATTAATAAACTTTACTATTTATATATAGTTTTTGCGGTCATTGTTTTTACAAATTGCACAAACACATCAGTTGATCTTGCCGGTGGTGGTTCAGATCTTGAGATAAGTGCTTGTGCTGTTGAGGGAAAAGCAGTTGATTCAATCGGCAATGTTCTCATAGGTGCTCAGGTGCGTCTCCGTTCAACAGATTATTTAAGCGGCAGCACATTGGCAATTGACAGCACAATAATATCTCACGACATCAAAACTGATTCTCATGGATTGTTCAGATTTGATTCAATCGGTGCAGGCTCTTTTATTGTAGAAATCAACTTTCAGGACAGTCTTGGAATAAAAAAAGCTGTTTCAATAGATTTACTTGATACACTTAAACATCTTGATATTGACACACTGAAACTGCTGTCTACCATTTCCGGTTTTATAGATATGCCTAATGATACACCTTCAAACAAAAGTACAAGCATTCAGATCTATGGACTTGAACGTCAGGTAATAACTGACAGTGTCGGTCACTACTCAATCCGCGTTCCAGCCGGTTCACACCGCCTTCATATTTGTTCAAAGTCATCATCATCAAAGCCTGTAGAATTAACGGTTAATGTTGACCCAGGCGAATCTGCGAAGATGGATTTCCGTTTTGATCATAATGGTCATCAGTTTCAGCCTGAAACCTACAAAGCTGATTCTATTTTTCTTAGATTGTTTCTTGATAGTTCAGACCTTGAAGATATAAGTGTTGATTCTGTTTCAACTTCACAATATGGTAGAATAACCAAATTGAATCTATCCAATCTCTCATTGACTAAGACAGATTGTCTGATTGAAAAGTTAAGCAGCCTTACAGATCTTGACTTAAGCAACAACAATCTTGGTGACAGCATAAAAGCAGTTTATTCATTTAAAAAATTAAAAAAACTGAACCTTAAAGGAAACAGGATAACAAAGGTTTCCTCAAATATCAGTGATCTTGACAGCTTGAAACATCTTGATATTTCAGACAACAGAATATCATATATCTCACAGGCAATAACAAAATTTGATTTTGAATCTCTTGACGCCTCAAACAACAGACTCTCAATAGCTGCAATACCTGAATATCTAATTGTATGGCTTGATGAAACTGATTCTGACTGGAGGTATACACAGGATCCTCAATAAAACACATCTATATTCAAATCAAATATAACGTTTATAATTCATTGATTTATAGCAGCCATTCATTTCCATCCATATTTTAATTTTTGTAATAACCCAGATTCTTAAAAATACTGATTTTTATCTGTCAGAATTGAATACAACCAGTATTTACCAGACATATATTGTATTATTATCTATCCTGATGATAAATTTGTTATTTTAACAAAGATATCTGGATAAGATTTTTATTTTTATCATAAAACAAGCTGAAAAAGTATGGAATTTCTATACAAATAATTTTATCCTGATTATCTAAAGATTCTTTTTTAACGACTTTTATCGTTCTGACCGCCGGATATATATAGTATTTGTTTATTCTGCAGTTATAAGGAAACTCTGATGATTAATACGAATTCAATAACAATTTGTAAAGCTATTATTAACAGAATCAGACATAGTGCATACTGTTGTAAAAATACATATCATCAACCATTTATTAAATATTTCTTATTGACAGTTACTATTGTTATCATGTTTGCAGATTTCTCTTCAGCCGGTATAAAAAACACATTAATTGATAATAAAATTAATTTTTCTCAGAAATATCAGTCTTCATCACAATTTCAGAAATATTTGAAAAACCGGCTTCATCAGTCCTCATTGTCAACAGAAAGACTGCCGGAACTTGATCAGTTGGATCTTTTCTATCTTACAAAATACTGGAATAATCTTGAAAAAACTGTTCAAAATGAATATCTGAGTTCAATAAAAATTCCAGACAATTTTAATGTGTTCATATCTCCGGGAAATAACTTTGAAGTATACTTCAGTACTGTCCCAATCTCATCTGCTTTGAACAGCGATACATATGGTTATGATACATTAAGCAACTGGCGCATCAAAAAAAATTCACCAAATGGTGTTCCAGACTACGTTGACGAAATCGCCTGGGCTCTTGACAGCAGTTGGTCAATGGATATTATTCGCTTCAAATTCAATCAACCGCTTCCTTACAAAGATGAATTACATACCTCATCCAGATATAAAGTCATTACAGACAATTCAGGTTTCTATGGCAGTACCTACCCTATTCTTTCTGAAGACATGACCAATTCTCCTGGATGGTCAAGTATTATATCAATTTCAACTAACTGGAGTGACCTTGGCTATGATACAAATCCACATGATGCAATACGGGTTACCTGTACACATGAATTTTTTCATTCAATTCAGTTTGCCATGATGTGGAATATCACGTCGACTTCCTATGATTTCTTTCCAATTTCCTGGCTTGAAGGTACTGCTGCATCAATGGAAGAACTTGCATTCCCTGATGTTAATGACTATCATCAGTATACATATAAATATTTTAATGAACCGGTAAATCCATTTTTTACAGATGATAACGTCAGCTACGACATGTATTATTCCAATTCTCTCCTTTGTCTTTACATCTACAATCATCTCTTATCAAAAGCCGATCTATCATTTGTTCATACAATCATGTTCAATAATTATAAAAGTCCGACTCAATTTCATCAAAATCTGATAACTGTTTCAAATAGTTATGGTACATCCTGGGTTAATATTCTTCACAGTTTTCATACCGCATCATTTTTTTCAGGCCCCCATGCTGATACTGATTTATTCATTACCGATGCACCATTTTTTGATTCTTTACATTATTCCACAGACACAACTGCCGGTTATAATCCTATCCGGAAAACTATTTTTCCTTATGCAATGAATATTTTTACCTATGAGCCCAAAGCTTTAATCACTGATACTCTTCATGTAAATTTACAACACATTACATCAAATGATGCAGCTGTAGACAAACCATGGGATGCATCGGCAATCGTCATGAAACCTGATCGCGATACACTTATTCATATTGATCTCGATAGTTTTGGTGATGGTACACTGGATATCGCAGGCATTTCAACTTCAGACCGTATACTGGTGTTTGTCACCAATGGCCAGCCGTCAAAGACTCGCAGGTATTCTGTTTCATTTAATAATTGTCCTGTTACACATAAAGCAGAAGAACATTTTACAACTAATGTGCCTGCAAAAGATTCATCATGCAGCGTTTTGCTCTCTGTTAAAACAAACAGTGTGGTTCGATGTGATGAATCAATAAGTGAAACAACACAACAAAGCATTATTGACAAAGCAAAAACAGCCGGATTTCATCAGGTATCACCGGTTTTTTCCTTGACATTTCCCAACGTATGGATAGGCACCACTGATCGCACACTATCATTTTTAATACCTCATTACAAAGACACATTGCATTCCTCAATATATTTTTGGAATGATACATCGTTAACATGGCAAAAATGCGACAATGTTTTATTTTCCAATATAAAAGATACACTGCACGCATCAATTGACAATCCGACAATAGGATTGTATTCATTTTTTAAAGAATTATCAGAAATTTCTGTATCAGTATATCCCAATCCTGTTTCACTGCGAAATGGAAGCCTGAATTTTGATGGTGCACTGTTTCATAGTATTTCTCTCTATAATGCTTCCGGTAAACATATTTACAGCATTAAATTTCATGATGAGACAATCAGTACGCAATGGCAATTGAATAATATTTCAAAAAAAACAATAACTCCTGGATTCTATCTTGCTTATATTAAGTATTATGAATACAATAGCAGAGAACTTCAAACTGTAAACAAAAAAATTCTTGTAACACCATGAGACTGATCATAATAATTTTTTCATGTTTTTTTATTATTTGTACGACCACTAAGCCGCAGAAACAATCTGCGTTATACAGTTATGATTCTAATAAAATAAAACTGTATCTTGCCCCGATGATCATAAATGCGCATCTTGACTCACTTGAGCAATGGCCTGATGACCATCGTAAAGAGACTAAAATTCTTAAAAAAATAGCAGCTGTGCATAATTCAATAACTGCATCACTGAAGTCTGGCGAATGTTTTAAAAAATTCATAGTAGTTCAGGACTTTGAACAGCCTGCGATACGCGTGTCAATTGTTCTTAAATCTTGCTATATAGAGAACGACTCATTATGTATCGCTCTGCAGATTGAAATGGAGCAGATCTCTGATGGAAATGTCCAGTCATATTCACTTGATAGTTATGCCTGGGCCTCAAAGAAATTTCCATCAGAAAAAAAATCATACATAATTCGTCTTTTTGATCATTACTACGATAATTTCCCGTATTCATCAATTACAGGCATCATCTGCTCACATTAATTATTAAAATTCAATTCTTGACCATGCAGTACAACTGATATACAATTATCATATATTTAGTAAATACATGTAATCATTGAGTTACAATTATTTATCTGATTACGTTGTTAATAGTCAATTGCTTCCGTAAGGAGTACTGATGCCGCTTACAGTATTATTGAACAACTGCTACAACATTATATGTTTTCAGGGAGCATACAATATCAGTTCAATTCCGCAACTTACTCCCCAATTGACAACTTACTTTCAGGAACAATCACAGAAAGATCTGGTAATAGATCTCTCAGGTGCAACATCAATCGATTCCAGTGTTATCAGAATTTTCCTGAATTTAAAAAAACGTATTGAATCTTCGAACAACCGTTTTTTTATCCTGAAACCTTCAGAAGATATTATGAATCTTCTAATTGATTCAAATTTATCAAAAATATTAACCATTATTTCTGACACAAATGAATTACAGCGTATAATGGACAAATATTCCTACGACCGATACCTTCCATTTACTTTTAATGAAAAAGGCCTGTTAAGGATTCGCTGTTCATGCGGCGCATGTGGTTCAGGCAATGTAACTGGATATCTTATGTCTCCGGCAGACTACAAGTGGAAATGGCGCAGTGGAGATATATTTCCATATTGTGAAAATAAGAACAATGTAATTATTGATTATTTCAGTGCACTTCCGGTAGTATGTACTGATTGTCTCATGGCCTCAACAGATTTATCATTATTCAATGTAATTGATGACCATAATACAATCCATTACAAATCTATTCTTGATGACAGAACAAAAATATTATTGTCTAAAGCTACGAAAAAACGCCGTAAAATGATGGAAGACGGTGGTATTATAACAGAATTTTTTTTCCAGTTTCCTCGAAACCGTACAGTCAGTTTTCTGGCATATCAACTTTCAGAAGCATGTACAAAAGCTGTTTCTGTAAATAAAGGAAGTTCTGATTCTTTCAATATTGGTTTCCTGAATTTTATTTCACTTATGTATGCCTCTGACAGCTTTACTGATGAATTGATGAGCAATTGCCGCACATGGCTGACTCAGGCTTTGGCAGAACCATCTTCGTATAGTAAACTTCAACTGGCACAAACATATTATATACTTATGACAGTTTCTTTAAAAATTGAAAAATTCAAAGATGCAAGTAAATATTTTGCAGATTTTACATCATTAATTGATCTTATGCCGGAGAAGAATAAAGAAACAAATGAAATCAATTCGCCTGTATTCTGGTATACTAAAGCAGAATCTATCTGGCAGAAAGAAATTGACAAAAAATCTACAGCATTGAAAGTTTAATTATCAATTATATACTTTAGAAAATAGATTCAACAGTTAAAATTGCTAATACCTGAATACCCTCACCTTTTCCAAACTCAGTAAGCCCTTCACCTGTGGTCGCAGTGATACCGACATGATCTATCTCCAGTCCAAGCAGAGATGCTATTGACAAACGCATTGCAGATATGTGACGGGCAAAATGCGGTTTCAGTGCTTCAATGGATATTGACACATGAACTATTTTGTATTTTGTTAATGTATCAAGTGCTTTCTGAAGATAAACTTTACTATCAGTAATTCCATTTCTTAAACAAAGTTCATCACTGATTTTTCCAAGTACATTTACACAGCTTATTCCCGATATAGCATTAGTTATTGCATGAAGAACAACATCGGCATCGCTGTTACCAGAGAGGCCGATGCAGTTGTCAATTATCAATCCGCCAAGTATGAGCGGCTTTTTACTGTTGGCAGATTCAAATCTGTGAGAATCCTGCCCTATTGAAGTAAGATTCATTCGCATTCCCTAAATAACACTTGACTGTTTAATAATAAACTATACTCTTTTAAAAGCGTCCATCAAATGTTTCAACAGTTTTAATGGATCCTATAGAAAATGTATATCCTAAAAATACATTTGGAGTCCAGTCTTTATCTTCATCAAAAACATCAGGAATTATCAATCCCATAAAATCAATACCAAGCGAAATTACACTATGAGAACCTGCAAGAAATGCAATTTTTACACATGGAGCCGCAAAATAATATTCTTCAACTTCATCTGTGTCAGTACTATATGAATAATATGATGATGTATCTCTATCTTCGCTGGTTCTGGTCTTTACTGAACCCTGCATACCAATACCAGCTTTTACTCTATTATTTCCAAACATACCAAACGCACTATAATCAATAAAAAGGATTTCATCTTCACTGAAAGTCATTGGATAACTGATGCGTCCACGAAAGCCTCTATTGGGTTTTCCTCCACGAATACCCATAACCCAGTTCAAACGACTGTGTGATTCATAATTGTATAATCTTCCATTATCTTCATTAATTCTTTTGAAGTCTCTGAAATACATATATGCTGCACCAATTGTAAGTCCAACATTTTTAAAACCCCACTCATGATCCAGTGAAAATAGATAATCACGATCTTCTTTATATGTGCTGTTTTCAAGAAAATCACCGCTTGTTGACATAGGAAGTGAAACTCTACAGCGTACATGAGATCTTTTGGATGTTGGAAAAAGTGCAAAAACTTCTGCCCCGAGTTCGCTTTCAGACTCCCCTGCCTTGTCTTCATAACCATCAACAATGTACCTGAAATTCATTCCTAATGTAAACCCAGTCACAGTACCATTACCAAAATCCCTACTCACATTATCATCATCATCTTCTTCTTCATCTTCTTCCTCCTCATCATCATCAGATTCATCATTTTCAACAATAATAGTAGTCTGTTCCGCAACAGGTGTCTCCCTTATGCTTATTGGCTCTTCTTTTTTTATAGACTCC
>Ga0209373_10000975_pt1 | contig 38254 bp, 33 predicted proteins | sample Higcelweek5metaG_FD_187173 | JGI IMG/M metagenome (GOLD analysis project Ga0209373, IMG submission 187173) | Freshwater pond sediment microbial communities from the University of Edinburgh, under environmental carbon perturbations - High... | ecosystem: Environmental > Aquatic > Freshwater >... | reverse complement strand
TCCGAGATACCCAGAAGCAGTTGAATGAATTTATCGGCATGTATTTTGGTTCGGGTGGTGTTTAATTTCTCGATTTTCTTTAGTCCCACGAGGATATTCACCATCGGGAGACAGAAATTCTCCTCCACCTGGGCCGTTGTCAGCCAGTCACGGTTATAAGGAACGGTGAGCAGACAAGCCGCATGAGAGGTGTCGCCCAAACCCAGTTCGCCGGTAATGATAGGGATCAATTCCGAATTTTTCATCCGGATCTGAGCGGCTTCCGTTTCAGGAATCGTGGTCAGATAGTTGTTCAGCCACTCCTGTGCCCGCTCAGGAAGAGAAACTTCCCGGGTATTCATGGTGTACCGTTTTGGATCAGCTTCAGATAAATCTCCAGTGAAACCCAGGCATCGGTGGCAGCATAGACCATCTGAGCCTCGGTAAGAGTATCAGCTTCCCAATTTGATAGTTGCTGTGATTTTGAAATTCGAAAGCCCAAAACTATGGCAGCCATTTTCTTAACACCGATATTTTCAATACCGTATTGGCCAACCAAATCCTGCAGATCGATAAACCCGTCAGTTTGTTTTGGGTATAAGGCTTTCAATGCCCGGATATCCTCATGGATTGCCGCACCGATTTTCAGTGGGCGTTCAAGGGTCAGTAAGGGTTCAAGCGCCGGATAACGGCCCAGTTTGTTCATCCGAAACAGATAAGCATCAGTTCGTGTGGCAAGCTGAAGCAATGAAACCGGATTCAGTTTTCCTTTTTTAAAAGTCGGTCTTGTTTCGGTATCGAAACCGAGTATTTCGGCATGCGATAACCTCCGGACAGCCTCTTCAGCTTCGGATGCGTTGCTGACAACATGAATGGTTCCCTGAAAACTCCTCAGTGGCAACAAGTTCAATTCATCAGGATCAATGTGACTGGCAAAATTCATTAAATGCGCGTGAATAACAGCTCCAAATATATCCGTTTTTATTCTTCTTCCCCGATCCATTTGAGAAAACCATCGGACCATTCCACCTTATTTTCTTCAAAAAGATCATCAAGAACCCTGGATATTTTATCAGGTTCTTCACTAATCCTGACATTCAAATCCTGGATGGTTAGTTGATCTGAACGAACCGCATCGCGTATCTGACCCACGATCAGATCATTATCATACCGGTTTAAGGGAGCATCACTGCTTTCCATGCAAACATCGCACTGCCCGCACCTGAACGGATCTTTTTCTCCGAAATACATCAGTAACATCTGACTCCGGCACCTGTGGCCCTCAGTAGCATAATGGATCATGGTATCCATTCTCATCCGGGTCAGGGCTTCCTGCTCATCATACTCCTTTTTGGGGAACAGTAAGGATTTATCCGGCAAGCGTTCCGCAGTGAAGATGATTTGCGGGGTCTTTTTGGGCTTGATATAATATAATATCCCCATACCATGCAGGGTATTCAGCACAGAGATGATCACCTGAACCGAAACCTTGGCCTTGCCTGCAAGATTATGTTCATCTATCCTGACAAAATCAGAAAACATACCGGAATAAACCCGTAAGATCAGTTTAATGATCCCATCATATCCCTCATTGACAATCTGGAACTTATACAATTCATCCCGGTCGACCCTGAAGTGTATGCGGGCCGGGAGATCAATATCTTCAGTAAGTTCAATATATCCGGCACGTTCAAGGTGTTTGAGAACATGAAATGCCATAAGCGAATGAAAACCGAACTTGACACAAAAGTCCATCAGGTTAAAATCAAAAACCTGATTCTTACCCGAACCCGGCACCACTTCAAAGTAATTACCCAGGGCCTGGTAAACTCTCCGGATCATTTCAATATCGGGAAATCTTACCTGATGGCTCTTTTCGATTGAAAGCTTGTCGGCTGTCTGATAAAGCAGTACGGCATAAGCCTTTTTTCCATCCCGGCCTGCCCTGCCCGCCTCCTGAAAATAGGCCTCCGGTGAGTCTGGCAGGTCCATGTGAATAACCGTCCTGACATCCGGTTTATCGATTCCCATGCCGAAAGCATTGGTGGCCACAATGATCCTGACTTTGCCCTTCGACCAGGCTTGTTGCCGTGCCTGGCGGTCCTTCTGATCGAGACCTGCATGATAATACTCAGCGGATATTCCCTGCTTGGTCAGGAATTCTGATATCTCTTTGGTTTTCTTTCTATTCCTGACATAGATGATTCCACACCCCTTTTGTCTGTTCAGGATTTTGAGCAGATAAGTGAATTTATCTTCAGTTTTTCTGACCAGATAAATCAGGTTCTTGCGCTCAAAGGTTTGTCTGATGACATTTTTCTCGCGGAAATGAAGCTTTTCCTGAATATCATCAGCAACAGTAGGTGTTGCGGTTGCCGTTAATGCGAGCACGGGTACGCCAGGCAGGTAATCCCTGATTTTGGCAATCTGCAGGTATGATGGCCTGAAATCGTACCCCCACTGCGATATGCAATGAGACTCATCGACCGCGATCAGGGACACGTTCATGTTCTCGAGCCTTTTCAGGAAAAGTTCGGTCGACAGCCGCTCGGGTGAAAGGTAAAGGAACTTGTAATCACCATAAATGCAATTATCCAGGGCTATGTCGAGTTCAAATTTCGATAACCCCGAATGTATGGCAACGGCACGTATGTTTCTTTTCCTGAGGTTTTCAACCTGATCCTGCATCAGGGATATCAGCGGGGTGACCACCAGGCAGAGGCCCTCCATGGCCATCGCCGGCACCTGAAAAGTAATCGATTTACCTCCTCCGGTGGGCATCAGGGCTAAAGTGTCCTTCTTCTGCATCACCGAACGGATAATTTCCTCCTGCAACGGCCTGAAACCGCTGTAGCCCCAATAATCTGACAGTATTTTCCGAAAGGTCTCCAATTGCTAAGAAAATTGTAATTTAGCACAAATTTAGCAGAACATAAAATCTCCGGTATGTCATTTGTTTCAGATAAAGTAGAATTTGAAGGCCTGACCTTCGACGACGTGTTATTAATACCCTCTTACTCAGACACTGCGCCTGGTTTGGTGGATGTAACAACACGATTTACGCAGAAGATCATTTTAAATGCCCCGATTGTGTCTGCCGCAATGGATACGGTAACTGAATCAGCGATGGCGATGGCCATTGCCCGTGAAGGAGGCATAGGAGTTATTCACAAAAACATGACCATTGAGGAGCAGGCTCGTCAGGTATTATCGGTTAAGCGTGCTGAAAATGGGATCATTATGGATCCGGTCACCATTCATCCGGAGCAAACGGTCGGAGATGCCCGCCGCCTGATGACAGAGTTTAAAATCGGGGGTATCCCGGTGATCAACGATCAGCATATCCTGGTCGGAATTGTCACCAACCGCGACCTTCGCTTTGAGAAAGACGATAACCGCCCGATCATCGAAGTGATGACTAAAGATCACCTGATCACGATATCCTCCAATGCAAACCTCGAAACGGCAGCCGATATCCTCCAGAAAAACAAGATTGAAAAGCTTCCGGTTGTTGATAAAAGCTACAAACTGATCGGGCTGCTTACCTATAAGGATTTAACTATCACCAAGGATCGTCCGAACGCATGCAAGGATGAACGTGGTCGTTTAAGGGTTGCTGCTGCCGTCGGTATTGCCAACAATACACTTGACCGCATATCCGCGCTCGTTTCTGCTGGAGTTGACGCCATCATCATTGATACGGCACATGGTCAAACATCCAGGGTGCTCGAAATTCTGAAAAGGGCCAAAACCACCTTCCCTGAATTTGAATTCATTGTTGGAAACATAGCAACCGGTGAAGCAGCCAAAGTTCTGCATCGCGCCGGTGCTTCGGCAGTTAAGGTTGGCATCGGACCTGGCTCCATCTGTACCACCCGGATTATTGCCGGTGTTGGAGTTCCCCAGCTGAGCGCAATTTATGAAGTTGCAAAAGCATTGAAAAACGAAGATATTCCGGTTATTGCCGACGGCGGCATCCGTTATTCAGGTGATATTGTAAAAGCTCTGGCAGCAGGAGCTGATTCGGTCATGACCGGATCACTCTTCGCCGGTACAGAGGAATCTCCCGGAGAAACCATTATCTATCAGGGCCGTAAATTCAAATCATACCGGGGAATGGGATCTATCGAGGCCATGAATCAGGGTTCCAAGGATCGTTACTTCCAGGATGTTGAGTCAGACATGAAAAAACTGGTTCCCGAAGGCATCGCTGCACGAGTCCCCTACAAGGGCACCCTGAACGAGGTAATTTATCAGATGGTTGGCGGATTGAGGGCCGGCATGTTCTACTGCGGGGCAGTTAACATCAAAGAGCTCCAAAAAGCCAGGTTCGTCAGGATCACCAATAGCGGAATAGCTGAAAGTCATCCACACGATGTAACCATTACCCGCGAATCGCCCAATTATTCAAGGGAATTATAATTTCGATACCAAACAACGGAGTTAAACGTTTAATTCACGTATTTCATATTAACCAGTGAATGATTATGAAGAACAGTTCTCTCTTACGAGCCTTATTTGCAGGCATTTTGCTTTTACCGGGTCTAGGTGCTTTCAACCAGGACGGAGTTTTGTTGACGATCGACAATAAACCTGTGTATACCAGTGAGTTTACCCGAATATTAAATAAAAACAAGAACAACCTTTCAGCACAAAAATCGACACTTCAAGAGTCTCTTGACATGTTCATCAATTTCAAACTGAAAGTCAGGGAAGCCGAATCTTTCGGGTTGGATACCACCGCAACTTTCAAAAAAGAGTTGGCTCAAAACCGTGAACAACTGTCGAAACCCTATCTGCTCGATCAGGAAGTAACCGATGCTCTTTTAAAAGAAGCTTATGAACGCAGCAAATGGGAAGTCAGAGCCAGCCATATCCTGGCAGGGGTCAAAAAAGACGCTCCCGCGGGAGATACCCTGCTGGCTTATCGCAAGGCGATGGCTATTCGCGACCGTCTGGTGGCCGGTGAAAAATTCGAGGATGTTGCCAAAGAGGTGAGTGACGACATTTCGGCCGCTACCAATGGAGGCGATCTGGGTTATTATCAGGTATTTAAAACTGTTTACCCCTTCGAAACAGCGATTTTCAACATGAAGATCGGTGAACTCTCCATGCCGATTCGCACCGAGTTCGGATATCATATCATCAGAGTTACCGATAAAAAGCCGTCACGCGGATCAATCCACGTGGCAACAATCTGGAAGTCATATAATTACTCGATGACCGACGAAGAAAAGGCTAAAGCAAAAGAAGAGATTCAAAATATCTATCTGCAACTCAAATCAGGCGCTGACTTTAATGATTTAGCCCGGAAATACTCGGATGACCGCACGATGGCAGTCAGAGGTGATGCCGGTTTCTGGATCGGACCCGGACAGCGGGATCCCGCATTTGATGAAGCGGCATTCGCTTTGAAAAATCCCGGAGATCTCACTGAACCAACTGAAACAACTTTGGGATGGTTCATCATCCGGTTACTCGAGAAAAAAGCTCCTGACACCTGGGATGAAGCCAAATCAGTTTTGGCATCCAAAATCGCCAGGGATTCACGCTCTCAGAAGAGCGAATGGGTTGTGGTTAACAAGCTGAAAAAAGAATACAACTATAAGCTCAACACCCAGAATTATGAAGAGTTCTACCGGTTGGTCGATCCATCGGTTTTCCAGGCTAAATGGAACGCAAATCCCGCTTTGCAGAAAACCGGATTGCTCTTTACGCTAGGTAACCTGAATGTTTATCAGGGCGAATTTGCCTCCTATCTGGCCCTCAATATGAAAAAGGGTACCGTGAGAACAATCGCTGAATATGTAGATGACAAATTCGCTGAATTCTCAAAACAGAAGATATTCAGTTATGAAGCATCACAGCTTGACAAAAAATACCCCGAATTCCGTGATCTGTATCAGGAGTTCCGTGATGGCAACCTGCTGTTCGAAATAACCGATCAAATGGTCTGGTCAAAAGCATCCCGCGACACCGCGGGTATGATCTCTTTTTTCAATGCCAACCAATCGAAGTATATGTGGCCGCAGATGCTCGATGCCATGATCGTATTTGCTAAAGGGGAAAATGATCTGCAGAAAATGGTTGAGGAGTTCCGTACCACTTTAACCAAAAATTGCATCGAGGCCTGCGACGGAGTAGCTATTCAGAATTTGCTGGCTGAAGTAACAAAACGTTACTCCGGCAACAGTTTTGAAATAGAAGATAAACTATTTGCCAAGGGCGACAACTGGATGGTTGATCAGGTTAAATGGAAACACGGAGCATCTGACATCATCAGCGAAACAAATACCAAAATATTTGTTTGGGTCAACAGAATAGTTGAACCCAGGCCTAAAAAACTGGAAGATATCCGGGGCCAGGTTACCGCTGATTACCAGGACAATCTCGAAAAAGCATGGATCAAGAATTTAAGAGAGAAATATCCCGTAAAAATCAATCAGGATGTATTATCCAGGATTAAACTTTAAAACCGGTTTTGTTTACCTTTTTTTATTGATCATTCTGATTCCGTTTGCGAGTTCGTGTAAAACGCACACCAAGCGGAAAAATGACGGGTTGATTGCGCGTGCTTATGACAACTATCTGTATAAAAGCGACCTGCGGGGTTTGATACCCGAAGGAACTACGCCAGAGGACAGTTCCCGGCTGGTTAAGTCGTACATCGAACTTTGGATGAAGAAAAAGGCCGTGGTCAGCAAGGCTGAATTCAATCTAACCGAAGATCAGAAAAACATCGAAAACCTGCTTGAAGAGTATCGCACCTCTTTGCTTACCTATGAATATGAAAAGCAGATGGTGGAACAAAAGCTGGATACCATTGTCAGTGATAATGATATTCAGACTTACTATTATCAGTTCAAGCAGAACTTTCTGTTGCAGGACCCGATAGTCAAGGGGGTTTATTTCAGGGTTCCCAAGAGTTCAGCGCAACTCCGGGATTTCCGGAATCTTTCGCATTCTTCAGGTGACCTGGCATACAGCAAGCTGGCTGATCTGGGTGCACAGATTGCCGAGTACACCGACTCCTTTGAAGCGAACTGGCTCTCCTTTCCCCTTTTGATGGACAAAATGCCGGGTACGGTACAGGATCCCAAACAATTTCTGCAACGTTACAAGACACTCGAAGCAGAAGACACCAAGTACTTTCATTTTGCCAGGATCACCGATTACCTGTTACCGGGTGAATCAGCACCACTGGAATTTGTGCAGCAGGAGATCCGCGATATTCTGCTTAACAAACGCAAGATGGACTTCCTGAAACAATTGGAAGAATCAATTTATAATGAAGCTGTTATACAAAACGAAGTTGAAGTATATGAAAAATAGAAATCCATTTTCTCCATCCTTTCTGAAAGTCCCTGCTCTTTTTGCTTTTGTGGTTGCGCTCAGTTCATCCCTGTCAGTCGACGCCCAGATCGTTGGCACCAATGATACGCTGGTTCTCGACCGGGTTGTGGCTATTGTCGGAAAATATCCGATCCTGCATTCTGAAGTAGGAAACCTGGTTAAGGAGTACCGCGATCAGGGAAACCTGATTCCGGGAGATAGTTATTGCTTCGCACTGGAATCCATACTGGTCAACAAACTACTTGTCAATCAGGCTGAAATAGATAGCATTGAAGTCACCGATGAAGAGGTTGAAAGAAATCTCGATTATAAACTTCAGTATTTTATCTACCGGAAAGGCTCACAGGAGAATCTGGAGAAAGATTATAAAAAACCGCTTCTCGAAATAAAGAAAGATCTCTTCCAGCCACAAAAGGATCAGATGATCGCCGAAAAGATGAAGAATGAGATCACCAATAAAGTTGTGATCACTCCATCCGAGGTTCAGAAATTTTACAAACAGCTGCCATCTGCTGAAATCCCGCTTCGTCCGACCGTTATGGAAATTCGGGAAATCTCGCTCGACCCCAAGATAACCGACGAGGAAATCACGAGGATTCAGAATCGTTTAAAGGAGTTCCGCGACCGCATTCAGAAAGGTGAAAGTTTCACTACGCTGGCCGTACTCTATTCTGAAGATCCGGGAACAGCTCCTTTGGGTGGCAAGATGGCTATGACTCCAAGAAGTACGCTTGTTCCTGAATTTGCTGCAGTTGCTTTCAACCTGAAAGGCCAGGAAATTTCAAGAGTGGTTAAAACGGATTTCGGTTATCATATTATTCAGTTGATTGATCGGCGGGGTGACATGATCAGTGTCAGACACATCCTTTTATCACCCAAACCATCCGTTGAAGAAAAAGCTTCGGTTCGCAAACGCCTCGACAGCGTTGCACAGGCCATCAGGGAAAATAGAATCAGCTTTGAAGATGCTGCCATCAAATTCAGCGCTGCAAAAGATACCAGAGCCAATGGCGGACTATTGGTTAACAAAGGGAGTGAGCAGTTTCAGGATACTGGAAACGCCAATACCACCTGGTTTGAACCAGAGGAGTTGGAACCTGCTGTATTCAATGCGATAAAAAACCTTAAAATCGGGGAGATCTCCGGCGTTGTTGAAATCAAGGATGACCAGAATCATACAAGCTTTAAGATTTTTACCATTAAATCGAAAAAGCAGGCCCACAAAGCCGATCTCAAGCAGGATTATCAGTATTTGCAAACGATGGCGCTTGCCGACAAGAATTCCAGGAAAATGAAAGAATGGATTGAGAAAAAGCAGAAATCCATGTTTATTCAGGTCGATAAGGATTTTCAGAAATGCGAGTTTCTATATAAAGGATGGATTAAGTAATATGGGAGATAAAGAAGCTGTTGACAGGTTAAAGGTCTCATACGAGCAGTTTTTTGATGAGATCCGGAAAGTTATTATCGGGCAGGACAAGGTAGTTGAGGAGGTTCTGGTCAGCATATTCAGCCGCGGTCACTGCTTGCTGATTGGTGTTCCGGGATTGGCCAAAACACTGCTTGTTACCACGATATCACAAATCCTCGGGTTGGATTTTAAAAGAATCCAGTTCACGCCCGACTTGATGCCATCTGATATTATCGGTACAGAGATACTTGATTCCGACCGACAATTCAAATTTGTAAAAGGTCCCCTGTTTGCACACATGGTTCTGGCTGACGAAATCAACCGTACCCCTCCGAAAACACAGTCTGCCTTGCTCGAAGCCATGCAGGAGAAAGCCATCACATCAGGGGGTATACGGTACGTTTTAAAGGACCCGTTCTTTGTGCTAGCCACACAGAACCCGATCGAGCAGGAAGGCACCTATCCTTTGCCTGAGGCCCAGCTCGACCGGTTCATGCTGAATGTTTTGCTGGATTATCCGTCTTTTGAAGATGAGATAAATATTGTCAGGACCACTACCTCAGATACTACGGTATCTCTGAAACAGGTGATTTCAAAGGATGAAATCCTGCTTTATCAGGATCTGATCCGCCGGGTACCGGTTAATCGCAGTGTAATCGAATGGGCAGTCAATCTGGCTTCAAAAACCCGTCCGGGGAGTCCTCTTGCACATCCCATGGCAAAAGACAACCTGATTTGGGGCGCTGGCCCGAGAGCCTCACAATTTCTGATCATCGGGGCAAAAACACATGCGGTTCTCAACGGAAAATATTCACCGGACATCGAGGATGTCAAGGCTATCGCGCCAGCCATCCTTCGCCACCGGATAATCAGAAATTACAAAGCTGAAGCCCGTGGAATTTCGGTCGAGGATATTATCAATGAATTGCTGGCATAAATTCATTTTGCTGGCAACCTGCCTGCTATCATCAACGCTGGTTACACTATCGCAGGAGTCACTCATTGTGGATTTCCACGCCGACCTGCAATCAGTTGATCCGGCCATTGGTAACGGCGTTACCAGACTGCTCGGTAATGTGCGGCTGAAACATAAAGATCTTTTCATGACCTGCGACAGCGCCTATATTAATGAAATTACCAACGAATTTTTTGGATATAACCGGGTGCATATCATCAAAGCTGATACGGTTGACCTTTATGGAAAGAAACTCTACTACAACGGACAAACAGAATTGGCCAAGCTCGAAGGCAATGTGCTGATGTCAAACGGTAAAGTTAACCTGAAGGCACCCAGGCTCGACTATGACATGAAAAACGAGTCGGCCATGTATTACGGGGGTGGCCAGATCATCGACAGTGCAAATACCGTAGAAAGTTTCTGGGGGTATTTCTTTCCCAACCGCAACGAGTTCGTTTTTAAAGAGAACGTCATTCTCAGCAACCCTGATAATACGCTGTTCACCGACAGCCTTTTGTACAATTCTGAAAGCGAGGAGATGTTTTTTGAAGGGCCGACGGAGATTTTCAGCGATACCAATTACATCACCTGCAACTGGGGGCACTACAATTCAAAGGATAAGATGTCAACCTTTACCCGTAGTGTTTTCATGCAGGCCAAACAACAATATCTGCGCACCGACAGTCTTCAGTACAATCAGGCAGACAGCATTGTTGAAGCCTTTAAAAACATTGAGCTGAAAGATACTCTCGAGAATATGATTATCCGGGGAGAACACCTGATTTATCATGAAACCATCAACCGGTTCCAGATCACTGAAGATGTTTTGTTTATCATGGCCGAATCCAAAGACAGTCTGTTTTTACACGCCGATACGTTGGTATCCACCCGCGAAGAGGAGACCAAATCGAGGCGTATTCAGGCATTTGATCACGTACAATTTTTCAGAACCGATATCCAGGGTCGGTGCGATTCGCTGGATTATCTGGTTGCCGACAGTCTTATTCAATTGTTTGAGGAGCCACTGGTTTGGATGGATAACAATCAGATCACAGCCGACACGCTGGGGGTCTATCTGGGTAAGAAAGGAATTGACCGGATGGAAATGAGAAACCGGGGATTTATGGTGACCTGGCAGGACAGCACTTATTTCGACCAGATCAAGGGAAAGAAGTTAGTTGGATTCTTTGTATCCGACAAGCTGAACCGTGTAGTGGTTACCGGCAACGGGGAGTCGCGGTTTTATCCGAAGGACGGTGATCAGTTTATCGGCCAGAACAGGAATATCAGCAGTAATTACAGAATTAATTTTTTGAACGGGAAGGTTGATAAAATCTCGTTTATCGGAGAACCCGATTCCAAACTGATACCGATGAAAGACCTGAAAGAGGCAGATATGTATCTCGAAGGGTTCAAATGGTTAGATGACAAACGGCCAAAAAACCGCGATGATATCCGGGTTTGGAAATAAAAAAAAGCACCTTCCGGTGCTTTTAGTCTTTTACTTCAATATTCTTCCTCATTAAAGAAGAAGTCGTCTTTGCTGGGATAGTCAGGCCAGATGTCTTCAATACTTTCGTATACTTCACCTTCGTCTTCCATCTCCTGCAAATTTTCAATAACTTCGAGTGGTGCTCCGGAACGGATACCAAAATCAATGAGCTCATCTTTGGTAGCTGGCCAAGGAGCATCTTCCAGTTTGGAGGCTAATTCAAGTGTCCAATACATATCCGATTTTATTAGGGGCTTATTTTCCGCAAATGTAAATTATTTCCCATAATATGCAATAGCAGAAAAAAAATGTTAATAACTATCTAACCCGGTGAAGATTCGGCTCATCTCTTTCGATGTGCCCGTCGAGCAACCTGATAATTCTTTCGGCTCTTTGTGCAATATCCTCTTCATGAGTCACCACAATAATAGTATTGCCCTGTTCATGAATTTCACCAATCAATTTCATGATATCAACGGATGTTTTTGAATCCAGGTTTCCGGTTGGTTCATCGGCCAGAATAATCGCCGGATTGTTAATAAGAGCCCTGGCCACGGCCACACGCTGACGCTGTCCGCCCGATAATTCATTCGGCTTATGGTCGACACGATCAGCCAGACCCACTTTACTGAGTACCTTAAGGCCCCTCTCACGGCGTTCATGCTTTGGAACACCCCCGTAAATCAAGGGAAGAATCACATTTTCAAGTGAATCGTATCTCGGAAGCAGATTAAATGTCTGAAAAATAAATCCGATCTCCTTATTCCTGATCACGGCCAGTTCATCATCGACCATCTGACTGACATCGGTACCATTCAGGAAATAGTGGCCATTGCTTGGGGTATCCAATGCGCCAAGGATATTCATCAGGGTTGATTTACCGGAACCCGAAGGACCCATAATGGCAACATATTCTCCCTTTTTTATAACCAGGTCAATGCCGCGCAATGCTTCAACAACCTGGGTTCCCACCAGGTAGTTTTTTGTCAGTCCCTTAAGGACAATCATTTCTTCCATAATAGTAAGTGGTTTGATTACAAAAATATCTGCTAAATCCAGATTCCTGATTATAACGCATATTTATTAACAATATTTAACAAAGCCAAGGATTACCGCTAAATTCGTGCACAAATGGAATCCATTCTTCAAACAGACATCAAGTTTTTGCCCGGTGTCGGACCAAGACGTGCCGAGATGTTATTCAATGAACTCGGTGTCAATACGTTTGAAGATCTTCTACGGCATTACCCATACAAATATACCGATCGTACCCGATTTTACAGTATCAGTGAAATTAATTCCGATCAGGCATTTATTCAGGTCAGGGGAAAAATTTCGACCCTCGAAGTGATCGGAAAGAAGCCCCGGCAAAGGTTATCGGCCCGCTTTGAAGACTCCACCGGATCAATGGAACTCATCTGGTTTCAGGGAATTAAATGGGTGCAGCAAACCCTCAAAATGGGTATTGAGTATGTCATTTACGGAAAGCCCGCTTTTTTCAATGGCAAATACTCCATCATGCACCCTGAAATTGAAGAATCATCCAAAATGGAGCAGGTGGCCTATCCATATACCTATCAGGCGGCCTACCCCACTACGGAGAAAATGAAAAGTAATTTTCTGACTTCCAGGGTTATTCACAAACTGGAATATCAGCTATTGCAAAAAGTTTACGGTAAAATTCCGGAAACCCTGCCCGAAAACCTGTTGAAGGAGCTTAAGTTTCCGGGGATTAACGACACGATCCTGAATGTTCATTTTCCAAAAGATCAGGATATTCTCAAAAAGGCACGATACCGGCTGAAATTTGAAGAGTTCTTCCTGATCCAGCTCGGGCTCCTCCGGCAAAAAAACTGGAAGAGCCAGAAATCGAAGGGTTTTGTATTTCAAAGGATTGGCGAACTGTTCAACCGGTTTTATTCCGAAAACCTGCCTTTCGAGATGACCGGCGCTCAAAAGAGAGTGATTAAAGAGATCCGGAAAGATCTGGGTTCCGGACTTCAGATGAACCGTTTGCTGCAGGGAGATGTTGGCAGCGGCAAAACACTGGTTGCGCTTCTGAGCATGATCATTGCGCTTGACAATGGCTTTCAGGTATGTTTAATGGCGCCAACCGAAATACTGGCACAGCAGCATTATCAGACCTTTACCAGAATGCTAACCAATCTTCCGATCCATGTCAGGCTGCTCACTGGATCGACCAAATCGAGTCACCGGACTTCACTGCATGAGCAATTGCGTGAAGGGGAACTGGATATTCTGATCGGAACGCATGCCCTGATCGAAGATTCAGTACAGTTTAAGAATCTTGGACTGGTGGTGATCGACGAACAACACCGATTCGGAGTGGCCCAACGTGCCCGACTCTGGGAAAAAGCTGACGGAGTACTGCCGCATATTCTGGTTATGACGGCTACCCCAATTCCAAGAACTCTTGCCATGACGCTTTACGGCGATCTGGACATCTCAGTGATCGATGAAATGCCTCCCGGACGCAAACCGATACAAACCGTGCACTATTTCGATTCAAAACGGCTCGTTGTATTTGAATTTCTCCGGAAACAGATCGCTCTGGGCCGTCAGGTTTATATTGTTTACCCACTGATTCAGGAATCTGAAAATATGGATTTCAAGAATCTGTACGATGGATATGAAAGCATTACCCGGGCATTCCCTGCCCCTGAATATGCGGTATCTGTTCTTCACGGACAAATGAAGCCCGAGGAGAAAGTGAAAGCCATGGACTATTTTGTAAAAGGAATCACCAAGATCATGGTATCCACAACAGTCATCGAAGTTGGAGTCGATGTGCCCAATGCATCGGTCATGATGATCGAGAGTGCCGAACGATTCGGACTGAGCCAGCTGCATCAGCTCAGGGGCCGCGTGGGCCGCGGGGCCGATCAGTCGTTCTGCATCCTGATGACCGGATACAAACTATCCAAAGAAGGCAAAATACGGATCGATACGATGGTTAAAACCAATGACGGTTTTGAAATCGCCGAGGTAGATATGAAACTCCGGGGACCGGGCGACCTTGAAGGCACCCAGCAGAGCGGCGTTCCGTTCAATCTTTCGATCGCCAACCTGCTTACCGATACCAAAATTCTGGAACATGCCCGTCGCGTGGCACAGGATGTACTGGAAAACGATCCCCTGCTGGAATCCCCTGAAAACAAGCTTCTGGTTGTTCAGCTGGCCAGACAGAAAAGGGAAGTCAAGGACTGGAGCCGGATCTCATAAGGAATGGACTATGGTAAAAGAATATCCGTACCTGTCGGCTTTTCTGTCATGGAAGTCAGGCCCGATCCTCAGGCACAACTTTTGTATCTGGAACAAAAGTCGATAAATTGAGTTATAGTGAAATGAAACAAATATCACATTATATGAGAAAATCAATTCTAGCTATGGCGGCATTAGTCCTTTTCACTTTGGGAAGCTTCGCCGGGGAACCTGTCAGTTTTTCATCGTCAGAGGACAAAAAACCGATCAACCTTACAAAAGCCGAGTTTATCAAGAGGGTCATGGATTATGAAAAAAACAAGACCGAATGGGTTTACAAAGGCGACAAACCCGCAATCATTGATTTCTATGCCGACTGGTGCGGGCCGTGCAAGAAGGTGGCCCCGGTTCTTGAAGAGCTGGCTGCAACTTATGCCGGTAAGGTTTATATATACAAGATCAACGTCGATAAAGAGACCGAGCTCGCAGGTTTGTTCGGGGTCAGGAATATTCCTACTTTTTTGATTATACCGATGAAAGGTAAACCTCAGATCTCGTCCGGAGCCGGATCCAATTACGAAGAAAACAAGGCCAGGTTCAAGAAGATCATTGACGAACAGCTACTTACACCAACCAAGTAGATCTATTCATTCAGATATTTTGCCAATCCAGGCTTATTGAGGATTGATATCAACTTATTTCGGGCTGATATCAATCCTTCGTTTTCCAGCTCACCCAAAGCCCGGGCAACCGAAGGCCTGGCCACCCCGAACAGGTCTGCCAGCTCCTGCTGACTCGATGGCAACCGAATGGTGCCGTCGCTCTCTGGTTTCAGACTGATCAGGTAGTGAGCGATTTTTCCCTTGATGGTTTTAAAAGAGAGGAATTTGATCTTTTTAGATAAAAACTGTGCTTTCGAACTTACCAGATTCAGGTAGTTCATCTGGATGGTCTCGTTCAAACGCAACATCTTTAAAAACTCTCCCCGGTAGATAATCAAAGCCTTAACCGGTTCATTAGCTAATACATTCACCGGAAAGCTGTTTTCACTGCCAAAAAGAAAAGCTCCGGCCAGTGGTTTCGGAGCCGCAACATCCTCAATTTTAATCACATGTCCCGAAAAATCGGTCATCTCGCCCCGCACCGAACCTTCGAGCAGGATAAATAGTCGGTTAACCTCATCTCCCTGAATGGCTAAAATCTCATCCTTACTGTATTTTTTTATCTGAAACTGAAGATTTGCAAACAGTTCCAGCAGCTTATCGTTACTCACGCCCATCAGTATCGGGCATCGAGATGCATTTTCTATCCAATCCATTATTATTGTACTTTGTAACAATTGTAACAAATTTACAGATATCGGGGCAATATCTTTGTTCAAAATATCAGAAAACAATGAAAAGAGAGATTATAACCATCAACGAGGATCTGTGCAACGGTTGCGGGTCCTGTGTTCCGAACTGCCATGAAGGTGCTTTGCAGATTATCGACGGCAAAGCCAGGTTGATCAGTGACCTGATGTGCGACGGGCTTGGAGCCTGCATCGGCCATTGCCCCGAAGGCGCAATAACACTCGAAAAGCGCGATGCCGAACCTTATGACGAGGTAAAGGTGGTCCGCCAGATGATGAATAAAGGAAAAAACACTATGATCGCCCATCTGAGCCATCTGAAAGAACATGGTGAAAAAGAGTTGCTCCGTCAGGGTGTCAGCTTCCTGGTCGAAAACAAAGACCAGCTCGACTACAATCTCGATGATGTCCTCGAAGCCGTCCACAACAACCACAACATTTCCAACAACCACAACAATCACAACAATCACAACAACCACAACAATAACAATCCTACCCCTGCCCCTGTCTCCTCCTGCGCTTGCCCCGGCTCCAAAACACAAACCTTTTCGCCGGTGCCAACCCCGTGTACATCATCGGCACAAGAGCTACCCTCTGCCCTGACGCACTGGCCGGTGCAGATGCATCTCATTAACCCCAGGGCCGGGCATTTCCAGGGATCGCACCTGCTTTTGGCAGCCGACTGCGTCGCATTCAGTTTAGGTAGCTTTCACCCCAAATATTTACAGGGCAAAACCCTGGCCATCGCCTGCCCGAAACTCGACTCCAACCGTGAAGTGTATGTCGAAAAGCTCAAAGTCCTCATCGAAGAGAGCAAAATCGATATGCTCACGGTGATGATGATGGAAGTTCCCTGCTGCTCGGGCCTGCTCCAGATGGCCGAAGCAGCTCTGGCACAAAGCAACCGGCAGATTCCGGTGAAGGTGGTTATCGTATCGGTGGATGGACAGGTGAAGGAGGAGAGGTGGGCGAGGACGTGACGCGTGACGCGTAACGCGTAACGGGAAAGTTCGGGGAAAGAGATAACTTAGCGTATTAATCATTCTCCAGGTGAAATACAAGTATCCTGTTTCCCATTTATTCAGATCGGTGTCGTTAGTCATCTGCGGATTGGTATTGTGCGCAGGGGCGGGGCGGGCTCAGGGTTTCGGGAGGTTTTCGCCGGACATTAAATGGCAGCAGATCAATACCCCCACAGTGCGGGTAATTTTTCCAAAAGGGCTTGAAACACAGGCAAACAGGGTCGCCAACAACATTCTCTATCTCAATCAGCACAACCGCACGAGTATCGGTCCAAAAACTTTGAAACTCGATCTGATCCTGAACAATCAGGGGGTAATGTCAAACGGATATGTCACCCTGATGCCTTTCAGATCGGAGTTTTACACCACTCCCGGACAGGATGGATTTTCTATCGGGACCACCCCCTGGCTCGATCTGCTTTCGATCCATGAATACCGGCATGCCCTGCAGTATATGAATTTGCGCCAGGGAACCACCAAGCTGGCTTATTGGCTGTTTGGGGATGCCGGCTGGAGCACGATGATTAATTTCACCACCCCCGGATGGTTTTTCGAAGGGGATGCCGTGGCTACAGAAACCGCGCTGACCCGGCAGGGTCGCGGCCGGATGCCCTCCTTCTTTGAGCCATACAGGAGTATCCTGCTGAACGACCGGAGATACAGCTATATGAAGGCACGCAACGGCTCTTATAAAGATATCGTGCCAAACGAATATGAACTGGGATACCTGATGTGCAGCTATGGCAGAGATCAGTTTGGCAACGACCTGTGGCCCAAGGTTGTCAGGAACAGCGCCTGGGTGAAAGGGGTTATTTACCCATTCTCACAATCGCTGAAAAGCCATACCGGGCTCACCACTAAACAGTTATATAACAAAACACTTTCTGCCTATCAAGAAACATGGGCCGAGGAGATCAGCAAAGCCGACCTCACCCCAATCACCCCGGTATCTCCTGATTCCAAAACGGTCACCAATTACCGTTTTCCGGTTTATCAGGCTAACGGAGATCTGCTGGTTTACAAAAGCAGTTTTCAGGAGATCGGAGCGATCTGTCGCATCACCCCTGACAGCGCCGTGGAAAAGATCTGCATTACCGGCATTTCACCGGATCCGTATTTTACAGCCTCCGGTAACCAGATTGCCTGGGCCGAGTATACCTGGGATGAACGTTTCGCCTCAAAGAATTATTCCAATATCGTCATTTATCATACCGATTCCGGAAAGAAAACTTATCTGACCCGTAAGCAGCGCTACTTCTCACCTGCCCTGTCGGTCGACGGTAATCGGATTGTTGTCGCTGAGGTCGATCCCGGCGGCGGGTGTTTGCTGAAAATTTTGGATAGTCACACCGGGGCCGTGATCACCAGTTTACCCAATCCGGATAAACTCTTTTACACTTACCCCAAATGGGACACCGAGACCAACAGCATCATCAGTTCGGTAAGAACAGCCTCCGGAAGCATGACCATCATCAGTCAATCCGTTGCAACCGGCTCAATCAAAAGACTATCTGCAGAGTACGACCAGATTATCGGAGAAGTGCTGGTAACGCCTAAACACCTGCTCTTTACATCGGGCTTTAGCGGAATCAACAACATCTATTCACTCTCGCGGGCCGACGGGTCCATCAGTCAGCTGACCGGATCGAGGTTTGGCGCCTGCTATCCGGCTGTCAGTGCAGACAGCAGGCAGCTGGTCTATTCCGATTACACGCTCACCGGATATCAGCTGGTATCTGTTCCGATGGACTCATTGTTGTGGAAAAAGACACGACCCGTGGCTCAAGACCAATTGAAACAGTTTGATTTCCGGTATTTTAAAGCCGAAGGAGGCGCCATTTCAGAAAAAGTTTCGGATAAGAAACTGAAAGTAACGCCGTTTCTGAAACGCGACCATGTATTTAAGGTACACAGCTGGAACCTTGAAACCGGATACTATTCAGCCGGGTTAAATCTGATGTCGGACAACCTGCTCAACGATTTGCATCTCGAAGGAGGGTTCCGGTATTATTACAACGAGCGGTCGCCCGGGTTTAATGCCTCGATCACCTATGGAGGGCAATACCCCACTCTGGCGGCCGGGATCTCCCGATTTTACCGGTTTGCCAATGCCCTGGATGTGTTGAACGGAACAGCCTCAGGCAAACCGCTCTCGGTCGATAATCAACTGGCACTAAAGATTGGGGTGCCGTTGAACTTTACCCAAGGCTCATTTTACCGGCTGGCGAATTTCAGTTTGGGCTACAACCATATAGCCTCCGAGGACCTCACTATCGAAAACAGTTCAATAACCGTCCGAGCAGTATCCGGCAAGGCCATTTTGTCAGTCTATCAGAAAAAAGCGTATCAGAACATAGCTCCCGCACTGGGCTTGAAGCTGGAATTCACAGTCAATCAATCCATTGATCATAAAAAGGCCAGTCAGTATCAGCTCATCGGAGACTTTACCGTCAGGGGACTGGCTCCCAACCACAATCTTCTGTTAACCGGCGGATATAAATATGAGCCCGCTGGTCATGAATACCGGTTCATGGATCTTTTTATTTATCCGAGAAGGTTTAACATTCCTCATTACGATGGGATGTTTACGCTACAGAGCTCGTATCATTTTCCCATTGCCTATCCCGATTTGGGATTCGGGGGGATTTTTTACTGCTCCCGGGTACGCGGTTCACTATTTTGCGATTACGGGCACACCACACTGCGAACAATTGGAGTCGGTACCAAAGCCAGCTCTTTTGCCTCGGCCGGAGCTGAACTGATTTTCGACACCCGCTGGTTCAACATCGGTGACATGCCTTTGGGTATCCGGTTTTCCTACCTTTTAACACCCGATGTGACCGATTCCGGGAAAAAGTATCTTTTTGAATTTGTGATACCGGTTTTGCGGATGTAAAACGCTCCGGTCGGTTTACAATTAACTGTCTGTAAATCCTTGTTTATTTTGATTGATGGATATTAAACCGTGAGTTCCAAATCAAACAACCTAAAGATAAAAAGCCTTCTCCCCACTGCGCCCCATACTATTTGCCATAAAATACCATGAGATTTACCGAAACGTCGGCCAGCTTCCCACTGCGCCCCCTACTATTTGCCACTAGCTTCCAGCTAGTGGCACAGAAGGCCCACTAAAATTAATGGCCTTCAGGCCAATTCTGATGCAGGCAGAAGAAATATCCAGTGGTTCAGATTATCAAATTGTGCACCTCAAGGCAGTAATGAAAGAAACCTTTGTTGACTAACCAGAACCCGAAACCAATCGGCTATCCGCCTTCATCACTCTTAATACGGCTATAAACAACTCCCGGTTGTTATTTACAACCATTTATAGCGACATTACAACTAATAGTATTTGTATTTTTACAGATTCCGTCAGGTAACCGGGTAATTTTGTGGCGATTAACCATTTAAAAAGATCGTACCATGTTAACAACAAAAATGATTGGCCAAAAAATTGCCGATGCCCGTAAGAAAACAAACCTATCCCAGTCACAGCTGGCTGAACGATTGTTCATCAGTCCCCAGGCAGTAGGAAAATGGGAACGCGGAGAGTCGATGCCCGACATCACAACCTTCGACCGCCTGGCTGAAATTCTGGGTGTTGACCTCAACTATTTCTCTGAAAGTTTCCAGTCGGTGTGCCCCGAGCCGGAACATGGTGACTCCCCCGATCAACAGCCGGGCAAACTGCTCTCCGGAAAACAGAAAAACAAGCTAAGCTGGAACATGTCGCGCGGAAACTGGGTGGACGCCGATTTCTCAGGGCTTAAAAACCTGCATGAAAAATTCAGCGCCTCCAACCTGCAGCGCTGTAAGTTTATCGGTTCCGAACTGTCGGGACTTTTGCTGAAAAGCAACAATGTCGCCAGTTGCGACTTTTCAAATTCCGATATCAGCAGCAGCCACATTCAGAGTTCTAACCTAAATAAAAATGTATTCAGAAATTGTTCGCTGAAAGAGACCGAATTTTCCAGGAGTAATATCAACATCTGCGACTTTTCGGGCGCCAGTCTTGCAGGAGCCAAATTTTCTGAAAGTTTAAATTACGGCTGCGATTACACGGGTGTCGATTTTACCGGTGCAGCTTTTACATCCGGAGGATTTACGGGGGTGGCCGATAAATCAGACGATTCCGAAAAAAACACAATATCAAAAGCGGTGTGGAACCGAACCTCTTTTAAAAATATGCAGATTGCTGATCTTGTTTTTACCGGTGCTCTGGAAGATTGTTATTTTGAAAACTGCGTATTTACCAGGGTAACCTTCCGGAATGCAACGCTGATCAGCACTTTTTTCAAAAATAACAGGAAATTGGGGAAGATCCGGTTTATCGACTGTAAAGCCGACCAACTGACCTATGAGTTCCTGAAAAACGGGAAAGCAGATTTAACCGGGATCACAGTTTGAGGAACCAATAATCCGGGGTCTGTCCTGAAATCTTTACCTTTGCACCATTCAAACCCAGTAAACTGCCTACCGCTGCCAATATCATGATTTCCCAAACGACCTATATCGAGCGCATCCATCTGGTAGTGGATTATATCTCCGAGCATTTATCCGAAGAGATTACACTCGAAACCTTATCGGAGGTTGCCTGTTTCTCCCCCTTTCATTTTCACCGGATTTTCACTGCCATTACGGGCGAAACCCCGAGGGACTATATTGAGCGAACCAAGCTGGAACGGGCCGCCACTCAGTTGTGTGTGATGAGGGGAAAGTCGGTTTCCGCAATCGCTTTTGATTACGGGTTCAGTTCCATTTCGACCTTCTCGCGTGCTTTTAAAAAGCATTATGGATTTTCACCCAGTGTTTTTTTGCAAAAGCACAAGGATGATTTTCACTCCCTGAATGTGGCCAAAGAGCTGCGAACACCAATGGTTACTGAAGAAGAGCTTTTGTCGGTTAAAATCGTCAGATTACCCGCGTTTCATGTCGTTTACGCCCAATCATTGGATGGATATCCCTCAGGCATTCCCAGGGCATGGAACCGGTTGTTGCCCTTTTGCCATAACCACAATCTGATCAACGAAAACACCCGTTTGATCGGCATCCCTTATGACAATCCCGGAATAACGCCCCGCGAGAAATGCCGGTACCGGGCTTGTGTGCCGGCACCGGATCAGCTGGTTTTCACAAGGGGTGAAATTAAGACCACAAACCTCGAAGAGGCTACGTATGCGATCTATCATTTTAAAGGCAGGAGAGAAGATATTACGAATGCCTATGCACTGATGTATGGAGCCTGGCTATTACAAAGCGGGTACATTCCCGATGAAAAACCATCGCTGGAAATATACCCGCTCACCATGATATCCGATCGCGTTCAGGATACGCTGGAGTATGACATTGCTTTGCCAGTTGTACCGATGTAAGGTTATTGCCGGTTTTGCTGAGCGGCAAACCGCCTGCGTATCTCCGGTTCGTTGAGTCCGGCCATCGCGATAAATCCGAAGAGCAATCCGGCCATACAGAACAGAATGAGAGCAGCTGTGGATACATGGATCAGATTGCCCAGAATGGATGTCGATATCACGCCTCCCATGATCTGAAAAAACTCCAGGTTCGATACCAGTGAGCCCATCCGGGAAGGCGGAAAGAATGCCTGCGGAGCCATATTGATGGTCGGGAAATTCATTCCGATCCCCAATCCCGATACGGACAGGCTGACGATCAGCATGCCTATGCCGATGTTATCGCGGAAGATCAATAAAGGAATTAGCCCGATGAGGGCCAGACTGAAATTGATCATGCCCGAAAAACGGAAGCGCATATACCTAGACGAGATGAATCCACCGGCGATTCCGCCCACTACCATGGCGAGCGACATCGGCAACATGACCATTCCCGAGAAAGCAGCGCCCTTTTTCAGTACGATCTGCAGAAGAAAAGGTACATACAAGATCAATCCGAACAGGGCCACATACCCCATTGCTGCAGAGAAGGCGGCGCGTTTAAACACCGGGTTACCGAGCATCTCCATCGGGAGAAGTGGCGAATGAGATTTGCGCTCGATACTGATGAACCAGATAAACATTCCCACCGAGAGCATGAGCAATCCGATGGTCACCGGAGAGGTCCATGGAAGCAGCTTGCCCCCTTCGGCAAAGCAAAACAGGAAGGGGAATACGGTAAGCAGGAAAACGATAATTCCCTTGCCGTCAATCTTTTCAGAGTTCTCAACATGCTTAATATTAGGCAGATGTGATTTCAGCAACAGGAACGAGCACAATCCCACGGGTATATTCAGATAAAATATCCAGTGCCACGACAGGCAATCGGTGATGATGCCGCCGGTAACCGGTCCCAGCAGACTGGCCAAGCCATGCATCGAAACCAGCATACCCATATATTTACCCCGCTGCTGGGGTGGAAACAGCTCGGCACAGATTATGAATGCGCTCGAAGCCAATACTCCGCCGCAAGCACCCTGAAGACCACGAAACAGAACCAGCATCGGCATGTTGACTGATAGGCCGCACAGCGCCGAAGCAACCATAAATAAACCGATTCCCCACAAGGCAATGATTTTCCTGCCGAATGCGTCAGAAAGCTTGCCGGCAATCGGAATAACCATGGTAGAGAACAACAGATAGGAGGTAAATGGCAGCGAATAGTGGCTCAAGCCCTTCAGATCGCTCACAATCTTAGGCATTGCCGTTCCCACAATTGAATTGTCGAGTGCCGATAAAAACAGGCACAACATCAGCCCGGCCATGATTGCCGGGATGTTTTTTACAGAATCCTGATCCTTCATACTTTTGAGTTACCCTTTAAATTAATGGCCACAAAGCTACTTCCGGCCCAGGAGAGCGACTTCCCAAATCTTGCTCACCGTTTTGCAATTCTTGCTTTTTTTTACAGAAATGGACTTCGCTCATTTGGCAAGCCTATGCGCTACCCTCGCCAGGCGCCATGTTGCCGTACTTCAAAAAAATATCACTAAACACTTGTTTATGAGACAATAAGTGTTTAACTTTTCAGTACTAAACCTATCTAAAGCAGTTCTCATGTTGCGGCCGAAACTTTTGAAACAGGAGAGTGCTGTTCAAATTGCACTAAACCGGTTGGTTAAGACAAACGGCAACTTGGGCTGTTGTTTTGGTTTCAGAAAAATCTTATGAGCAGAAACAATTATTAAACGAAAATGAAATGGGAAAAAAAGAAATGCAAATCGTTCTCTTAGATCAGATGGTCAATGCCTATCGAAACTCACACCGAGCTAATTTCAAGCCGAGAGCTTTTTTAACGGCAGAAAATTTTTCGGATGATTTATTCTCATTGATTCAGAAACTGCCTTTTTTGTCAGAGACATAAGTTTTCTATTATTTATGACTGCTAAAAACAAAACCTGAGGCTTGTCGCGAGTTAGGAGATAAACGGTTGTTTTCGGATATCGAACTTGCGGTTAGCAACATGTTAGTGGCAATATATAGAGCGTCATTCCAATTACACTATGAAGAATACTTGACAAAATAATACAGGGAAGCCGAAAACTGAAAAGAGTAGGCATCAAATTATTAAGCTTTAATCCAATGGGAGCAATTAAAAATGCAATTGAATCTTTTGATGGGAAAAATGAAGCAAAAAAAGAACTTGAAGTTCAGCTGGATAATATGACAGCACTTGCAAAAGCAAAAGCAGATTATTTTGAATTAAAACTTCAAGATGACATCTTTAATGCAGGGCAAGGTTCTAGTAAAGATATTCCTGTAAGTTATATTATTTCTCGTGTTCGTCAGACTCATGCTTATGCAAGTTCTAGTGCAGATTCCATTGCAACAACTATTACTGATTCTATAAATGATTTTATCAAAGGAGGAAATGAAAATGTCATGAAAGGTGTCGGTTCACTTATGACAAAGGCCGTTCAATTACTATTTGCCAGTAAAGAAGGTGAAGAGGATGAATTACACTTTAAATCGGTTTTTGCAGAAGGAAGAGCACTTGTTAGGTTAGACCTTAAAGCATGGAAGCGATTCACCAATGTAAAAAGTCTCTCTAAATCAGCAGAACAAATAAGTGCATTCGTAATGTATAAATCTACTATTGATTCAGAAAAACTTGATTACAACACCTTTATTCAGCTTTATCAGGATATCTTATATGAAAAAGCAGCTGGATTTAGTGCGGAACAAATTTCAAAACAGCTAGATGAAATAGATGAAATCTATAAAAAATTTAAGGAGCATCAGAAAGCTGAGAAGATGTTAAAGAGAGCACCTCATTTAAAGACTCCTTCTAAAGGTGATTTGGAGAATGCCTTAATTGAAGTTGAGAATGCCAAAAAGGCTCTTGGATGGTAGACAAGTATAATAAAAAGCCACTAAGACATTGTTAAACTTAAATTCAGATGTAAATATTGCGATTGCCTGGATCTAAAATAATCTAAAATAAGCAGTGTAAAACATTACTTCATTATTAACAATTTTAAAAATAATTATTATGGAAAACTATCGTTATGATGCGCATTGCCACATATTCACCTTGAAGTATTTACTCAAAGAAGCAAAATGTTTATTGCGCGAAGTTTTGTTTGGGACCTATCCCAGGAGTGACCCGCATACAAAGAGATTTCTGACTCTCACTGAAAATCGGTCTGATATTAAGGATTTTCTAAGGCAATTATATGAATTAGTGCGTGCTTCAGCCGGATCAGAAGAGGAAAACCTCGTCTTCTTGCAAAATGAATCAAAAAAAGCATATCCTTCAGAGAAACTTCGCATTGTACCGCTCATGATGGACATATTTTACATGCTCGCCTATCCATTGGACAAAGGCCAGGATGTTATTGCAACAAGATCATTAAAATCGGTCGAAGTAGACGAAAGTGAGTTACAGGAAAGTTGGAACGAAATTTTGGACGACTTTACACAACACGTTAGATCATTGGAGTCAACGTCTAAAGGAAGGTCGTTAAGCGCAATTAATAATCTTGAGCAGGTAATGCAAATCATTGAAGAAGAGCGTTCAGTAAAGCCTGTTCTGCGAATGAAAAGCGATAAAGCTGTTACTTCGGACGGTAAAGGGTTTCACCAAACCGATGGCTTTTGCTACCACATGGACAATCTGATGGATTTGGTAAAAACTCACCAAGGAGAATTGTATCCCTTTATTGCTATAGATCCACGTCGTGAAGGAATGATAAATGATTTGCTGTCAGGCAGATTTACCAATGGAGATGCCCACTTTTATGGTGTAAAACTTTATCCTCGTTTGGGATATCACCCGCAATGTAAACCAATGGATGCAGTTTACAAATATTGTAATGACAATAATCTTCCAATTACTTTTCATTGCGGTATGAGCGGTTTTCCTCCGGGCGAAACACGGAAGTACGCCCAATTTGGAGATCCAATCAACTTCGAGCCAGTAGTAAAAGAGTATCCAAATCTAAAAATTGATTTTGCACATTTTGGAAGTTCTGATACTACTATGAATTGGGCAAATACTATCGTCAGACTGATTAATGAGAATGAAAATGTATATTCTGATTTATCATGTTATACCAAACTAAATGACTTGAATAAAATACTTCCATTATGGAATAGCAACCCTAAGCTTAAAGAACGGCTTATGTTTGGATCCGACTTTGATGTAATGTATTTTACTGCTTTTACAACGTTACAGAATTATTATGCCAATTTCCAATCTGTTTTTAATAGCAACGATCTGAATAAATTAATGTGTGATAATCCAACTCGGTTTTTATTTTAGATAGTTGATCCATAACAATTTTAACACATTTATTACGAAACGCCACACCAGTTGGAATTGGGAACGGAAACTGTGAGGAAGCCCATTCCGAATTGATTTTCAGAAACCATAAGCGAAACATTATCAGAATTCATATAGTTCCATCCTGCACCGAGTGCTAAGGTCGGAAGGTTTCTCCCGACTTCCATCTGCACTTGCATTTTATTGGCTTCAATGTTTTTGTTCAACAATTGGTATTCTGTCCTTTGGTGTAAAGCTGATTGGTGGTCAGCGCAGGAGTTCAGCTGCAAAGTTACTTCTTCTGAAAGGGTTTTATCGACTGTTAAACAGACCAGCTGACCTATGAGTTCCTGAAAAGCGGAAAAGCAGATTTAACCGGGATTACGTTGTTAATAACCTGGCAATCCCATCAGTTCGCGGACTTTTATAATACGGACCAACAGACAAATTGCCAGAAACGTGAAAGGCTATAATGAATCTGAGACTCCGGTTTTTACTCCGGATGAATATCTCAGTAGTTCGAGGAACCGATGAACCTGTTTCGGTCCGGGAATCTTTTCCTTTACACCCGTAAAACCATGCAATCAGCCAGAAGACAGTAAACTGCATGATTTCTGAAATATCCAATATGGCGTACACCAGACCGGAACTGATCTGAACTCATTCAGGGTTCAATACCATTCAGCACATCCGGGAAGGTGAGAAGAAGGGAGGAGCTGCAATTGGGATTTTCTCTCGATGCGAATGAACCAGATAAACAAATAAACCGACAGCAGAGGCAAACCATAATTTAATGGCCGTAAAACTACGCATGGCAGTAGACCATAGTTATCTCCTTGCCAGGTGTAATGTTGCCGTTCTTCAAAATAAATATTACTAAACACTTGTTTATGAGATAATAAGTATTTAACTTTTCAGTACTAAACCTAGCTAAAGCTGTTCTCATGTTGCGGCCGAAACTTTTGAAACAGTTAGAATTGATGTTTGCCATTCAAAAGACACAAGGGAATTTTGTTACGACAGCCCTTGGTTTGAAGTTGTGGTTTAGTGCAAACAATCGGGACAGATGGTTTAATATTCTGGCGAATAGGACAATTTCACTCTGCGAACCACATCACCTCGAAATAGTTATACACCAAGGGCATATCTCTAATTGGAAAACAGGTGAGGGATTTCAGGTATCTTACAAATTGCGAAATGATGGCTTCATATTTAGGCATGTTTTAATTTTTAATAAAAGGTATAAAGTTCAATTCTTGTTTCTCTGAACACAAATAATAAGGAGGTTAAAATGGCACAACTAATTATTTTTGGCGGCGGAGATGCTGGCGCCCTTTTTATAAGTTCAAAAGGAGTACGCTCTATCCCGCCAATTGATCCCAACATCCGACTTCAGTTACGTGGGCTTTCAGCGCTGCTTAACGGCAGCGACCCTATGCCAGCACGTGAGATGTCAACGCTGATTAATAAAATCTCTAATTTAATATTTGCACAGATCGAAGGCATCATTGGTCCTTTAGAAGGAGACCAAACACTAATCTACCAAGATGAGGAAGGCGGCTTTTACTGCGGTAGCACTGGAAAGCCCCCAATCCCATTCCATTGGCCGCCTCAGATTATCCCAAATCTTAGCGATTTATTAGCTGCAGGTGTGCTAGAGAAAGAGTTAATCGATTTTCTCAATGAAATAGTAGAACGGAAAATGGATATTCTCCAAGTTTTTGAGAATCCCGCTGAAGCAGCAACGAAACTTGACATGAAGTTATCAGAAAGAACCATGAAGGATTTGCATCAGTTTGCTCCATCGCAACTTAACACGGTTACTGATCCTATTAACCATGAAGTCATTGAATTTTTCCATGCGGTTGCAAAAGATGGGCGTTATATCTCCACATGGGCAACTCGACCATATGAGGTCGCCAATCAACTTAAAGTACAACTCAGCGATCTTGCTGCTGACAGAATACTCAATGCTGGGGCAAGTGCTATATCTGATGCTAGTGGAAGAGTTGGTGCTGTGGCAGTTGTAGCGGTTGTAGGATATTGGATTAGTATTGCAGCTTTAGTTATTATCGGTGTTGTTGTTGCCACAACAAGGAAGGCGGATTTGTCAGTCAATGACGCTTCAGGATTGGTGAAATTCTGACTTGACAGATGAAAAATGTTATCAATCAAAACCCGTTGAACACCCCCTCTGTTCTTCTGGTCAGCCTACCCTGGACCTGTCTGAGTGAACCAAGTCTCGGGTTAGGTATTCTGCGTGCTGTGCTGGACAAGGAAAGTATCTCATGTCGTGTTCTGCACCTTAACTTATTTCTTCTTGAACACTTGAAAGCAGAAACCTACCTTGCGTTAGCAAATGCTTTCGCTATAAATGACTTCCTCTTTAGTGGCATACTCGATCCTTTGGTCAGTCGCAAGCAACAACAATGGCTCCGCCTGAAAGCCGCATGGCTTCTATCGTTTGGATTGATCGATCATCGTCTATATGGAGGTTTGGATGGAGTAGTCCAACAACTGCTTCGACTCAGACAGGAGGTCATTCCCATGTGGCTAACCCATTGGGCTAACCAAATCTCTGAATCAGATGTCTCGCTTGTTGGATTCACCTGCAATTTTGATCAAACGGTAGCCTCACTAGCGCTTGCTTATCTCGTAAAGAAACGCTCCCCTGAAAAAATGATCGCCTTAGGTGGCTATGCTGTACACCCACCGACCGGAGAAGCGATACTTAAGGCTTTCCCCTGCATCGACGCTATTTGTACGGGAGAAGGAGAGCAAATGATTGCGAGACTTGCACGCGCCTCAATTGGCGAGATAGCACTACACGACGTTCCAAATATAATTTATCGTGGGGATGACAAAGTGATCCATGCAACAATAGTGGCTCCACCTACTGACATGAATAGCATCCCTTTACCTAACTTTAGCGACTTCTTCGCCGATTTGAAAATACTAGCGGATGTTCACAAAATCGAAGTGGAAGTTAATCGCCTTCCGTTTGAAATTTCACGGGGTTGTTGGTGGGGACAAAAAAAACAATGCGTTTTTTGTGGAATTGAAGCTAAGGACCTCATATATCGCATCCCATATGCGGATCATGTCCTAAAGTCATTGGATTTACTATCTGAACGTTATAGCATCAATACCTTTCGGCTTTCCGGCTATATATTTCCACACGAATACTATAAGTCTTTACTGCCGGAGTTGGCCAAACGTGAGCATCCTTATCGTATAAACTCTGAGATAAAAGCGAATGTGAATGACGAACAGTTCGCTTTATTTGCTGCAGCTGGATTTGATAATGTACAGCCAGGTATCGAATCATTTTCAAGCGACGTTCTGCGCAAAATGCATAAGGGTGTCTCAGCTATACAGAATGTTTATACAATTCTATTGGGCAAGCGACACAAGGTTGATGTATTCTATAACCTGCTTTATGGACTGCCAGATGATGACATAACAGAGATGGCCACAATGGTTCGAGTTTTGCCTCGCCTCATTCATCTTAATCCACCAGCAACTAGACTCCTGACCCAAATCACTCGTTATGCCCCACTACAGGTATTGCCAGAGAGCTTCTCAATTCCAAAAGCTGTCTATGATCCTTCATACGATCTGATTTTCTCCGCTGAATTTCTACAAGAGACTGGTTTTGATCTCAATGACTTCTGCTACTACTTTGAACGACCATTTGAAAATTCTCCGGGTCTAAGTAAACTCTACATGGATATTGATGATATCGTTGATGCATGGAGAACCGAGCAAGCACATCGCGAAGTATTGCTTTGCTATCAGGAGTGTCCTGAGGGTCTTGAGATTTTCGATTCAAGATCCGAACCACCAATACAGCTTTGCCTCACTCCCACCCAAGCCTCTGTTTATTCTTTAATGGGTGCTCCAATTGCCATTGAAACTTTGCGCCAACACTGCAGCGAACTGATGGATGATGAAGAATTTAGTAAAACTCTGAATTATCTCGATCAAATAGGCATTATATTTCAAGATTGCGGCAAGGTTATAGGGCTTGCACTTCCTAAGGAATTGAAAACTCAAAAGACTTTCTCAACCGAAACCAATCATTTGCTTTAATACGATATGAACTCGAATTTAACGAGTGAATTTATGCCAGTAGTTGTGGAGCCTTTTTTTCAAAATATTGGGCAATTAACACTTTCACATTCCAGTTTTAACCTGCAATAACTTATCCGAAGCAATTAATCTGAACGGTAAAATTGGAATAGACTATCTCTTCAGTAATAACTGATAGGTGTCAAATAACTACAATGACGTTGGCCTTTCCAACACCCCTTTGTTCTGATTCATTCTTTATCTTTTTGCCAGCACATTGACCGTCCCCCAAACCTCCAATTCCCGGAATACCGGAGAGAGGCTGATCCCGGTTTCGGTTAGTGAATACTCGACTCTGGGCGGTATTTCGTTGTAATGTACCCTTTTCACTAATCCGTCAGCCTCCAGCTCTTTCAGCTGTTCGGTCAGTACTTTCCGCGATATATCGGGAATACGCACTGCGATTTCCCCGAAACGCTTGGTACCCGTTGACAGAGCGTACAGGATGATCGTTTTCCACTTGCCACCGATTAATTCAATGGTTGCCGTTATCGGGCAGTTGGTCATTGCTTTCAGTTTCGCCACAATGGTTACTTTTTTGTTACTACTATTTAACCGGTTACCTCCGGGTAACAAGTTACAAATTAAAACTAATGTTAGTTACTTTGCGTAACAAAAGTAATAGTAAAAGCGTTAACAGAAAATATAAACGAATTTTTTGAAAGGAAAACAAGATGAAAATTGGAATTACTGGAGCTACCGGACAACTAGGCCGGATCGTAGTGGAAAAACTGAAAGAAAAAGTACCGGCAGGAAACATTGTGGCATTGGTCCGTAACCCGCAAAAAGCGGAAGAACTTTCGGTAGAAACACGGGCATTTGATTACAGCAAGCCAGAGGGTCTTGCCGAATCACTGAAAGGTGTTGATAGTTTGCTGCTGATCTCCGGGAACGAGATCGGGCAACGTGCATCGCAGCATGCCAACGTAATCACCGCAGCAAAACAGGCTGGCGTAAAATGGATAATTTATACCAGTTTACTGTATGCCGATAAATCAACCCTGAGTCTGGCCGGGGAGCATTTGACCACCGAAAACACATTGAAACAATCAGGAATTCCCTATACCATTCTACGAAATGGCTGGTACACTGAAAACTACACAGGTTCAGCCAAAGGAGCAGTTGCTGCCGGAGCATTTATCGGGAGTGCTGGCGCCGGAAAAATATCTTCAGCAGCACGTGCCGATTTTGCCGAAGCAGCAGTTGTAGTGCTTACCAGCAATGGACATGTTGGCAAAGTGTATGAACTGGCCGGAGATGAAGACTATACACTCACTGACCTGGCGGCCGAAATCTCACGCCAGACGGGTAAAAACATACCCTACAACAATTTACCTGAAGCAGAGTATGCCAAAATACTGACCAGTTTTGGACTACCCGAAGGAATAGCCTTAGCAATTGCCGGATGGGACGTTGCTGCCTCGAAAAACGATCTGTTTAACAATTCCCGACAACTATCGGCGCTGATTGGCCGGACAACAACACCACTGGCAACTGTTGTGAAGGCTGCCCTGGCTGAATAGCAGTCCAAATTATTCGCACGACATAGCGTAACCCGTCAGCAATAACTCTTCCGGCACAGCGTTTTTGAGACAACAAACTCAAACAACATTAAACATTTGCTTTTATGAAAAACCGGAAAATTATTTGGATGATCGGGATGCTTTTGGCGTTGGGAATTACCGGGTATACACAGCAAATCCGGTATGGAATCGAAGCCGGATTTGACGTAGCTAACGCACAACTCACCAACAAATCGCTGATTCAAAACACGCGGATAAACTACCCACTGTGTGCTTTTAACCTGAACGGGTACATCGGGATGAAAAGATCGGAACGTTGGGGTGTTGCATTAGAACCCGGATTTATTCAAAAAGGAAGTGTCACCAAGGGTGATTATGCAGATTCTCAGATTCGCATGAACTGCATCCAGTTACCGATACTGGCCGAATGGTATCTGACGGATAAACTGTTTCTCTCTGCCGGTCCTGAGCTGAGCTATATGTTGAATGCCAAAGCTTATACAGATGGCGACAAAAACGATGTAAGCGAACTGTTTGACAATCAGCTGGAACTATCCGGATTATTTGGAGTCAACTACCGGATCACCAGTCATTTCGATATTGCCTTACGATACAACCACGGAATTACCGGTACCCGTAACATCACTTTAACCGACGAGCAAGGTGAACCAATCTGCGATATGAAACTATACAATCAGTATTTTCAGGTCATGGCGAGATACCGGCTGTAAACGGGGGTATCAGGTATCGGGGTTCAGGTTTCGCGTTTCGCGTAACGCGTTTCGTATCTTTGCCTATCCGACACATCAATTCTTTACACACAGAATCATATTATGAAAATATTTCAGGTAGATGCATTTACGGCACGGCTGTTCAGCGGGAATCCTGCTGGCGTGGTGCCTTTGGATGAGTGGCTCGATGATGAGATCATGCAGCGGATAGCCATGGAAAACAATCTGGCCGAAACGGCATTTTTTGTACCCCAGGGCGAAGGATTCCACATCCGCTGGTTTACCCCGAAAACTGAGGTCGATCTTTGTGGTCATGCCACGTTGGCAACGGCTCATGTGTTGTTCAACCATCTCGGATATAGCAATCCTGAGCTGAAATTTTCATCAAGGAGTGGCCCTCTGCGGGTTTTCCGCGATGGCAAACGATATGTGCTGGACTTCCCGGCCGATGATTTTGATCCGGCTGAGCTTCCCGAAGGAATGCTCGAAGCACTGGGCGGTAAAGAGCCTCTGTTCTGCTATTTAGGCAAAACCGACTACATGCTTGTTTACGAAAAACAGGCTGATATTGAGTTCATGAAACCAGATTTCACTATACTGGGAAAAGTGAAAGCCCGCGGAGTAATTGTCACGGCTCCGGGTGAATGGGTGGATATCGTTTCCCGCTTTTTCGGACCACAGGTTGGCATCAATGAAGACCCGGTCACCGGTTCAGCCCATACTACACTGATTCCATACTGGGGCCGGCAATTGGCTAAAACAGAACTCACTGCCCGTCAATTATCGGAACGTGGCGGTGATCTTTTCTGCCGAAACCGGGGAAGCCGTGTGGAAATCGGAGGGGAAGCCGTGACTTTCTTTGAAGGTGATTTGCTGATTTAATTTGGATTATTCAAAACTCCTTTCCAACTTTGCGCCCATGATGAAACAGATGTCGAACTTTAACAATTGGTGGTGGCACATAATCTGATCCGGATTCCGTGAGACAGCGTGTTGCCCCATGTCAATATACAAAAGGCCCGTCGTACCCACGACGGGCCTTTTTTTATGCCAAAAATTCAAAACAATACTATGTATAAGATTCGCACACATACCCTGACCAACCTCGCAGATACCCTGACACCAGTCAGCCTGTACCTGAAAGTCAGAGACCTGTTCCCCCGCTCGGTGTTGCTCGAAAGCAGTGATTATCATGGCGGTAGCGACAACTACTCCTTTGTGTGTCTGGAGCCGCTGGCCGGGATTATCGTTGATCATGGCCAGGTCAGGCAATCCTTTCCGGGTGAGGAAGTTCAAATCATGGATGGATCTGATATTCCGGCAGTTCTGGACCATTTTATTTCACAATTTGAAACAGACAACCACTCGAAAGAGAACCGTCAGAATGGTTTCTTCGGATATATGGGCTATGACGCCGCCTCGCATTTTGAATCGGTTCCCGGACCTCGTGCCGATAACGATCCTGCAGCCATTCCGGAGATCAGGTATCATCTCTATCATTACCTGATCGCCATCAACCATTTCCGGAATACCGTCACCCTGATCGAGAACCGGTTTGATGACGAACCTTCGACACTAGGTGACATCCAGAATCTTTTGATCAACCGGAACTTTTCGCTCTTCCCCTTCCACACCAGCGGTAATTGCACCTCTAATCTGACTGACCGGGAGTATATCGATATGGTGGCTGCAGGGAAACGCCATTGCCAGGCCGGAGATGTCTATCAGGTGGTTTTCTCCCGCCGCTTTGAACAACAGTTTCAGGGAGATGAATTCAATGTTTACAGGCAGTTACGATCGGTTAACCCCTCCCCTTACCTATTCTATTTCGATTACGGCAGCTACAAAATTTTTGGCTCCTCACCCGAAGCCCATCTGATCGTCAATAAACACAAAGCAACCATTGCCCCGATAGCCGGAACTCTGCCCAGATCGGGTGATGACGATAAGGATCTCCAGTTGGCCCAGCAACTCGCTGCAAATCCCAAAGAAAATGCCGAACACGTTATGCTGGTTGACCTGGCCCGGAACGACCTGAGCCGGCATTCGGAGAATGTGACGGTAAATACCTATAAAGAGATTCAGTTCTACTCGCATGTTCTGCACATGGTATCCAGTGTTTCCGGAGACCTGGTTGACGATCAGCCCCTTTTCAGACTGTTGGGCGACACATTCCCTGCCGGCACTCTCAGCGGCGCACCAAAGATCCGCGCCATGGAGCTCATCCATCAGTATGAAACCAGCAACCGGGGTTTCTATGGCGGCTGTATCGGTCAGATCGGCTTTAACCACAATCTGAACCAGGCCATCATGATCCGCTCATTCCTGTCGGCAGGTAACAGACTGATCTTCCAGGCCGGCGCCGGAATTGTTGCCGGATCAATCGAACAGAACGAACTCGAGGAGGTGAACAATAAGCTCGGTGCACTCAAGCAGGCCATTCAGTTAGCCAACAATGACAAACCATTACAAACATGTACGTTATGAAAATTCTGTTACTCGATAATTACGACAGCTTTACTTATAACATCGCTCATTACCTGCGGGAACTGACCGGTGAGGAGATTGCTGTCAGGAGAAATGATCAGATCGATATTAACGAAGTGGCAATCTATGATGCCATCGTTCTCTCACCAGGCCCCGGTTTGCCAGCCGATGCCGGGATCATGACGGATCTGATCAGGAAATATGCCGGTACCAAAAAGATTCTCGGAATCTGTCTGGGTATGCAGGCCATTGGTGAGGTTTTCGGCGGCCGCCTGCTGAATCTGCCGGTTGTTTTCCATGGCGTGGCAACCCCGGCATTCATTGTCAAACCCGATGAGGTGCTTTTCCACGGATTACCCGAAAAAATAGAAGTCGGCCGTTACCACTCCTGGATCGTGGATGAAAAAAGTCTCCCTTCTGATCTCGAAATCACCGCGACCGATGAGCAGGGACATATCATGGCGCTCAGACACAAGTACTTCGACGTACGAGGCGTTCAGTTCCATCCGGAATCCGTCCTCACCCCAACCGGGAAGGCGATGATTGAGAACTGGTTGGGTAGGAAGGGAAGAACAGAGTTGTAGGGGTTGTAAGAGTTAAAAATCACAACAACTACAACAACCACAACAACCACAACAACCACAACAATTACAACAACAACAACAACAACAACAACCTCCCCCCTCCATGAAAACCATCCTCCATCAACTCTTTGAGTACAAGACCTTAACCCGGGAACAGGCCAACCAGGTTCTTCTGCAGATCGCATCGGGACAGGTGAATGAAATCCAGATGGCCGTATTTCTATCGGTATTTCTGATGCGCAACATTACCATCGAGGAACTCACCGGTTTCAGGGAGGCGCTGAAATCCCTGGCCATACCGGTTGATCTGTCGGAATATGATGCCATCGATCTGTGCGGAACCGGAGGCGATGAAAAAAACACCTTTAATATATCCACGCTGGCCTCCTTTGTAGTGGCCGGATCGGGATTAAAAGTGGCCAAACACGGCAATTACGGTGTTTCATCGGCCTGCGGGTCATCCAATGTTCTGGAACATTTCGGGTATCGCTTTTCCAATGATCAGGATAAGCTACGGAGAGAAATTGAAAAAACCGGAATTTGCTTCCTCCACGCCCCGCTGTTCAATCCGGGCATGAAAAACATTGCGCCTGTGCGCAGGCAACTGGGCATCAAGACCTTTTTCAATATTCTCGGACCGATGATCAACCCCTCGTCACCAAAAAAACAGCTGGTCGGAGTTTTCAGTCTGGAACTCTCCAGAATGTACAATTATCTGTATCAGCAGCTGGATGTGCAGTATGCCATCATCCACAGTCTGGATGGTTACGACGAGATCTCCCTGACCGGACCGTTCATGCTCACCACCAACCAGGGGGAGACGATTCTCGAACCTTCCGATCTGGGCTTTGCCAGAGTTGATCCGGTCCGGATTTATGGGGGAAATACGGTTGAAGAGTCAGCGGCCATTTTTCAGCGAGTGCTAAACGGCGACGGCACTTCTGAAGAAAATAGCGTGGTTATTGCAAACAGCGGTATTGCGTTGACGCTCCTGCACCCTGGACTATCACTCACTGACTGTCTGGCAATGGCCAGGGAATCGCTGGAATCCGGAAAGGCGTTGCTATCATTTAAACAACTTATTGAGATGAACTCATGAACATACTCGACAACATCGCTGCCCGGAAACGTCTGTTGATTGCTGAAAACAAGGCACTTTACCCTATAAAACAGTTAGAACAAAGCCCTTTATACAACCGGACGACCGTTTCGTTGACCGCTGAGCTGGATAAACCCGGAGTATCAGGAATCATTGCCGAGTTCAAGCGAAAAAGTCCGTCAAAGGGGATCATCAATGCGTATGCCCGGGTGGAGGAAGTGACGCAGGGGTATGCAAAGGCAGGTGCTTCGGCGCTCTCCGTGCTCACCGATCAGGAGTTTTTCGGAGGCTCAAACGATGATTTTGCCAATGCCCGGGTATCCAACAACTGCCCGATACTCAGAAAGGACTTTATTGTCGATCCCTGGCAGGTAGTGGAATCCAGGTCGATCGGGGCCGATGTCATTCTGCTGATTGCGGCCATACTGACTCCCCGGGAGACCCTGGAGCTGGCTACCCTGGCCCGGTCGCTGGGCATGGAGATCATTCTGGAAGTCCATGACATCAGCGAATTATCGCATCTGAACGACCAGATCAGCATTCTTGGGGTCAACAACCGGAATCTGAAGGATTTTAAGGTTTCCACAGAGATTTCATTTTCGATCGCGAAAAAGATACCGGCGGGCATCACAGCGATTTCGGAAAGCGGAATCCGCCAACCTGAGGCTGTTGTGGAGCTGCGCCAGGCAGGATACAAAGGATTCCTGATCGGTGAACAGTTTATGGCAGAGGAAGATCCGGCCGGAGCCTGTGCGCATTTCATCAGTCAGATAAACTCCCGGTTATGAAAAAACTGATTAAGGTATGCGGACTGACTGATCCGGTAAATATCGTGGAGGTGATGAAGCTTCGCCCGGATATGGCAGGATTCATCTTTTATCCGCCGTCGCCCCGGTATGTGAAAAACATCAACCAGCTTCAGCTCATCAACCAGATAGCCGATAAGCCACTGATTGTGGGAGTATTTGTCAATCCGGATTTATTAGAGATCATGGAAGTTCACAGGATTCTGCATCTGGATGTTGTTCAGCTGCATGGTTCAGAATCACCCGAACTGGCCGGAGAGCTTCGCAGTCAGGGAATTCAGGTTATCAAAGCATTTGGTATCCGGTCCGGATTTGATTTTCATCAAACCGATCCCTACCAGGGGTGTACCGATTATTTTCTTTTCGATACCGGAGGATTGCAGCCCGGCGG
>Ga0209373_10000974_pt1 | contig 38310 bp, 38 predicted proteins | sample Higcelweek5metaG_FD_187173 | JGI IMG/M metagenome (GOLD analysis project Ga0209373, IMG submission 187173) | Freshwater pond sediment microbial communities from the University of Edinburgh, under environmental carbon perturbations - High... | ecosystem: Environmental > Aquatic > Freshwater >... | reverse complement strand
CCAACACGCCGTTGACGGCGACCGCCGAACTGGCGGTGCCAGAAGGCGCCACCAACATCTTGTCCGACCGCATCGGATTGCTGCCCCAACGTCAGGCCATGAGCCGCAAGAACCCGTTCAGCGATCCTGTCCGCGAGGTCCGCGTCCGCATCGAAACCGGCAAGGTGCTGCGCATCCTGTGCAACGATCTTGACGCCACCGCCCAGGAAATTGCCGACCTCTATAAGCGGCGCTGGGCCATCGAGTTGTTCTTCCGCTGGGTCAAACAGACCCTGAAAATCCGCCACTTTCTCGGGGTCAACGAGAATGCTGTCCGTATTCAGGTCGCCGTTGCCCTCATCGCCTTCCTGCTGCTGCGCATGGCCCAGACCGCCCAGAAGGCCGTCCAAAGCCCGCTCGCCTTCGCCCGCCTGGTCCGCGCCAATCTCATGCACAGAAAACGCATCGACCGCCTGATCGGAGACGATCCCAAACCTCGGATCGACCCCAATCAGATGATGCTGCAATGGGCGTGAAATCTAAACCGGACAGCCGTGGACTTGATCCGGGCATCCACGTTTTTCCGCCCACGCAACGCCAGACGGCACCCCATGGATGCGCGGATCAAGTCCGCGCATGACGCAAAAAGGGGCCGAATTACGTCAGATGCTGCCGCATGATGTAATCCTCCGCCTGCATCTCCATCAGACGTGACACCGTGCGCTGGAATTCGAAGGCGCCGATGCCGTTGGGGTACAGGGTCTCGGGCGGGGCGGCGGCGGAGCAGATCAGCGTCACCTTGTGCTCGTACAGCGCGTCCACCAGGGTGACGAAGCGCCGGGCCTTGTCCTTGTTGTCCGGTGACAGGGTCGGGATGCCCGACAGCACCAGGGTGTGGTACAGGGTCGCCAACTCGATATAGTCGCTGGGACCCAGCGCGGTGCCGCACAATTCGTCGAACGCGAAGCGCGCCACCCCGGCGGCGGCCACCGGCACCTGAACCTTGCGGCCATTGACGTTCAACTCGTCCGGGCGCGGCACGGCGCCCGCCGTCAGCCGGGCGAAGGCGGCGTCCAACTGCGCCTCGGCCTCGGGGCCGTTGGGCGCATGGTAGACCTGCAACCCCTTCTTGCGGCCCAGGCGGTAATCGCGCTCGCTGTCCAGTTGCAACAAATCCAGCCGCTGTTCGATCAGCCCGATGAACGGCACGAAGCGCTCGCGCTGCAAGCCGTCCTTGTACAAATCCTTGGGCGGGCGGTTCGAGGTGATGACCACCACCACCCCGGCATCGAACAGGCCCTGGAACAGGCGGCCGACGATCATGGCGTCGCCGATGTCGGTGACCTGCAATTCGTCCAGGCACAGCAGCCAGGCATTGGCCGCCAGATCGGCCACCAAGGCGGGGATGGGGTCGTCGCCCTTGGCCCCGGCCTTGCGCCAGGCGTGGATGGCCATGTGCACGTCGCGCATGAATTCATGGAAGTGCACCCGGCGCTTGCCCGCCACGGCGGTGTTCTCGAAGAACAGATCCATCAGCATGGACTTGCCGCGCCCGACCTCGCCGAAGATGTACAGCCCCTGCTTGGGCTCGCAATCTTCGCAATCGCCCGGCAGCCATTGCAGACCGGGCTTGGGCTGCTTGCCGCCCAGGCCGAAGCGGGCCAGCCAGCCGCGTTCGCCGCTGGTCGGGCGATAGCCGCGGATGGCCTTGGACAGGCTTTGCAGCTTCTCGACCGCCAGTTCCTGGGCGGGATCGGGACGGATTTCGCCGCGTTTCAGGGCGTCGCGATAAGTGTACAGGGGGCCTTCACTCATGATTGCGGCAGAGTACCTGCTTTGCGCGCCCCGGAAAAGTCTTCACGGCGGGTCGGCCAGGCCATGCAGCCGCCGCCCGGCCACCAGCCCGAAGCGCAGGATCATGGCCTTGCGCCGCGCCGCATGCAAGGTGCGCTGTGGCGCCTCGCGCAGCACATGGGCGTCGAAGGAATCGGCACTCATCACCCCGGCCTGTTCCGGCAGCAGGGCCAGCGGAAAGGCCGGATCGACGCAGAAATACAGGGCGTCGCACCAATCCAGGTATTCCGGCCATTTGCGGTCGGCCAGGAAATCCTCGATCCCCGACTTGACCTCGATCCCCCACAGACGGCCGTCGGGCAGCAGCGCCAGCAGGTCGAGACGGCGGCCCGAGGGCAGCCGGAACTCCGTCACCACGCCCGCGCCCAGGGCGGCGAGATGGCGGGCGGCGCCGCGCGCCAGCCGCTCGGTCACCGCGCCCCTGCCCTGACTTTCCCCACTCTGCCCGTCCATGTTTATCCCTTGCTTTCAACCGCCGTTGGGTCTATCTCCCACGCGCATCCGCCCCCAACGCCCGGACCAGCCCAATCATGATGAAGGTCATCCGCGCCAAGCTGCACGGCATCCGCGTTACCAGCGCCGACCTCAATTACCATGGCTCCATCACCCTGGACCCCGAGCAATGTGCGCTCGCCGGGATCTATCCCATGGAATTCGTCGAGATCTGGAACAAGAATTCCGGTGCCCGCATCTCGACCTACGTGATCTTCGGCAAGCCCGGTTCGCGCTGCTGCATCCTGAACGGCGCCGCCGCCCGCACCTGCCAGACCGGCGACGAGGTGATCATCGCCTCGGCCGATTATGTCAAGGGGCCGGAGGAGCTGTACACCCTGAAGCCGCGCATCCTGACCTTCCTGCCGGATAATCAGGTGGATCAGGTGCTGTATTACGACGTGTTCCAGTCGGAACAGCGCCCCTATGATTTCCGCATCATGGACGCCGACAAGCACACCGTCGAATCCTGCCACACCTGGCCCAACATCGACATCAACGCCGTGCGCGCCGACCTCAAGGCCAAGGGCTGGAGCGAGGCGGAAATCGACGCCTTCGTCGCGTCGCACTTCTCGCTGTAGGACCCGCGCCATGGCCGCCCGCAAGACCGCCATCGTCCTGTTGTCGGGCGGCCTGGATTCCGCCACCGTCCTGGCCATCGCCAAGAATGCCGGGTTCGACTGCGCCGCGCTGTCGTTCCGCTATGGCCAGCGCCATCTGGCCGAGCTGGATTGTGCGCGCAAGGTCGCCGCGCGGGCGGGCGTCATCCGCCATGAAATCTGCGACATCGACCTGCGGGCGTTCGGCGGTTCGGCGCTGACCGCCGACATCGCCGTGCCCAAGGACCGCGACGAGGCGGAAATGGGCGCGGAAATCCCCATCACCTACGTGCCCGCCCGCAACACCATCATGCTGTCCTTCGCCCTGGCCTTTGCCGAGGTGATGGGCTCGGCCGACATTTTCGTCGGCGTCAACGCGGTGGATTATTCCGGCTATCCCGATTGCCGCCCGGAATACATCGAGGCGTTCGAGCGTATGGCCAATCTGGCGACCAAGGCCGGGGTCGAGGGCCACAAGCTGACCATCCACGCGCCGCTGATGCGCTTGGGCAAGGCCGACATCATCCGCACCGGCCTGGGCCTGGGGGTGGATTATGCGGTGACGTCGTCGTGCTACGACCCCGACACGGCGGGCCATGCCTGCGGCCATTGCGACGCCTGCCTGCTGCGCCTCAAGGGCTTCGCCGAGGCCGGGGCCGCCGACCCGGCGCCGTATACCGCCCGTTAGATTTCGCCGCGAACCGTTACAAATCGCCACGCCCCCAGGTTTGACAGGGAGCGTCCCTTCGCCCATCCTGCCGCCCCATGGGGGGCTTGTCGGATTTCGGGGAGGAACGTGACCATGTCCTTGGCGGGTTTTGTGCGTATTGCCGCGCTGGCGCTGACCGCGACCCTTGCGGCGTGCGGGGGCGCGCCCCAGGGCAGCGTCCAGTCGGGCCAGCCGGGTCAACCGGCGGTATCCAAGGCGCGGACCGGCGACATCGTGACCGAGGAATTCAATATCTCGGCCAAGGATGACGGCATCAGCCTGTATCTGCGCAACAAGCACCCGGCCGATTACTATACCGGCAAACCGGAACAGACGGTGCTGTTCATCCACGGCGCCACCTTCGCCGGTTCCACCACCTTCGACCTGCCGGTGGACGGCGTCAGTTGGCTGGACTGGATGGCCAAGCGCGGCTACGACGTCTACACCCTGGACCTACGCGGCTATGGCAAGTCCACCCGCCCGCCCGCCATGGCCCAGGCGGCCGAGGCCAACCCGCCGCAAGTGGACGGTGAAACCGCGCTGCGCGATATCTCCAAGGCGGTGGATTTCATCCTGTCGCGCCGCAGCATGGACCGGCTGGTGCTGGTGGGCTGGTCGTGGGGCGCCACCTTGGCCGGCAATTACGCCGCCCAAACCACATCCCGCGTCGAGAAGCTGGTGCTGTACGCGCCGCAATGGCTGACCGATGCCAAGCCCGAGACCGCGCCCAAGCTGGGTGCCTGGCGCGAGGTGCCGGTCAATTCGGTGCGTGAGCGCTGGACCCGCAACGTCCCCAGCAAGGAGCGGGGCGAGTTGGTGGCCCCCTCGACCATCGATGCCTTCCTGGCGGCGCTGAAGGCCACCGATCCCGAAGGCGCCAAGCAGAACCCGCCGGTCATGCGCGTGCCCAGTGGCGCGGTGTCCGACTGGCTGAACACCTGGGCGGCGGGCAAGCCCTATTGGCGGCCCGAGCGGGTGGCGGCCCCCACCCTGGTCATTCAGGGCGAATGGGACATCGAGAACCCGCCGGACCAAGGTTTGTCGGTGTTCGCCGCCCTGACCGGCGCCCCCGCCCGCCGCTATGTGCTGCTGGGCGAGACCACCCACACCGCGCTGTTCGAAAAGAACCGCCAGCAATTGTTCCGCGCCGTCCAGGGTTTCCTGGAGGAAAAGTGAGCCTGCGGCAGGCCCATGACATCCTGGCCGTGCGCACGCGCGGCCAGGGCCTGACCGACATCACCCAGGATGTCGCCGCCTTCGTGCGCGGCAGCGGTATCACCACCGGCCTGCTCACCCTCTTCATCCAGCACACCTCGGCCAGCCTGACCATTCAGGAGAACGCCGACCCGGACGTTCTGGCCGACCTCAACGATTTCTTTCGCAGGATCGTGCACGAGGATCCCTCGCTGTACCGCCACACCATGGAAGGGCCGGACGACATGCCCGCCCATATCCGCTCGGCGCTGACCAATGTGCAGGTTTCCATCCCGGTCTTGACCGGAGTAATGGTGCTGGGCACCTGGCAGGGGCTCTATGTGTTCGAGCACCGCGCCCGTCCCCATGACCGCCGCGTGGTGCTGCACCTGTCGGGCAGTTGACCAGCGGAGGAATCCGGGATGAAGAGTGTGATCGTGGCGATGGTGCTGCTGTGCGCCGGTCCCGCCCTGGCGGAAACCGCCTTGCCCAATCCACCGCCCACCGATTGGATCAAGCAGGCCGATCTGTTCGGGCCGGTCAGCCGCTCGGTGGAGGACGAGGCGGTGATCGCCTGGGAAACCACCCATGCCGCCACCCTGTCGGCAGGCTATCAGTTCGACCTGTCCCGCCGCCTGCTGCCGCGCGACCCGGCGCTGGCGCTGGAATGGTACGTGGTGGCGCAGGTGCGCGGCCGCTACGATGCCGGGCGCTGCCAGGACGACACCGCCACCCGCGCGGTTTCCGGCCTGGCCAAGATGGCGACCGAAGTGCTGCGCTATGGCGAAACCCATCCCCGCGACTTCGCCGCCGCCGGACGCCGCGCCCTGGCCCGGCCCGACCTGCTGACCCATACCATCCATCCCGACTGGATCTGCGCCCAGGCGCTGTCGGGCATGGGTGGCCGCAGCGCCGGAACCACGCCGCCCTCGGTATGGCCGCGCCTGGAAGACCGCCTGCGCCGTGACTGGAACCGCCAGTTCGACGCCATGGCGGAACGCTGACGGGGGGCGTAGGCTGGTTTCCCCATCCCGGAGACACCGCCATGCGCCGATTCCTCGTCCTGGCCGTTGCGTGGTTGCCATTGCCCGCCGCCGCCCAAACGGTGGGCTGCGACATCAAGATCGTCCGCATGGTGCACAACCTGCGCCACGAACCCATGACGCCCGAACAGACCGAGCGGGTGCGCACCGCCCTGTATGCCGCCATCGACCAATGCCGCCCGCTGACCGCGCCCGCCCCGGCCGACCGGCCGTCCAGCGGCCGTCACCGGACAGGCGACCGGAACGGTGGCGCCCCCGACACCCGGTTGGAGCGGCAATCCTGGCGCGCCCAGCAAGGGGTGCTGAGCCCCGGCGAAACCCGCGAGGGTGAACGCCGCCTGGACGCCATCGACCGCAAAAGCCAAAGCGACCCGCGCGCCGCCCGCGACATGCAACGCATCTGGGAGGCCGACCGCGCCCTCAACACCCTGAACCGCCCCGGTTCCGGCCCCTCGCTGGTCGGGCCGGGCGACCGCAACTGATCCGGGTTTCGACGGGATCAGTCCCCTTGGATGACGGCGGCAACCAAGCGGGCGACATCGGCCAGAATGGCCTCTTGTGCCGGAGTGGCTGTCGGCGCGCCGCCCAGATAGGCGGCCACCACCACCGGCGGACGGCCAGGGGGCCAGATCACCCCGATGTCGTTGGTCGCTGTTCCTTCCCACGTTCCCGGTTTGTTGGCGATCCGCCATCCCTGCGGCAAACCGACACGCAGCCGCCGCGTGGCCGCATCCCGCGCCGCCAGCATCCAACCGGTCAGCAGGACGCGCGATGCCCCGGACAAGACATCCCCCAACAGCAGACGCTGCACCGTTTCCACCATGGCACGCGGTGTCGTGGTGTCGTGAACCTCGCCGGGCCGGACGATGTTCAGCGACAATTCCTCCCGGTCCAGCCGCGTCTGCGTATCGCCGTTTTCCCGCAGGAATTCCGTCAACGCCGCCGGGCCGCCAAAACTTCTCAGCAGCAGATTGGCGGCGGTGCTGTCGCTGACCGTGACCGCAACGTCACACAGCGCCTCGACACTCATCCCGGCCGGGCCGACATGGGGTTCGGTCGCCTTGAACGGCGCCACCAGATCATGGCGTGTAAAGGCAATGCGCCGGTCCAACCGTTCCACGCCCCGATCCACCCGACCCAGGACAAAGGCAACGGCCAACATCTTGAACGTGCTGCACAGGGCAAAACGTTCATCCAGACGATTGCCCGTGATGCGTCCGTCCGCCGTATCAAGGACCGCAACCCCCAAGCGCCCACCACTGCGCCTTTCCAGGTGACGCAGGCCAACTTCCAGGCGTACGGAACGGCCCGGCGCCGTACCGGGCACCACCACCATGGACGCGGCACCCAGCGTCGCCAGCATGGCAGTCCGCCGAGACACCATAGGGAAACGGGGCATGGCGGTTCTTACCGGCACGGCCGGTTGGGGTCGCGGCTGTCGCACAGATCGACGGCGCCGACGAAATCGCTCCATTCCTGCAATTCGGCGGCGCTGATCGGCATGCGGCTCGGGTCGAACGGTTCGCCGCGCCACAGGCGGCCAACCACATACAGCGCGTCCTGGCCACGGATAACCAGGAACAGCGAGAAGGTGCCGCGCCCGTCGCCCTTGTAGCGGCCGCAGGCCACCGTGCGGGTGCCCGCCTTGGCGCCGCTGACCACGCCCATGCTGGGCGGACCGGCGGTGGCGCCTTCGCAGACATCGACGGTGCGTTTCAGCAATTGTTCGAGAAAGTCGGACACGCCCAGCGGCACGCCGCGAAAGGCCTGCACCGTCACCCGCCGGGTCCAGGAATCGCCGGTTTCGGTGGCGGGAATCAGTTCCGTCGACTCGCCGGTGCGGTCGGCGACGTTGCTGACCACCTTCCAGCCCACCATCTCGGGCACTTGCAGGCGTTCCGCCGCCCGCGCCCCACCGCCCAGCAGCATCAACGCCGCCATCGCCGCCGCCCAAGCCCGTGCCCGCATGTGCCTGCCTCCCGATCGCTGTCGGCGCAGGGTAACGCGCGTCCGACCCGATGCCAATCGGCCTTGACCTTGGCGAGCGGGCGATAATATAAAACTAAACTGTCCAGTTCAGTTTTCAGGCCACCTCCCCATGAAAAAGCCCGTCCTGCTTGCCGTTTCCGCCCTTGCCCTGATTGCCGCCGCGGGCGGCGGCTGGCGCTGGGCCACCGAATGGCGGCACTGGCAGACCACCGACGACGCCTATGTGGAAGGCGACATCACCAGCATGGCGCCCAAGGTCAGCGCCCATGTGGTGCAGGTGGCGGTGGCCGACAACCAGCATGTGAAGGCGGGCGACGTTCTGGTGCGGCTGGACGACCGCGACTTCAAGGCCCGCGTCGCCGAGGCCCGCGCCGTGGTGGCGGCGCGCAAGGCGGCGCTGGAGCAATTGGACGACAAGGTGGCGGTGCAGCAGGCGACCCTGGCCCAGGCGGGAGCGTCCATCGCCTCGGCCCAGGCCGACCTCAAGCGGTCACGCGCCGATCTGGAACGCGCCCAGCGTCTGGTGCGCGAGGATTTCGTCAGCCGCCAGCGCTTCGACACCCAGCAGGCCGAGGCCAGCAAGGCGGCGGCCAGTGTCACCGGGTCCAACGCCCAGGCCCTGGGCGCCCGCCGCCAGGTGGCGGTGCTGGAGGCCGACCGCGACATCACCAGAGCGCAGGTGGAACAGGCCCAGGCGCAATTGGCCCTGGCCGAGGCCGATCTGGAGGCGACGGTGATCCGCGCCCCGGTGGACGGCGTCATCGGCAACCGCGTGGTGCGCGAGGGACAATACGTGCGCACCGGCCAGCATCTGCTGAGCGTGGTGCCGCTGGCCACCGTATGGATCGACGCCAATTTCAAGGAAACCCAGATCGGCGCCATGCATCCCGGCGCCAAGGTCGAGATCGAGGTGGACGCCTATCCCGGCGTGACCGTCACCGGCACCGTCACCGGCTTCTCGCCCGCCTCGGGCGCCAAGTTCAGCCTGTTGCCGCCGGAAAACGCCACCGGCAATTTCACCAAGGTGGTGCAGCGCCTACCGGTGCGCATCGCACTGCCCGCCGACAACCCGCTGGCCGGACGGCTGCGCCCCGGCCTGTCGGTGATCACCCGCGTCGATACCCGCACCGGCGCGCCCGAGCGGCTGGCGCCGGTTCAGGCCGCCGCGCGCTGACCATGACCGCCGCATTGGACCGCACCACCATCCCCCCCGACCAGCGCGTGGTCAGCACCCGCGACTGGATCGGGTTCTACGCCATGGTGGTGGGCATGTTCATGGCGATCCTGGACATCCAGATCGTCGCCAGCTCGCTGGGCCAGATTCAGGCGGGCATCTCGGCCTCGGCCGACGAGGTGTCGTGGGTCCAGACCGCCTATCTGATCGCCGAGGTGGTGATGATCCCGCTGTCGGGCTGGCTGGCCCGCGTGGTCTCGACCCGCTGGCTGTTCTTCGCCTCCTGCGTCACCTTCACCTTCGCCAGCGCCCTGTGCGCCTTTGCCTGGAACATCGAATCCATGATCGTGCTGCGCGCGGTCCAGGGCTTCCTGGGCGGCGCCATGATCCCCACCGTGTTCGCCACCAGCTACATCCTGTTTCCGCCACGCATGCAGGCGGGTATCTCGGTGCTGATCGGCCTGACCGCCACCATGGCCCCCACCCTGGGGCCGACCCTGGGCGGCTATCTGACCGATCTGTGGAGCTGGCACTGGCTGTTCCTGATCAACGTGGTACCGGGCGCCATCGTGTCGCTGGTGGTGCTGCTGTTCGTCAACGTGGACCGGCCGCGCCTGGACCTGCTGAAGGGCTTCGATCTGGCGGGCGTGGTGTGCATCGCCCTGTTCCTCGGCTCCATGCAATACGTGCTGGAGGAAGGGCCGCGCAACGACTGGTTCGACGACATCCGCATCGTCACCTTCACCATCGTCATGGTGGTGGCGGGCATCGCCTTCGTGCTGCGTGAACTGAGTTATGACCACCCGGTGGTGGATTTGCGCGCCTTCAGCGACCGCAACTTCCTGGTGGGCTGCTGTTTCAGCTTCATCATCGGCATCGGCCTCTATGGTTCGGTCTACGTCATCCCGCTGTATCTGGGCCGGGTGCGCGGCTATTCCTCGCTGGATATCGGCCTGACCATGATGGTCACCGGCCTGTTCCAGTTCCTGTCGGCGCCGCTGGCGGGCAATTTGGCCCGACACATGGATTTGCGCGGCATGCTGGCCATGGGGTTGGGCCTGTTCGGCGCCGGGCTGTGGCTGAACAGCCACCTGACCAGCGAATGGGGCTATTGGGACCTGTTCCTGCCCCAGGCGGTGCGCGGCCTGTCGCTGATGTTCTGCATGGTGCCCATCAACGCCGTGGCGCTGGGCCATCTGCCGCCCAACAAGGTGCAGAACGCGTCCGGCCTGTACAATCTGATGCGCAACACCGGCGGCGCGGTGGGACTGGCGGCCATCACCACCGCGGTCAGCCACCGCGTCGATCTGCACATGACCCGGCTGGGCGAAAGCGTCACCGCCGCCAATCTGGAGGCGGTGACCCGCTTGCAGAACATGGCGGCGCGCTACGAGACGCTGATCACCGGCGATCCCGACCGCGCGGCGCTGCTGGCGCTGTACCGCATCACCAAACAGCAGGCCACCACCATGGCCTATGGCGACGTGCTGCTGGCCATGAGCCTGGTTTTCGTCGGCGGCCTGCTGCTGATGCCGCTGGTGCACAAGGTCCGCCACCCCTCCGCCGGAGGCGGTGGGGGGCACTGAGACCTAAACGGCTCCAATGCATGGAGCCGACACGAGATCGCCCGCCGTTTTCCCGCCGGACTGCCCCCAATCCTCAGAACCGGCGACATCCCTGGAAACGGCGGGCGAGCCTTTTATCTTCCGCTCCGCTGACGCCTTGCTCCGCGGACAGGGCGGCGCTAAGGTCGCGGCCACGTTCCCCCCAAGGCTCTCCATTCCCATGTGCGGTTTCGCAGGTTTTCTCGACATCGGCGGCGACACTTCCGACCGCGCCCGCGTGGTTCAGGCCATGGCCGACACCCTTGTGCATCGCGGTCCCGACGATTCCGGCGTATGGACCGACGATGGCGCGGGCATCGCCCTGGGGTTCCGCCGCCTCGCCATCCTGGATTTGTCGCCCCAGGGCCATCAGCCCATGCAGTCGCGCGACGGCCGCTGGGTGGTGACCTTCAACGGCGAAATCTACAACCACGGCGAATTGCGCTCCCGTCTGGCCCCGGCCGAGTGGCGCGGTCATTCCGACACCGAAGTGCTGCTGGAGGCGGTGGCCCGCTGGGGCGTCGATCGCGCCCTGGCCAGCTTCGACGGCATGTTCGCCATCGCCCTGTGGGACCGTCTGGAGCGGGTGCTGTATCTGGCCCGCGACCGTATCGGCGAAAAGCCGCTGTATTGGGCGCAATGCGGCGGCACCCTGATGTTCGGCTCGGAATTGAAGGCGCTGAAGCGCCACCCGGCCTTCGACCGCACCATCGACCGCGACGCCCTGGCCGCATACCTCAAGCTGGGCTGGGTGCCGTCGCCGCACACCATCTACAGCCACGCCCGCAAGCTGGCGCCGGGCACGGTGATGGCGGTCAAGGGCGACAGCCGCACCATCCGCACCTATTGGTCGGCCATCGACCGGGCGCGGGCGGTGGCGGGCACCTTCACCGGCGGGCGCGCCGCCGCCGCCGAACGGCTGAACCAGTTGCTGCGCGCCTCGGTCAGTCTGCGCATGCAGGCCGACGTGCCGGTGGGCGTGTTCCTGTCGGGCGGCATCGATTCGTCCTTGACCGCCGCCATCATGACCGAGCTGTCGCCGGGGCCGGTGCACACCTTCACCGTCGGCTTCGACCAGCAAGGCTATGACGAGAGCCCCTATGCCCGCGCCGTGGCCGACCATCTGGGCACCGTCCACACCGAGATGCGGGTGGGCGATGCCGAGGCGCTGGCCCTGGTGCCGCGCCTGCCCGCCATCTGGGACGAGCCCTTCGCCGACCCGGCGCAATTGCCCACCTGCCTGCTGGCCGAGGTGACGCGCAAGCGGGTGACGGTGGCGCTGTCGGGCGACGGCGCCGACGAATTGTTCGGCGGCTACGGCATCTACCGCTCGATCCCCGCCGATTGGGCGCGGCTGCGCGCCACCCCCGACTGGACGCGGCGGCTGGCCGAGATCATGGCGGCCATCCCCAGCGGGCCGCTGAACGCCCTGGCCGGTCTGGCGTCCCTGGGCGGGCGCAAGCGCCGGTCCTATCCCGGCTACCGCTTCAAGAAATCGTTCGAGGCGCTGGGCGCCACCTCGATCCCCGAACTGCTGGGCCTGCACTACACCCGCTGGCGCGGCATGCCGCCATTGGTGCCCGGTGCTGGCGAGGCCGACACCGTGTTCAGCAATGCCGAGCGCCAGCCGCAGGTGTCCGACCCGGCGCTGAATGTGATGGTCATGGACGCCCTGGGCTATCTGCCCGACGATCTGTGCGTCAAGACCGACCGCGCCACCATGGCGGCGTCGCTGGAAGCGCGTCTGCCGTTCCTGGACCATTCCGTCGCGGAATTCGCCTGGAGCCTGCCCACCGCCATGAAGATCGACGGCGATACCGGCAAGGCGGTTTTGCGCGACGTGCTGTACAATTACGTGCCGCGCGAACTGGTGGACCGCCCCAAGATGGGATTCGAGGTGCCGATCGGCCGCTGGCTGTCGGGCGCCCTCAAGGGCTGGGCCGACGATCTGCTGTCCGAGGATGTGCTGCGCCGCCAGAATTATCTGGATGCCGGGCTGGTGGCGCGTTGCTGGCAGGACCACCGCAGCGGCGCCAAGAACTGGCAGACCGAGCTGTGGCACACCCTGATGTTCCAGGCGTGGCTGGCCGAGGAAGAAAAAGCCTGACCACACAGGGAAACATTCCCTTTCGCTGAATCACTCTTCGCAGCCGGGGGCAAGGCTGGTACGCTACTTTCGTATGTAGCAACCAGTCTGCCCGCCGTGACCGATTTCCTTCAGCTTGCCGAATTGCTGTGCGCCCGGATCTGCCACGATCTGTCGGGACCGGTCGGTGCTGCCGCCGCCGGGGCCGAGCTGTTCGAGGACATGGTGCCCGCCCCCGATGCCGAGACCATGGCGCTGGTATCCGGCGCCGCCTCGGGCGCCGTGGCGCGGCTGAAGTATTTCCGCGCCGCCCTGGGTCCCGCCGCCAGCACACCGCAAAGCAGCGTGGTGCTGACCGAACTGATCGAGGCCTATCTGGCAACCCAGGTGTCGGCGGCCTCGCCGGGGCTGGTGCTGTCATGGCCCGCCGCGCCGACCGCCCTGGACGGCGCCAGCGCGCGGCTGCTGCTCAATCTGGTGCTGCTGGCCAAGGACGCGCTGCCGCGCGGCGGCCGCATCACGGTCGCCGTGGATAACGGCCTGCCCCGCGTCACCGCCTGGGGCGAACCGGCCAGCCTGGCCGACGAGGCGCGGCAGGTGCTGGTGGAGGGACACCCCCCCGCCGGACCACGCGGCGCCCAGGCCGAACTGGCCCGAATTCTCGCCGAGCGCCTGGGCGCCCGGCTTTTGATTGCCGTGACTCCCGACGGACTGGCGCTGATCGCGTCTCCGCCTTGAGTCTGAAGTGCTGAGTTAGGATGGTTAGGGTCCTTCTATTGCCCACGGGACCGTGCTATTAAACGAAATTGCTGTCCGCCGTACCCTGGGGGCAAATGCGTTTTTTTGGGGTGCGTCGCGGTTTAAAAGGTGCGGGAGCTGGAGTCGACCATGGATGATCTCCTCAGCGAATTTTTGACCGAGACCTCGGAAAGCCTTTCCGTTCTCGACGTCGAGCTGGTGAAGCTGGAACAGAACCCTGAACCGGCGATTCTGCAAAACATCTTCCGGCTGGTCCACACCATCAAGGGCACCTGCGGCTTCCTCGGCCTGCCCCGTTTGGAGCATGTGGCCCACGCGTCCGAGAACGTGTTGGGCAAGTTCCGCGATGGCGAGCTTGAGGTCACGCCCGATGCCGTGACCCTGATCCTTCAGGCCATCGACCGCATCAAGCTGATCCTGGGTCACCTGGAGCAGAACGAGTGCGAGCCCGAGGGCAGCGACGAAGACCTGATCGAGAAGCTGAACGCCATGGCGGAGGGCCGCTATCAGTCGGCCGCCGCCGCGTCGGCTGCCGCTGCTGCCGCCCCGGTCCAGGACACTCCGTTCCCGGTCGCCGCCGACCTGCTGGCCGAGGTGGAAGCCGCCTACGCCGCCGGTAAGAAGGCCGCCAACGAAACCGACATCCTGACCGAGATGGCCAAGGAACGCGCCAAGGAAGCCGCAAAGGAAGCCGCCGCTCCCGCCCCGGCGCCCGAACCCGAGCCCGAGGTCAAAGCCAGCGTCCCGGCACCGACCGCCGCCCCGCCGGCCATCATCAAGGACGCCGCGCCGCCCGCCGCCGGTGCCGCCGGTGAAGCCAAGGAATCCGCCGTCGCCGCCCAGACCATCCGCGTCAACGTGGAGCTGCTGGAAAACCTGATGACCCTGGTGTCCGAGCTGGTGCTGACCCGCAACCAGCTGCTCCAGATGGTCCGCGGCCGCGACGACAGCGAATTCACCGCGCCGCTGCAGCGCCTGAGCCACATCACCACCGACCTTCAGGAAGGTGTGATGAAGACCCGCATGCAGCCCATCGGCAACGCCTGGGCCAAGCTGCCGCGCATTGTCCGCGACCTCTCGGTCGAAATGGGCAAGAAGATCGACCTGCAGATGCTGGGCGCCGAGACCGAGCTGGACCGCCAGGTCCTCGAGCTGATCAAGGACCCGCTGACCCACATGGTCCGCAATTCCGCCGATCACGGCCTGGAAGGGCCGGAGGAGCGCAAGAAAGCGGGCAAGCCGGAAGTGGGCAAGGTGGTGCTGAACGCCTTCCACGAGGGCGGCCACATCATCATCGAGATTTCCGACGACGGCCGTGGCCTGAATCTGGACAAGATCAAGCAGAAGGCCATCGCCAGCGGCATCGCCACCGAATCCGAGCTGGAGGCGCTGACGCCCCAGCAGATTTATCAGTTCATCTTCAAGGCCGGTTTCTCCACCGCCGAGAAGGTGACCTCGGTTTCCGGCCGTGGCGTCGGCATGGACGTGGTGCGCACCAACATCGAGAAAATCGGCGGCACCGTCGAACTGAAGTCGTGGCCGGGCAAGGGGTCTACCTTCGTCATCAAGATCCCGCTGACCCTGGCCATCGTCTCGGCGCTGATCGTCGAATGCGCGTCCGAACGCTTCGCCATCCCGCAGATCAGCGTGCTGGAGCTGGTGCGGACCACCGCCAATTCCGAACACGGCATCGAGATGATCAACAGCGCGCCGGTGCTGCGCCTGCGTGACCGCCTGCTGCCGCTGGTCAGCCTGAAGCGGCTGCTGCGCCTGAACGACGAACAGGGTGTTCAGGACACCTTCATCGTCGTCACCCAGGTCGGCACCTACACCTTCGGCATCATCGTCGACCGCGTCTTCGACACCGAGGAAATCGTGGTCAAGCCGGTGGCGCCGATCCTGCGTCACATCTCCATGTTCTCGGGCAACACCATCCTGGGCGACGGCTCGGTGATCATGATCCTGGACCCCAACGGCATCGCGGGCGCCACCGGCGAATCCGGCCTGCTGGGCGGCGGCCAGACCACCGAACAGACCGTGGTCCGCGACGTGCACGGCGATTCCAAGACCTCGCTGCTGGTGTTCCGCGCCGGTGGCGACGACCTCAAGGCCGTTCCGCTGGCCCTGGTCGCCCGCCTGGAAGAGATCGAGGTCAAGGACGTCGAGTACAGCCACGGCAAGCCCATGGTTCAGTACCGCGGCCACCTCATGCCGCTGGTCGCCATCGACGGTTCGACCCAGTTCCGCGACGAAGGCCGCCAGCCGGTGCTGGTGTTCTCGGACCGCGAACACACCATGGGTCTGGTGGTCGAGGAGATCGTCGATATCGTCGAAGACCGCCTGAAGGTCGAACTGTCGGCCGACAATCCCGGCGTCATCGGCACCGCTGTCATCGCCGGCAAGGCCACCACCATCGTCGATGCGGGCTATTACCTGCCGCAGGCCTTCGGCGATTGGTTCGGCCGCGCCGACAAGGAATTCGGCACCGACGAGCACAGCGCGCCGCGCATCCTGCTGGTGGACGACAGCCCGTTCTTCCGCAACCTGCTGACCCCGCTGCTGGGCGTCGCCGGGTACGAAGTGATCGCCGTCGAAGGCGCCGACCGCGCCCTGCAACTGCGCGAGCAGGGGCACGATTACGACATGATCATCAGCGACATCGAAATGCCGGGCATGAGCGGCTTCGAATTCGCCCAGGCGGTCCGTTCCGACGGCCGCTGGCAGGCGACGCCGATGATCGCGCTGTCCAGCCACGCCACCGAAAAGGATTTCGAGCGTGGCCGTCAGGTCGGTTTCAACGATTACGTCGCCAAGTTCGACCGTGACTCGCTGCTGGCCACCATCGCCAGCACCCTTGCCGCCATCAAAGGTGCCGCATGAATCAGATCGTCCCTGCCGGAAAGCGTCCGGGAACCGAGCTTGCCGCTCCGGAGACCCAGGATTATGTGACCATGTACATCGAGGGCCAGATGTTCGGCATCCCGGTCCTCACCGTCCAGGACGTGCTGGGACCGCAGAAGATCACCCGCATCCCCCTGGCCCCGCGTGAGGTCGCCGGTTCCCTGAACCTGCGCGGCCGCATCGTTACCGCCGTGGATGTCCGCCTGCGCCTGGGCCTGCCCAACAACGCCGCCGGAAACAAGGGCATGAGCGTGGTGGTGGACCAGAGCGGCGAGCTGTACTCGCTGCTGGTGGATCAGGTGGGCGAGGTGCTGAGCCTGCCCGCCGCCAAGTTCGAACGCAACCCGCCGACCCTCGACCCCATGTGGCGCGAGTTCTCGGCCGGTATTTATCGCCTGGATGATAAGCTGCTGGTGGTGCTGGACGTCGCCAAGCTGCTGGATTTCAACAGGAACGAATAGTAAGACTATAAAAGCAATAAGAACTGGGGACGGTAGACCAGCAAGGCTCCCCAGGGGCTGTGGGTCCTTGCTAACGGAGGCACCAAGGGCATGAAGTCCTGTCTGATCGTCGATGATTCCAAGGTCATTCGCATGGTGGCCCGGAAGATCCTGCATGAACTGTCCTTCAACACCGTCGAGGCTGAGGACGGCCAGCAGGCGCTCGACCGCTGCAAGGAAGCTTTGCCCGACGCGGTGCTGCTCGACTGGAACATGCCGGTGATGAACGGCATCGACTTCCTGCGCGAGCTGCGCAAGCTGCCGGGTGGCGATAAGCCGGTGGTGGTGTTCTGCACCACCGAGAACGACATCGACCACATTCAGGAAGCCATCACCGCCGGTGCAAACGAGTACATCATGAAGCCGTTCGACAGCGAAATCCTGCAGGCCAAGTTCTCGCAGGTCGGGCTTCTGTAACGCGCTGTCCCCCTTTTTTGTTGCAAGGATGCCCCGCGTAAATGGCCCTCGACCCAGCCCCGTCCGCAGCCGCCGGTAACGCCGACCAGATTCGCGTCATGCTCGTGGATGATTCGGCGGTGGTGCGCGGTCTGGTGACCCGCATCCTGGAAGAAGACCCCGGCATCGCCGTCATCGCCTCGGTCGGCAACGGCCAGATGGCGCTGTCCGCGCTGGACCGCCAGGAAGTCGATGTCATCGTGCTCGACATCGAAATGCCGATCATGGACGGCATGACCGCGCTGCCCAAGCTGCTGGCCGCCGATCCCGGCGTGCGCATCATCATGCAATCCACCCTGACCCTGAAGGGCGCCGACATCTCCATGCGCGCCCTGCAAATGGGCGCCGCCGATTACATCCCCAAGCCGACCGCGACCCGCGAACTGGCGGGCGGCATGGATTTCAAGAGCGAGCTTTTGGGCAAGGTCAAGGCGCTGGGGCAGGCCCGCCGCCGCGATCCCAACCGCAAGCCGCGCCCCGGCGTGTCCAATGCCCTGCGCCCGGCCGCCGCACCGGCGCCGCGCCCCAGCCTGTTGCACCCGGCCGGTCCGCCGCAGCTGCGCACCCACGCCCCGGAAGTGCCGGACGTCATCGCCATCGGCTCGTCCACCGGCGGTCCGCAGGCGCTGTTCAACCTGCTGGGCACCATGCGCGCCGGAACGGTGAAGCAGCCGATCCTGATCACCCAGCACATGCCCGCCACCTTCACCACCATCCTGGCCGAGCACATCACCCGCGTGTCGGGCTGGGACGCCAAGGAAGGCGTGGACGGTGAAGTGGTCAAAAGCGGCCGTGTCTATATCGCGCCCGGCGACTTCCACATGCAGGTGGAGGTCAAGGGTACCGACAAGGTCATCCGCCTGAACAAGAATCCGCCCGAGAATTTCTGCCGTCCCGCCGTCGATCCCATGCTGCGCAGCATTTCGGCGGCCTATGGCAAGCGGGTGCTGGTCGCCATCCTGACCGGCATGGGGTCGGATGGCGCCAAGGGCGGCCAAGTGGTGGTCCAGGGTGGCGGCACCGTCATCGCCCAGGATGAGGCAACCTCCGTCGTCTGGGGCATGCCCGGCGCTGCGGCCAACGCGGGCATCTGTTCCGCGGTGTTGCCGTTGCCCGAGATCGCGCCATGGATGATCAAGCTGGCGTCGAGGCGCTAAGGCCATGCGACCCGAAGATTTCGATTTCATCGCCAAGTTGCTGAAGGACCGTTCCGGTCTGGTCATCACCCGCGACAAGGCCTATCTGCTGGAATCGCGCCTGACTCCGGTGGCGCGCAAGCGCGGTCTCAAGGGGCTGGACGATCTGGTGGCATCGTTGCGCACCGCCGGCGAGGACCTGCTGCGCGAGGTCACCGAGGCGATGACCACCAACGAATCTTTCTTCTTCCGCGACATCAAGCCTTTTGACCAGTTCAAGGACGTGGTGCTGCCCGCCATGCTGAAGACGCGGGCGACCAAGAAGAGCTTCCGTATCTGGTCGGCGGCCTCGTCCTCGGGTCAGGAGGCGTACAGCCTCGCCATGATCCTGAAGGAAGAAGCGCCCAAGATGCCCGGCTGGAAGGTGGAAATCGTTGGCACCGACATTTCCAACGAAATGCTGGAAAAGGCCAAGGCGGGTATGTACTCGCAATTCGAGGTGCAGCGTGGCCTGCCCATCCAATTGCTGGTCAAGTACTTCAAGAAGACCAACGAGATGTGGCAGATCGATCCGTCGATCCGCGCCATGGTCCAGTTCCGTGAATACAACCTGCTGCACGACCTCAAGGCGCTGGGCCAGTTCGACGTGGTGTTCTGCCGCAACGTGCTGATCTATTTCGACCAGCCGACCAAAAGCCGGGTGCTGGAGAACGTGTCGAAGATCGTTCCCGACGACGGCTTCCTGTATCTGGGCGGCGCCGAGACGGTGCTGGGCATTTCCGACAAGTTCAAGCCGATCCCCGAGCAGCGCGGCATCTATTGCCGCAACCTGCCCGGCCGCTGATCGCGCACGACAGCACGACCGCATGGACGCCGCCGCCCCTTGGGGCGGCGGCGTCGGCGCTTGATCGGCGACGGTCTTTCGTGCTGTAGAAAACAGAGTTTCTGCCGAAGGAATGTTCGTGGTGCATCGACTGACGGGCGGCCTGCGCCCCTTTCTCGCCCTGAGCCTGCTGTGCCTGGTGCTGTATCTGCCCGGTCTGGCGGCGCTGCCGCCCATGGACCGCGACGAATCGCGCTTTGTCCAGGCCACCCGCCAGATGCTGGAAACCGGCGATTACATCCGCATCCAGTTCCAGGACGAGATGCGGGCGAAAAAGCCCGCCGGGACCTATTGGCTGCAAGCCGCCTCGGTCAAGGCGCTGTCGCACCCGGCCTCGACCGAAATATGGCCCTATCGCCTGCCCTCGGCGCTGGCGGCGTGGGCGACGGTGCTGCTGACCTTCTTCTTCGGCCGCGCCCTGATCGGCGAACGCCCGGCATTACTGGCGGGCGTGCTGATGGCCGGGGCGTTGATGCTGGTGCAAGAGGCGCATCTGGGCAAAAGCGACGCGCTGCTGCTGCTGTGCACCACCCTGGCCCAGGGCACCCTGGCCCGTTTCTACGTGGGCGCCAAGGCGCGCGAGATGCAGGGCGGCGGCGGATGCGGCGGCGGGGCCGGGCCGGTCACCGCCAACAGCCTGATGATGCCCGGCACCGCCGCGGCCCTGGTGTTCTGGGTGGCCCAGGGCGCCGCCATCCTGATCAAGGGACCGGTGGTGCCGGTGATCAGCCTGCTGACCCTGGCCGCGCTGTGGATCGCTGACCGCAATCTGCGCTGGGTCGTCGCCATGAAGCCGGTGCTGGGCACGGCGGTGGCCGCCGCCATCGCCGCGCCGTGGTTCGCCGCCGTGTCGCAAGCCACCGACGGCGCCTTCGTCGGCGAGGCGGTCAAGGGCGATCTGCTGCCCAAGCTGTTGGGCGCCCAGGAAAGCCATGGCGGTTTCCCCGGCCTGTATCTGCTGTCGGCCTCGCTGACCTTCTGGCCGGGCTCGCTGCTGCTGTGGCCTGCCGTCGCCAAGATGTGGAGCCAGCGCAAGCGGCTGGCCTTCCGCGTGCTGCTGGCCTGGGCGGTGCCGACCTGGCTGATGTTCGAGATCATCCCGACCAAGCTGCCCCATTACGTGCTGCCCGCCTTTCCGGCGCTGGCGCTGATGGTCGCCGCCCTGGCCACCGAGGGCGCCGAGGTGTTCCGCCACCGCGCCGCCAAGGCGTGGTACGCAGTGTGGACGCTGATCGGTCTGGCCCTGGCGGCGGCCGTGGTGGTGCTGCCCATCAAATTCGGCAACGGCTTCGACGCCACCACCATTCCCGCCGCCATCGGCATCGTGCTGGCCACCCTGCTGCCCGCCGCCCTGGCGTGGCAGGGCCGCGCCGCCACCGCCGCTTTGGCCCTGGCCCTGACCGCCGCCGCCACCTTCCCGGTGGTCTATCAGGGCGTGGCGCCCAACCTGGACCGCCTGTTCCTGTCGCGCGGCGCGGCGAAGATCGTCGCCACCGTCGGCTCGGATGGGCCGGTGGCGTCGGCGGGCTATTCCGAACCCAGTTTGGTGTTCCTGCTGGGCACCCAGACCCGGCTGCTGGACGGCACCGGTGCCGCCGGACATCTGGCCGACAATCGCCGCGCCCTGGCGGTGGTCAGTGACCGCGAGTTGCCCGCCTTCATGGCGGCCGCCGCCGAGCGCAAGCTGGAGATCGAGGAATTCGGCCGGGTTGACGGCCTGAACTATTCGCGCGGCAAGGCCACCACCCTGGTGGTGCTGGGAGTGAAGAACCCATGAGCCTGCAACGGGGCATCCTGTCCTTCTTCGAGCGCATCGCCCTGGCCTGGGAGGGCATGACCCTGGCCACCGCCGAGGCGTGGCGCCAGTCGGAACCGGCCCGTGCCGCCTGTGGCCGTCAGTGGGACCGCACCCTGCGCCATCCTTATCTGTGGTCGTTCCTGTACGTGGCGCTGTTCTGCGCTTTCGCCATGTGGGCCATCGATCGGCCGGTGGCCCGCTTCTTCAAGGCCCATATGGGCGGCGAGATCGAGGGCTTCTTCAAGGTCGTGACCCGCCTGGGCGAGGCGCAAGTGTATCTGGTGCCCGCCGGTCTGGTCTGGGGCGGCCTGATGCTGGCCTCGTTGCGCGCCGCCAGCCTGAGCGCCCGCGCCCGGCTGCGCCGCTGGGCGGTGACGCCCGGCTTCCTATTCCTGTCCATCGCCGTGTCGGGGCTGATCAGCAACGCCATCAAGATCAGCCTGGGCCGTTACCGCCCGCGCTATCTGTTCGAGGACGGCACCTACGGCTTCAATCCGTTCAGCCGTAATTGGGGCATGAACTCGTTCCCGTCCGGCCATTCCCAGGCGGTGTTCGCCGCCATGGTGGCGCTGCTGGTCATCTTCCCGCGCTACAACATCATGTGGCTGGCCATCGCCGTGCTGGTGGCGCTGTCGCGGGTGGTGACCACCGTGCATTACCTGTCGGATACGGTGGCGGGATCGTGGCTGGCGATCTGCGTCACCTTCGGCATCGCCCGGCTGTTCCGGTCGCGCGGCTGGGAACCGCGTATCGGGCGGGAGTGGTAGGGGGCAGCGCCCCCTACTCGATCCACTCGCCCTTATAGACGCCCCAGATTTCCTCGCGCTTCAGCCAGCCCTGGCTGTGATCGACCTCGACCCGGCAGAAATCGCGGTTGCGCGGGCATTGCACGATACGGCCCAGCACGCCGGGCTCCAGCACCGCCACCGGGTCGGCGGACTCGGAATCGGACGCCCGCAGATTGCGCGCGGCGCCCAGCACCACCATCATGCGCCGTCCGGTCAGCATGGATTGGTGCACCCAACCCTCGGTGCCCTGCCAATCGCGTATCTTGCGCCACGCCTCGAATTCAGCGATGACTTCTACAGGCAGGTCCTTGCGGGCGTAGATCCAGTCGATGGGATAGCGCACGCCGGGGCCGGTCCGCAGGTTGACCTCGTCCGAGCGCAGCGAAACGAAGCGTGGCAACGGAAGCCCGCTGGTTTCGCCAGCGGTGGCGGCGGTCGCGGCGAACAACAACCCAAGTCCGACACTAATTGCCAAGCGGAGTCTCAGGTTCATCCGCGCGAAGCCCCAAAAAATGTTTCCCATCAGGATCATTATAGGGGTCATACCGTCCACGCGGCAAGAAGCGCACCGATGTAACACTTCACTGGACAAGACTTCACGGTCTTGATAGGTCGTGACACTCGAACGGGGTCCCGGGAGGAGAAAATCAATGCCACAAAAGAAGCCCCTCGTCGTCGTCACCAGAAAGCTGCCCGACGCCATCGAAACGCGGATGATGGAGCTGTTCGACACGCGGCTCAATCTTGACGACCACCAGATGACCAAGGCCGAGCTGGTCGAAGCGGTGAAGACCGCCGACGTGCTGGTGCCCACCATCACCGACCGCATCGACGCCTCGGTTCTCAGCCAGGCCGGGTCCAATCTCAAGCTGATCGCCAATTTCGGCACCGGCGTCGATCACATCGACCTCGCCACCGCGCGTCAGCGCTCTATCACCATCACCAACACCCCCGGCGTGCTGACCGAGGACACCGCCGACATGACCATGGCGCTGATCCTGTCGGTACCGCGCCGTGTGGCCGAAGGCGAGCGCCTGATGCGCTCGGGCGATTGGGGCGGCTGGAGCCCCACCTTCATGCTGGGCCACCGCATCTGGGGCAAGCGCCTGGGCATCATCGGCATGGGCCGCATCGGCCAGGCGGTGGCGCGCCGCGCCAAGGCGTTCGGCATGTCCATCCACTACCACAACCGTAAGCGCGTCCATCCCGACGTGGAGCGCGAGCTGGAAGCCACCTGGTGGGAAAGCCTGGACCAGATGCTGGCCCGCATGGACGTGGTCACCATCCACAGCCCGCACACCCCGGCCACCTTCCATCTGCTGAGCGCCCGCCGCCTGAAGCTGATGCAGCCGCATTCGTACCTGATCAACACCTCGCGCGGCGAGATCGTGGACGAGAACGCGCTGACCCGCATGCTGCAACGGCGCGAGATCGCCGGAGCCGGCCTGGACGTGTTCGAGCACGAACCGGCGGTCAATCCCAAGCTGCTGGAACTGGACAACGTGGTGCTGCTGCCGCATCTCGGCTCGGCCACGCTTGAGGGCCGCGTGGACATGGGCGAAAAGGTCATCATCAACATCAAGACCTTCGCCGACGGCCACAACCCGCCGGACCGCGTGCTCGCCAGCATGCTGTAAGTGACGACAATCCTGGAGCTGGCGGCGTCTGACCCCGTCGCCGCCTTCGCCCCGGTCGCAGACGATGCCCTGGCGGTGCTGCTGGACAGCGCCGCCAGCGGCGATCCCCGCTCGCGTTATTCCTATATCTGCACCGACCCGGTGGACGTGCTGCCCGCCGAGGGTGACCCGCTTCCGCGCCTGGATGCCGTGCTGCGCGCCCGCCGCCGCGACGCCGTGCCCGGCCTGCCGCCGTTCCAGGGCGGGGTCGCCGGGTGGCTGTCCTATGATCTGAACCGCCATCTGGAACGGGTGCCCGCACCGCCCGCCGCCGCGCCGGATTTTCCGCTGGCGGTGCTGGGGGTGTTCGACGCGGTCGCCGCCTTCGACCATGTCCGCCGCCGCGCTTGGGTGATGGGTGAGGCCCGTGCCGCCCACCGCCTGCGCGACCGTCTGAGCGCCGCGCCACCGTTGCCCGAGCCGGATTGGCGCCTGGGCGCCGAAGCCCGCCCCGATCTGCCGCGCGCCGAATACGAAGCCCGCATCGCCCGCGTGGTGGAGTACATCCGGGCGGGCGACGTGTTCCAGGCCAATCTGGCCCAGCGTTTCACCGCCACCCTGCCGCCGGGCCTGGAGGCCCTGACCCTGTACCGCCGCATGCGCGCCCGCGCGCCGGGACCGTTCAGCGCCTATGTCAGCGGCGGCGGCATGGTGCTGGCCTCGGTGTCGCCGGAACGCTTCCTGGCGCTGGACGCGACGGGCAACGCCGAAAGCCGCCCCATCAAGGGCACCCGCCGCCGCGGCCGCGACGCCGCCGAGGATGCCGCCCTGGCCGCCGAACTGAGCGCCAGCGCCAAGGACCGCGCCGAAAACCTGATGATCCTGGATTTGATGCGCAACGATTTGTCGCGGGTCTGCGCCATCGGCAGCGTGGCGGCACCGCAGCGCATGGCGCTGGAGACCTTTCCCGCCGTGCACCATCTGGTGTCGGCGGTGACCGGACGGCTGCGCCCCGGATTGGACGGCATCGACCTGCTGCGCGCCTGCTTCCCGCCCGGCTCCATCACCGGCGCGCCCAAGGTGCGGGCCATGCAGATCATCGCCGAACTGGAAAGCGCGCCGCGCGGCCCCTATTGCGGCGCCTTCGGCTGGCTGGGCGACAGCGGCGCCCTGGATCTGGCGGTGGCGATCCGCACCCTGGCGGTCAAGGACAGGCTGGGGGTGGTGCATGCGGGCGGCGGAATCACCAGCGATTCGGTGCCCGCCGAGGAATACGACGAAACCCTGGTCAAGGCGGCACCGCTGCGGGCGGCGCTGGCGGGAGGAATGCCATGAAGGTCTGGCTGAACGGCACCATCCTGGACACGGAACAGGCCACAATCCCGGCCTCCGATCGCGGTTTCACCCTGGGCGACGGTTTGTTCGAGACCATCAAGGCCCTGGGCGGCCATGCGCTGCGGCTGGAGGCCCATTGGGCGCGGCTGGAGCAGGGCGCCCGCCTGCTGCGCCTGCCCCTGCCCCTGGACCGCGCCGGGCTGGAAAACGCCATAACCCAGGTGCTGGTAGCCAATTCCCTGGACGATGCCGCCCTGCGCCTGACCATCAGCCGGGGACCGGGCCAGCGCGGCCTGCTGCCGCCTCAGCCCTGCACCCCGACCGTGCTGCTAAGCGCCGGGCCGTTGCCGCCCGCCCTGGGACCGGCACGGGTGGTGATCGCCCGCGAGGTGCGCCGCAACGCCCATTCGCCGCTGGCCCGCATCAAGGCGCTGTCCTATCTGGACAACATCCTGGCGCGGCTGGAGGCACAGGAGCGCGGCGCCGACGATGCCCTGCTGCTCAACACCGAGGGACGGCTGGCGGAAAGCACCATCGCCAATCTGTTCGTGGTGCTGGCCGACGGCACCATCGTCACCCCACCGGTGGCCGAGGGCGCCCTACCCGGCGTGCGCCGCGCCACCCTGCTGACGGAACTGGGTGCCGAGGAACGCCCGCTGCCGCCCGAGGCGCTGGACAATGCCCGCGAGGCCTTCCTGAGCAACGCCCTGTCCATCCGCCCGCTGGTCGCGGTGGACGGCCGCCCCATCGCCGACGGCATGCCGGGAGGCTTGACCCGGCGGCTGCTAGATGGATTTGACACCTCCGCATAAAATGACAGATCATAAGAATCTGACATTCAGCACGGAACTGTCTCATGCAGATCCATTTGTCCATGGCCGAGAATGGCCGGGTTCTGATCCCCGCCGAGGTGCGTGCCGCCATCGGCCTGAAAGCGGGCGGCAAGGTGGTCGCGCGGGTCGAAAACGGCGCCTTGGTCATCGAGCCGCTTGATGCCGCAATCCGTCGCGTGCAGGAGGCGATGAAGCCCTACACCTCGCCAGGGGAAAGCCTTGTGGACGAGTTGATCGCCGACCGGCGCCGCGAGGCGGAATGAGTCAGGCGGTCCTTGACGCATCGGCAGTGCTGGCGCTGATGCTGGGAGAACCCGGCGCGGACAAAGTCGCGGCGGTCTTGCCGGATGCCCTGATATCCACCGTCAACGTGGCGGAAGTGGTCAGCAAGATCGTGGAACGCGACACGTCCGCCCACACCAAGGCTTACCATGCCATCCAGGATTTGGGCATCGAGATGGTCGATTTCGATGCCGACCAAGCCCTGGTCTGCGGCGCGTTGCGCTGGTTGACGCGGGACCATGGCCTTTCCTTGGGCGACCGCGCCTGTCTGGCGTTGGGCAAGGTCCGCAATCTCCCCATCCTGACCGCCGACCGGGCTTGGCTGAAAGTGGCCGAGCCCGCGCTGGTGCGGGTCATTTCCATTAGAGACTGAGTATGAGCAAGGCCTTCACCAAGGAAAGCGACAGCGACGACGACCTGCCGGAAGGTGCGGTGCCGATCCCCAAGGGCTCGCCCAATTACGTCACCCCGGCCGGGTTCCAGGCGTTGCAGGACGAATTGCGCCAATTGGGCCGCGTCGAGCGGCCCAAGGTGGTGGAAACCGTGTCGTGGGCGGCGGGCAACGGCGACCGCTCGGAAAACGGCGATTACATCTACGGCAAGAAGCGCCTGCGCGAGATCGACCGCCGCATCCGCTTTTTGACCAAGCGCATCGAGAACGCCCGCGTGGTCGATCCGGCGCAGCAGACCAACCGCGAACAGGTGTTCTTCGGCGCCACCGTCACCTATGCCAATTCGCGGGACGAGGAAAAGACCATCACCATCGTCGGCATCGACGAGGCCGATTTGACCCAGGGCAAGATCAGTTGGATCGCCCCCATCGCCCGCGCCCTGATGAAGGCCTACGAGGGCGACACCGTGCAATTGCGGGTGCCCGGCGGCGTCGAGACGCTGGAAGTGATCGAGATCCGTTATCCGGATATGGGCTGACCGGAACCGGTCAGCCCCGCCCTCAAGCGGCGGGCGAGGCGCCGCCGCGCCTCTTGTGGGCCGGGGCCCGCCTTCGGCAGGACCCTCCCGCGGCATAAGCCGCGCGGCCCCCCTTGGGCCTAACCAAATCCCGATGAAATATCGGGATTTGGTATTATCCCTGCTGGAACTGGCCGCTGCCGATCTGGGCGCCCAGGCGGGCGGCGGCGTCGCGTTCCTGTTCCTTCTGCCGCTCCAGTTCTTCCTTGGCGGCGGCGTCGCGCTCTTGCCGGTCGCGGATTTCCTGGGCGCGGATGCCCGACACTTCTTCGTTGGCGAGGAAGCGCATCAGATAGGGCAGGCGCTGTTCACGCGCGGCGGCATTGGCGCCCTTGTTGTGGGTAAAGCGTTCCAGGAACACCAGATCGGTGTTGGGAAAGCAGTAATAGCAAAGCATGGCGAGGAAATCGCCGGTACGGTCGGGAAAGGCGTCGATGGCTTCCAGCAGGGAATCGCGCAGGGCGCCGCTACGCGCCTTGTCCTGATACCAGCGGCGGTCCATTTCCTGTTCGTACATCTGCCGCAGCTTGGTGAAGCAATATTCCAGGCGGATCAGATCGAAATCGGTCAGCATGGAAATGAACAGATCGATCTCGCGGTTGCGTACCGGCGGCAGATCATAGGAACGCGGACCGCCAGGAGTCAGAATCTCGCGGATCTGCTTCAGCTCGGGCGAGGCCACCAGCACCTTGCGGGTGTGGCCCTTTTCGTCCTTGCGGGTGGCCTCGCGCTGCTTGCAGGCGTTCCACGCCTCTTCCCAGGCGCCGACCACGGCGATGCGGGTCTTTTCGTTCTCGTTGATGATCGCCCAAAAGGTGGCGGTGCTGACCTCGTCCCATTTGCGGCTGCTTTCCAGCGCGATCAGGTTGCGCGACAGCACGAACATCTTCGGTACGATGATGGCGTTGACCACCCGCATCAGCCGGGTCTCGAATTCCGCCGCCAGCAGGAAGGGCGGCACCAGCGAGCGGCCGATATCGCCGTTGGCCCGCTGGAAAAAACGGGTCAGGCTGCACAGGCGATAGCCCAGGGCGGCGGCGAACAGCTCGCGGAAGGTGGCATACTTGGCCGGTTGCGGCGGCTCGGGCATGTGGATCGAGGTCGGCTTTTCCACATCGGTGACGCCCAGCCGGTCATCGGTCAGGTCGGGGGCGTTCTCGGCGACGGCGGCAACCGGAACCAGCACCGGATGGGGCACCACCGTGGCGGCGGACTTGGCCTCGGTCTGATCAATGGCGCGGCGGCGCGGCGCCGCCTCGGCGATCAGCGGCGCCAGCCGGGCGTTGGCCTCGGCGGTCATGGGCCGTTCCTGAAAGACGATCTGCACCGTTTCCTTGGCGAAGGTGCGCAAATGCGCCAGCTTGGCCTTGGCCTCCAGCCCCTGGACGCCGCGCATGTGCAGGAAATAGGCGGAAATGGTCGCCAACGTCCGTTCGCGCAGCGATGAATCCTCGCCCCGGCGCAGCATGCTGACCACCACGGTCTGCACCAGTTCCTGCAAGGCGCTGATGCTGACGGTTTCATCAACAGCCGCGAAGGCCTGCTCCAGACCAATGAAGCTGTTGGTTGTGGCAGTTTTCTGTATCTGAGCGCCCATCCGGCAACCAATTCCGCAAATTAAACAGGATGTGAACGCATATTATCACTTTGTGTTTTTCAAGTGATAAGCACATGCACCCATACATCATTTACGAGAATACTTAGGGACGCACAGGGAATAGTGCAACGATGAATCGCAAATCTCCGCCATTCGGCGGAGATTCTACAACTCGCGGATCAATATCCCTGGATCAGATGAACAGCATCCCGCCGTCCTTGCTGGCATCGGCCAGAAAGGTGACGATGCCCCCCGCCGTCACCGGCACGTCGGGGCGCAGGGTGGCGGCGTCGACGCCCAAGGCGCGCAGCCCCATTTCACACACCATGATGGTGACACCCAGGGCGACGCAGGCTTCCAGCAATTCCTCGAACCCGGCAACGCCACGGGCGCGCAGGGTCTCGTCGGCCTCGGCCCCCGGCAGGGTGCGCCAATCCACCAGGGCGCGGGCAGCGCCCATGGTGAAGAACAGGGTCACGGCATGATTGCTGGCCACCGCCCCGGCGGCCAGGACCAGGGCGTAATGCACCCGATCGAAATCCCCGGAAAACACCACCAGCGACAGCTTATCCACAGGCATGGGCAGTGCTTCCATGGCTGGACAGATCGGTGATGGTGGGGTGGTCGCCGCACAGCGGGCAACCGGGATCGCGCGGCACCCGAACGGTGCGGAAGGTCACCGACAGCGCGTCATAGATCAGCAGGCGCCCGGCCATGCTGTCGCCGATGCCCAGCAATTCCTTGACCACCTCGGTGGCTTGCAGGCTGCCCATGGTCCCGGCCATGGCGCCCAGCACCCCGGCCGAGGAACAGGTGGGCACCGAGCCTTCGGGCGGTTCCTCGCGGTAGATGCAGCGATAGCACGGCCCGCCGGGGCGATAGGTGGACAATTGGCCGTCAAAGCGCAGGATCGCCGCTGACACCAGAATCTTGCCCTCCAGCCGGCAGGCATCGTTGACCAGGAAGCGGGTGGGGAAATTGTCCGACCCGTCGGCGACCACGTCGTAATCGCGCAGGATGGCGCGGATGTTGTCGCGGTCCAGCCGCGCCCGCACCGGCACCAGCCGCACATCGGGATTGATGGCGGCCACGGCGCGGACGGCGCTGTCCACCTTGGCGGTGCCGATATCGCCGACGCCGTGCATGATCTGGCGTTGCAGGTTGGACAGATCGACCGTGTCGTCGTCCACCACGCCGATGGTTCCCACCCCCGCCGCCGCCAGATAGAGCACCAGCGGCGAACCAAGGCCGCCCGCCCCCACCACCAGCACGCGGGACTTCAACAGCCGCGCCTGCCCGGTCCCGCCCATCTCGGGCAGGATGATGTGACGGGCATAGCGGCGGATCTGGTCTTCGCTGAAATCCATGGGGAGAATGGCTAGCACGAGCTAGAACTTGCGGTCCACCTTTTCGCAGGCGCCGTCCAGGCGGATCTGCTTGTCCACCCGGGCGAAGCGGCCGTTCAGGCGGTCGATGCGGTAGACCACCGCCGACGGCCCGCTTGCCGCCTCCCACAGGCCCATGCCGTCGCGATAGGGGGTGACGCCGAATTCCTCGCCCGAATTGGTCTCGGTGGCGCGGCCGGTGCTGAAATCGATGGAGAAGCTGAGCGGATTGGGCAGCAACGCCGGATTGTCGGCGCGGCACGACAACCGCAGCACAGAGGAATCATCGGCCAGGGCCGGGGCGGAAAGCAACAGCAGAACAGGCAACACAAGACGGCGGAACATGGCGGACTCCCTCAAGAAAGCCGGAGGCATCCTAGCATGTTGCCGCAACCGTCACTTGATCCTTGTCAGGTTTGCGTCACCTCGGGACACATTAAGGTGGTGGATTTCCCTATGTTCGCATGGTGTCGTTGACTGCCGAATGCTCGCACCCGCGCCCCCACGGGGAGAGAACACCATGACCGTCGACACCTGCGACCTGACACCCGCCGATTCCGCCGAGACGGCGCCCAGACGGCAGTGTTTCGACGTGCTGGCGCTGATGTCGGACGTGGTGCTGCGCCTGGCCGAGGAACGGGCGCGCGATGGCGTGCTGCGGGTCGAGGATTTGCGGCGGATCATGGAGATGACGCGCGGCGCGGGCAGCCCGCTGCTGCGCGCCTTCGAGGCGCAGGAATCCCGCTGCCGCCGCGCCTTCCGCCCGGCGACCCGCCACGCCACCAGCCGCAACGACGTGTTCCGCCGCCTGATGGTGCGCCCCTTCGAAACCCTGCTGGAGGGCGATGCTCCGGCCTTTCCCCGCTGTTTCCTGGCCAATTACTTCGAACTGGTCGAGGCGGCATTCGGCGACAAGCTGAATCATTACGACCAGCGCGCCCGCGAGGTGTTCCAGGACATGCTGGTCAGCCACGGCAACGATCTGGCCTGGGAAGTGTTCTTTGCCGACGCCCGAGCACGGGCCATCCTGGGCCACGGCCTGTCGCGGCTGATGCGCTATATCGAAAGCCCCGCCGGGCAATGGGCGTGGCTGACCTGCATGAACCGCCAGAACGCCGATGGCGCCCGCCCCACCCCGGACCAGGCCGAAGGCGTGCTGGCCGCCCTGCGCAGCACCGCCCGCGCCCTGGCCCCCGCCGAACGCAAAACCTGACACACCTCGCCGCTTGCCTTCGACGGCGCGCCCTCCCATCATGGCGGGGCTGACCTTGGTTCGAGGACCCCGTTTCCATGGCCGATATCGAGCGCGACCGCTTCGTCGCCTTGGCCTTTTGCCGCGCCGACCTTCTGTTTGAACTGGATGACGACCACGACGTGGTGTTCGCCGCCGGAGCAACCTCCGTCCTGCTGGGCGAAGGCGCCGAGGCGCTGCACGGCCGCCGCTTCACCGACCTGATCGCCGAAAGCGACCGCGGCCTCGCCATCGAGGTGCTGGAGGCGGCGCGCAGCCAGGGCCGCATCGACGACGTGGTGGTGCGGCTGAACGGCACCGGCACGCGGCGGCCCAACGTGGCGCTGGCCGGATACCGGGTTCCCGACTTCAACAACCATTTCTTCCTGGCGCTCAAGATGGACCCGGCACTGCAATCGGAACGGCTGAGCGAGGCCGATCTGGTGCACGATGCCGATAGCGGCCTGCTGGACGAGGCCTCCTATGCCGGACTGGCGGCCGAGCGCGCCCAATCCTTCCGCCGCGCCGGCGGGCGGCCGCAGATCACCATGGTCAAGGTCGAAAACCTGGCCGAGATGACCGAGGCGCTGGGCGCCAGCGACCGCAAGCGCATCATGGGCGAGATCGGCGACATCCTGTCGCGCCATTCCCTGGGCGGAAGCACCGCCGGACACATGGACGACGACAGTTTCAGCTATCTGCACCGCGACGACGTCGATCCCGACGAGGTCAACGGCATGATCGCCGACGCGGCGCGCAAGCTGTTCAGCGGCGACGTCCATCCCCAGGCCCACACGCTGGACGCCGACGGCGCCGGTCTGGCCGAACATCAGGTGGCGAAGGCCATCGCCCACACCATCCGCACCTTCTCGGAACGGGGCGATCCCGGCCTGGACAAGAAGAAATCGCTGGCCCAGGTGCTGTCGGGACTGGTGTCCGACACCATGGACAACGTCGCCGCCATCCGCCGCATGGTGGCGGCGCGGGATTTCGACATGGCCTTCATGCCCATCTGCGATCTGCGGCTGGAGCGCGTGCACCATTTCGAGGCGCTGCTGCGCCCGCGCGACGCCAAGCCCGGCACCTCGCCCTATCACCTGTTCTGTCTGGCCGAGGAAGTGGGCATCGTCCACGAACTGGACATGGCCATCGTCGATACCACCATTCAGACCATGAACGCCCTGGTGCGCGAGCGCGGCCTGATGCCAGCGGTGGCGGTCAACCTGTCGGGCCAGTCGCTGTCCAACCCGCAATTCGTGGACGGGCTGGTGCGGCTGCTGAAGAAATCGGGCATGCCGCCGCGCAAGCTGATGTTCGAGCTGACCGAATCGGTGAAGATCGAGCACCTGCCCGAGGTCAACGCCGTCATCCAGGATTTGCGCCGTTTGGGCTATCGCTTCTGCCTGGACGATTTCGGCTCGGGCGCCGCCAGCTTCGACTACCTCAACGGCCTGGACGTGGACATCGTCAAGTTCGACGGCCCGGTGGTGAAGCGCGCCTGCGCCAGCCAGAAGGGCAGCGACCTGCTGTCCTCCATGGCCAAGATGTGCGCCTCGATGGGCATCCGCACCACCGCCGAGATGGTCGAGGACAAGCGCACCGCCGGACGCGTCTATCAATGCGGCGTCGATTACGGCCAGGGCTATTACTTCGGCAAGCCCGATTTCAACCCCTTCCTTTACGCCGACCGCTTCATGGGCGTGTAGGGCAGGCTGGCGGCGGTCACCGCGCCGATGGTCACCACCGCACCCACCACCTGCAGCAGGGTCGGCGGCGTGCCGGTCAGGGCGGCGATGACCATGGCCACCACCGGCACCAGATTGAGGAACAGCGCGGTGCGTCCCGCCCCCAGCTTGGCGACGGCGGCGTTGAAGAACAGGTAGGACAGCACCGTGCCGCCCAGGCCCATGGCCAGCACCGCGCCCGCCGCCGTGGCACTGGGCATGGTCAGCGGCACGTCCATCACCAGCGCCGCCACACCCAGCGCCACCGCGCCCACCACCATCAGCGCGGCGGTATTGGCGATGCCCGATACCGGCGGCATCATCTTGCGCGCCATCACGATATAGGCGGCCCAGCACAGATTGGCGGCCATGATCAAGGTATCGCCCGGCGCCAGGGTCAGGCTGTTGCCGCCACCCAGCAGCACCACGCCCACACCCAGCAGCGCCACCGGAAAGGCCAGCATCTGCCGCATCCCGGGCCGCTCGCCCAGGAACAGCGCCGCCAGCAGGGCGGTGACCAGCGGATTGGTGGACTGGATCAGCGCACCGTTGACCGGGGTGGTGCTTTGCAGGCCAAAAAAGAAGAACACGTTGAACCCGGCGATGCCCACCAGCCCCAGCGGCAGATAGGCGCGGGCATGGCGCAGCAAAGGCACCCGTTCGCGCCGCACCGCCACCACCGCCAGCATGACCAGGGCGGCAACGCCGAAGCGCCCGGCGGCGGCGGCCAGCGGATGCAGCTCGGCCAAAGCGGGCTGGGACAGATTGAAATTGGCGCCCCACAACACGATGGACAGCACCAACAGGCCGACGGTCCGACGGGTTTCCATGGCCGCACCTTTTCAGAAAAACTTGACGTAAAGGCATGCTGGCAGGCCATAATCCCTTTTACAAACCAGTCTTTCTCGGCCTCCTGACAAGGAAATCTAATGGCCCGACGGCTGCCCCCGCTGCGATCCCTGCGCGCCTTCGAGGCGGCGGCCCGCCATCTGTCCTTCGCCCGCGCCGCCGACGAGCTGCACGTCACCCCCGCCGCCATCAGCCAGCAGATCAAATTGCTGGAAGGCCATCTGGGGGTGGCGCTGTTCCGGCGCGGCGCCCAACTGGCCCTGACCGAGGGCGCGGCGGCGGCGCTGCCGCTGGTATCCGATTCCTTCGACCTGATGGAGCGGGCGGTGGAGCGGCTGCGCCAGGGCCGCGACCACGGGCCGCTGGTGGTGTCGTCCTCGCCCGCCTTCGCCGCGCGCTGGCTGATCCCGCGCCTGGCCCGCTTCCAGCAGCGCCACCCCGACATCGACCTGCGGCTGTCGGCCACCATCCGGCTGGTGGATTTCGCCACCGAGGACGTGGATCTGGCCATCCGCTACGGCGCCGGTCATTACCCCGGCATGCATGTGGAGCGGCTGAAGGCCGAGGAAGTGGTGCCGGTGGCGGCGCCGCACATGGCGGAAAAGCTGAAGAATGTGGCCGATCTGCTGGAGGTGCCGCTGCTGCACAACAGCGCCATGGATTGGGACACCACCTTTCCCTCCTGGCCCATCTGGCTGGACAATGCCGGAATCGTGGTGCCGCCGGGGTTCAAGCCACGCCGCTTCGACGATTTCAATCTGGTGCTACAGGCGGTGCTGGCCGGGCTGGGCGCCGCCCTGGTGTGGCGCACCCTGGTTGCCGACGAAATCCACGCCGGACGTCTGATGCCGCTGTTCCCGGCGCAGCCGCTGACCAACGCCTATCATCTGGTCTGCCCGTCCAAGCACCTGAACAACCCCAAGGTCGCCGCCTTCCGCGCCTGGGTGATGGAGGAAGCGGCGGATTGACCCCGCCGCCCCTACTCCTCCTTGCGCGGGCGGTGGACGCCGGGCGGCAATTTGGTCTTGGCGTCGAAGATGGCCTTTTCCACCTGGGCGGAGGTCAGGTGCTCGACCTGGGACAGATCGGTGTCGGACAGGTCGCAGCCCACCAGGGTAGCGCCCTTGAGATCGGCCCCGGCCAGTTTGGCGCCGCGCAGCCTTGCCCCCGACAGATCGGCGCCGCGCAGCGAGGCGGCCTGGAGGTTGGCGAGGCGTAAATCGCAATGGCGCAATTGCGCCACCCCCAGATTGGCCGCCGACAGATCGGCCGCCGACAGGCTGGCATAGCGGAAATCGGCGCCATCCAGCCGTGCCTCGGTCAGTTGCGCGTCGGACAGGTCGGCCTCGCGGAAACCGGCATTGGCCAGCACGGTTCCGGCCAGGGCGGCCCCGGCCAGATCCATCTTGCGGAATTCGGCGCGCTTGCCCTCGGCCGCCTGGGTGGTCAGCCATTGCAGATGGGCGGCGACGATGGAATCCACGTCCAGCCCGGCCACGTCCTTGCCGTTGCGGCCAGCATGCCCGGCCTCGGCCAGTTCCTCCTGCCACTTGGCACGTTCGGCCTCGGCGGCTTCCTCCTCGTCCTTGCGGCGGCGCTTGGGGCGCAGCGCTTCGGGCAGGGAATCGAACAGCGCTTCCAGCTTGCCCTTGGCGGCGGGAGGCGGCGCCTCGTCCTGCTCGTCGCCATAGCTGCCCGCCGCCTTGGCCGGGGCGGCGACGACATCATCGTCGCCCCAGGCCAGCTTGCCGCCGGAAATTTTTTGCCCCTTCACCGGCAGATCGTCATCGCCCAGCCACGATCCGGCAGCGGTGGTGGCCTTGTCGGCGGAGGCGGGCGCGGCATCGCCATAGGACCCGGAGCCGACCCGGCCACCCCCGGCGAGCCCACCGCCGCCACCACCCCCCGGCAGGGGACGGACGGCCAGCTTGGGCTCGGGCGCTTTTGGCGGCGGGGGCGGCGGCAGGCGGCGGGGATGCTTCAGCACCTCACCGACCCGGTGCACCAGTTCGTGGCCGGAAACCGGCTTGGGCACCACGTCCTCGATGCCCAGGGTCAGGGCCGGGGCCAGACGCGGGCGGTCGTCGGAGCGCGCCACCAGCAGCACCGGCAGGCCGGGATCGGCGTCGCGCACCCGCTTGAGGAAGGCCAGGGCGGTGTCCAGATCGTTATCCACGTCCACCAGCGCCACATCGGGCACCTGAGCCAGCATGGGGGCGGCATCGGCGGGCACGCTGGTGGACAGCACCTCGCGCACCGACAGCTTGCGGAAGGTCTGACGGGCCAGGAAACGGAAGGAATCGTCCAGGCTGAACACCAACAGGCGGGTCTTGGGCCAGTCGATGCTGCCGGAGCTGAGTTGGGTGGGATGACGCATGTGCGAAAGAATAGGCAGGCAGGCCTGTGCGCAGCAATGGCGACGGTTGACTTGGCGGCACGCGACCTCATCTTAGGCTGATGCGACGCCGCGATCCCTCGACCAACATCCGTACCCCCCAGCGGGGTCCCCGCAACGACTGGATGACCATCCGCACCCTGGTGCCCTATCTGTGGCCGCCCGGCGAGGCGGGGTTGCGTGCCCGCGTGGTGGCGGCGCTGGCCTTCCTGGGCATCGCCAAGGCGGTCAATGTGGGCGTGCCGCTGCTGTACAAACAGGCGGTGGACGCCCTGACCCTGCAGCCGGGGGCGACGCTGGTCATGGTGCCGCTGGCACTGCTGCTGGCCTATGGCGGCGCCCGCGTCGCGGCGGGCACCTTCGCCGAATTGCGCGACATGGCCTTCGCCAAGGTCGGGCAGCGCGCCATCCGTGCCGTCGGCCTTCAGGTGTTCCGCCACCTGCACGGCCTGGCGCTGCGCTTCCACCTGGACCGCCAGACCGGCGGCGTCAGCCGCGCCATCGAACGCGGCACCAAGGGCATCGAGTTCCTGTTGAACTTCATGCTGTTCAACATCCTGCCGACTTTCCTGGAAATCGGTCTGGTGACCCTGGTGCTGGCGAAGCTGTACAACCCGGCCTTCGCCCTGGTGACCTTCGTCACCATCGCCATCTACATCGCCTATACCCTGTTCGTGACCGAGTGGCGGACCAAGTACCGCCGCACCATGAACGAGACCGATTCCGAGGCCAGCACCAAGGCCATCGATTCCCTGCTGAACTTCGAGACCGTCAAGTATTTCGGCAACGAGGAGCACGAGGCGGCGCGCTACGACAAGGCGCTGGCCCGCTATGAGCAGGCGGCGGTGCAAAGCAAGGTGACGCTGTCGCTGCTGAACATCGGCCAGGGCGCCATCATCGCCGTGGGTCTGACGGCGGTGATGATCATGGCGGCGCAAGGGGTGGCCGACGGCTCCATGAGCGTCGGCGATTTCGTGCTGGTGAATTCCTATCTGGTGCAGTTGTACCTGCCGCTGAATTTCCTGGGCTTCATCTATCGCGAGATCAAGCAATCGCTGACCGACATGGAGGCCATGTTCACCCTGTTGCAGGTCAATGCCGAGATTTCCGACAGTCCCGGCGCGGCGGCGCTGGCGGTGCAGGGCGGCGAAGTGCGGTTCGAGAACGTCGGCTTTGCCTATGATCCCGAACGGCCGATTCTCAAGGGCGTGGATTTCACCGTTCCCGCCGGGCACCGGGTCGCCATCGTCGGCCCGTCCGGCGCGGGCAAGAGCACCATCTCGCGCCTGCTGTTCCGCTTCTACGACGTCAGCTCGGGCCGCATCACCATCGACGGCCAGGATTTGCGGGCGGTGACCCAGAAATCCCTGCGCGACAGCATCGGCATCGTTCCCCAGGACACCGTGCTGTTCAACGACACCATCCGCTACAACATCGCCTATGGCCGCCCCGGCGCCGGTCAGAACGAGATCGAGCGGGCGGCGCGGCTGGCCCGCATCCATGATTTCGTGCAAACCCTGCCCGAGGGCTACGACACCAAGGTCGGCGAGCGCGGTCTGAAGCTGTCGGGCGGCGAGAAACAACGCGTCGCCATCGCCCGCACCATCCTGAAGGCCCCGGCCATCCTGTTGTTCGACGAGGCGACCAGCGCGCTGGATACCGGCACGGAAAAGGAAATCCAGACCTCCCTGCGCGAGGTGTCGCAGGACCGCACCACCCTGATCATCGCCCACCGCCTGTCCACCGTGGTGGATTGCGACGAGATCATCGTGCTGGAACAGGGCCGCATCGCCGAACGCGGCCACCACGCCGATCTGCTGGCCCAGGGCGGACGCTATGCCGAGATGTGGGCCAAGCAACAGGAAGCGGCGGAATTGCAGGAACGCCTGACGGCGGAACTGGCGGAGGCGTAGGGGTTAGCCCTCGCCACACCCGCCTGCGCTGGAGGGCCATTTCCAAGGAACGTCATCCCGGCCGTAGCGCAGCGGAGAGCCGGGATCCATGGCCGTGCACCACCATGGCCCCCTGTGTGTCGATGATGTGCAATTATGGTGTTGCGGGCGAGAAACCGTTGGACCCCTGGTCACGAGACCGCGATCCGGCTCGGTTCTCGCCCGCCTCTTGCTCCTAACCTGAACAGTTGATCGAGG
>Ga0209373_10000973_pt1 | contig 38372 bp, 37 predicted proteins | sample Higcelweek5metaG_FD_187173 | JGI IMG/M metagenome (GOLD analysis project Ga0209373, IMG submission 187173) | Freshwater pond sediment microbial communities from the University of Edinburgh, under environmental carbon perturbations - High... | ecosystem: Environmental > Aquatic > Freshwater >... | reverse complement strand
CAACTGCCTCTTTGATTTGTGTTTTGTTTGCCTCTGTGTGAACTAAGAATGTGTATTTTTTTTCACCCATGCCTGCCATACTTTTTTCAGTAATGATTGGTTTGAGGATGACATCATAATATTGTACATTTGCCATTATGCATACACCTCCTCAATCTTTGTTACAGCATCTTTGGTAACAATTACCGTATTATATTTCATAATATCATATACATTAATGGTATTCGTTAGTGATGTCCGAATATTTGGAATATTCTTTGCAGACATTACTACATTCTTATCATTATCATTTAACACTACAAGTGCTTTGTTTACTTTAAGGTTATCAAGAACCTCCTGAAATCTCTTTGTCTTAATCTCGTCAAATTTTAATTCATCTAAAATAATAAATTTATTTTCTTGTACTCTAGAAGTCAATGCGGATTTAAGAGCAATTCTCTTTTCCTTTTTGTTTAATTTAAATGAATAGTCTCTAGGTACGGGTGCAAATACAACTCCGCCGCCCTTCCATTGTGGAGATCTGGTTGAGCCCTGTCTTGCATGACCTGTGCCCTTCTGCTTCCATGGTTTTCTTCCGCCACCAGACACTTCTGAACGTGTTTTTGCTTTCTGTGTCCCCTGGCGATTATTTGCCAGTTGCTGAATGACTGCCATGTGTACTAAATGCTCATTTACCTTAACACCAAACACGGCATCGTCTAAGTCCATCTTACCCACTTCTTTGCCTTCCATATCATAAACAGCTACGTTAGCCATCTTACTTCCTCCTTTCCATATAAAAGCATCAAACTGCTTTTACTGTTTCCTTTATTGTTACCAGTGATTTCTTAGGGCCTGGTACTGCACCTTTTATTAATAGTAGGTTGTTCTCTACGTCGACTCTCACAATCTCAAGATTCTGAATTGTAATCCTCTTTGCTCCCATATGTCCAGGCATATGTTTTCCTTTGAAAACCTTACTTGGGCTTGAACAAGCACCATTAGAACCTGCATGACGATGAAATTTACTACCATGCTTCATTGGTCCTCTTGATTGCCCGTGTCTTTTGATTGCGCCTTGGAATCCTTTTCCCTTTGAAACTGCTGTTGCATCAACTTTATCACCAGCTGCAAATATGTCAGCCTTGATCTCCTGTGCTAATGTATATTCCTCTGCATTATCAAATTTGAATTCTCTTACAAATCTTTTTGATGAAACACCCGCTTTTTCAAAGTGACCTTTTTCAGCTTTTGTTACACCATGTCTGTGAATTACATCTTTCTTACCGCTTTTATCCTTGTTCGTGATTTTGCTTTTTTTATCAACAAAGCCAACCTGAACTGCATTGTATCCGTCATTCTCGACTGTCTTGATCTGTGTTATAACACATGGGCCAGCCTGAAGTACGGTTACTGGAGTAAGCATTCCGTTTTCATTGAAGATTTGAGTCATTCCGACTTTTGTTGCTAGAATTGCTTTCTTCATTACTTTCTTTTCCTCCTTATTGTTCTACAGAGGAATGCATAACGCATTCATACTAGTAGAAGGTTTACTTTTTACTTATTCTTCATTTTAATATCAATGTACACACCAGCCGGCATTTCGAGTCTTGATAATGAATCTACCGTTTTCTGTGTTGGTGTAATGATATCAATGAGTCTCTTATGAGTTCTCTGTTCAAACTGCTCTCTGGAATCTTTGTACTTATGAACAGCACGCAAAATCGTTACTATTTCCTTTTTTGTAGGAAGGGGTACCGGTCCGCTAACCTGAGATCCGTTCTTTTTCACCGTTTCGATGATTTTCTTTGCCGATGCATCTACTAATTGATGATCGTACGCTTTTAATGTGATTCTCATTACCTGAGTTGCCATAAAAAAAGTCGCCTCCTTTTCGCACTTTATATTTCTTAAGTACGACAAGCGGTGACTGTACACTCTCCCGTGTGTGTCTTAGCAAAAGACTTATATAAACCTTTTCCTTTAAACTACACGTTGTTTCTGCCTTCTTAGCAGACCTCTGATTCGTACAGTGACTTGTCGCCAGTTTCCTAACTTGACATTCGCTCCACGGAAAAACCCGCCACTACTGCATTTCTGCAAGACGGCAACCTCGCGTTTCAACGCTATCATGTCACAGCAAGATTCAGTATACACGAGAACTATATGTATTTCAAGACTTTTTTTATATTTTGTGCATTTTTTTTAAAACAATTTTTTATTTTTTGTATGAATGAACATCTATCCTACAATATATAGGAAAATTCCTTTTCTTTCCTATATTATATCTCTTGCACATTTAAAGCAATCACTGCGCCAATCACCAATATGATACCCACTATACCAGTCAAGCTTAACGATTCCCGAAATACTGCAATACCAACAATTGTTGCAACGACAGGCTCTATGGATGCCATAATAGAAGCCTTTCCGTTCCCAACCTTAGTAAGTCCTACTGTATATAGAATATAGGGAAACACTGTCGATATAAGCGCAAGTCCAATCATCAATACTATATTGTGAAACATTTCCCCTCCTATTACCACCTCTCTCATTCTATGCAAGCTAATAAAGGGCAAAGTACCTACTGTAGAAAAGAGAAACGTATAAAAAATAATGGTCAAAGAGGAATACCCACGATTCAATGCATATCTTCCAAATATACTATAAAGAGCATATCCGAATCCAGCACCAAGGCCAATTAAAATTCCTGTCAGGTTCATAATAGGTTTTGTTGAAAAAACTCCCACTACAAAAACACAGCCAATAAAAGAAATACACATCAAAGTTACCTTTTTTGCCGTCAACCGCTCTTTGAACAATATGGCTGACAGCACAACAACAATAGCTGGCGCGGTATAGAGCAAGACTGCTGCTACAGAAAGCGAAATATAATTAATCGTTTTAAAATAACACCAATTAAAAAAAATTAAACTAAAAATTCCTGTACCGATAAAACACCAGCAATCCTTTATCCTAATTATGAAAAGCTTCCTATTATATATTAAAATTGCAACAGACATAAATAACAGGGAACCAAATGACCTGATTGCAACCAACTCCATCTCTTCTAGTCCAATTGCTGAAAGTGCTCTTACAAAAACAGCAATCATTCCCCATAACACACCTGCTGAAACGATACATGTTGCTGCTAGTCGTTTACTCATGATTTTCACCTTTTTCTTAATTCCACTCAATTTCATATTGTATACAAAAGCGATTAATACGTCAATTAAAAAACTTTTAGTTGGCTTTTTCCGAAAAACGTTATACAATTAAAAATAATATCTTTATATAGAGGAGGGGTTATTTATGTTTACACAATTCTGCGGGCATTACCTGATTCATAAAAATTTACTAACCAAAGAACAATTTGATGAAATTGCAAAATCTGAAAGTCAGACTCGTGTTAAATTGGGCTTAATAGCTGTGTCAGAACGTTTCTTGACCGATTCTCAGGCTTCTGAGATTAATCGGTTACAGGCAACAATGGATCGACGTTTTGGTGATCTTGCCATTGAGAAGGGGTATCTTACTCATGAACAGGTTGCCTGCCTACTAGATCTACAAGGCAATCCATATTTATCTTTTATCCAGACAGTGATTGACAAAAAGTATCTTACATTGACAGAAATAGAGAAAGCTCTTACTGATTATCAAAAAGAATTCCAAATGTCAGATGAAGATATGACTGCAATCAAAAGCGGTGATATTGATAAAACCGCATCAGCTTTTATTAAAATAGAAGAGCCTTATTATGCAGATTTATTTGGACTGGCGCTTCGCAATATTGTTCGTTTTATAACGCCACGCATATATATGGATAAGGTTTACCAGACGAATGCATATTCTTTTGCGCACTTGTCTTCTCAGCAGATGCAAGATGATCATAATGTATTTTTAGGAATTGCAGGTGAAGGAAATGCTTTGCTATCGATTGCCTGCCCTTTTGCACAGGAAGAATTTGCTACTGTGGATGAGGATGTTTACGATGCGGTATGTGAGTTTATTAATGTCATCAATGGTCTTTTTGCTTCAGAATTGAGTAAGCAAAAAATTGAGATTGATATGTTGCCACCGCTATTCTATTCTAATCAGACAATGAAATCAAATAAACAATTTTATATTCTTCCGGTCTATATTACCGGCGTTAAAGTTGAAATTATTATTTCTATAGATTATGACTTTGAAATAATATAGATTAACGACTACAGAATAAACTACAGGAGGAAAGATAATGGCTAATATACTAATTATAGATGATTCAAGAACTTCTCGAAAAATGCTCATTAACATTTTGGTTAATGCAGGTCATACTATCGCTGGCGAAGCAAATGATGGTATTTCTGGTGTGGAAATGTATAAACAGCTTAAACCTGATATTGTAACAATGGATATAACGATGCCAGTATTGGACGGTATAGGTGCTCTCAAGCAAATTATGGAATATGATGCAAGTGCAAAGGTTATCATGGTAACCGCAGCTGGACAACAAAGCAAAATGGTCGAAGCAATCAAAATCGGAGCAAATGATTTTGTTACGAAACCTTTTGACCCTGACATTATATTATCAATTATTGATAATATTCTTCGTTAGACAAGCACGATAAATACCTTTTAGGAGAAATATTATGTGGATTGCAGACAATTGGAAAGACTATGAAGTATTAGACACTTCCACTGGCGAGAAATTGGAACGTTGGGACAAATATCTTCTTGTTCGCCCTGATCCGCAAGTAATATGGAATACTCCTAAAACAAATGCTGGATGGGCGAAAATGAATGGCCACTATCATAGAAGTTCTAGCGGTGGTGGCGAGTGGGAATTTTTTAACTTACCAGAGCAATGGTGTATCAGTTATGGTTCTTTAAAATTCAATTTGAAACCTTTTAGTTTTAAACATACAGGTCTGTTTCCAGAGCAGGCCACTAACTGGGATTGGTTTTCTTCCCTTATACGAAAAAAATCTTCCGTAAAAGTTCTTAATCTATTTGCCTATACTGGTGGTGCTACGCTGGCCGCTGCGGCGGCAGGTGCACAGGTTACACATGTAGATGCCTCTAAGGGAATGGTCAATTGGGCAAAGGAAAATGCAAAGAGTAGTGGCTTAGAAAATACTCCAATACGTTGGCTCGTAGATGATTGTGTGAAATTTGTTGAGCGTGAAATCAGACGTGGCAGTCAATATGATGCCATTATTATGGATCCGCCTTCTTATGGAAGAGGACCTAAAGGTGAGATATGGAAAATGGAAGATTCTATTTTTCCCTTTATAGAATTGTGTACTAAAATTTTATCTGATAAACCTTTATTCTTTTTAATTAACTCCTATACAACAGGGTTGCAGCCAGCAGTATTGTCCTATATGCTAAATACTGCACTTGTAAAAAAATTTGGAGGTGCCGTTATCGCCGATGAAGTTGGATTACCAGTTAAGGATACTGGACTCATTCTTCCCTGCGGTGCTTCTGGTCGATATACCGGTCTTTTGTAATACTGGATATTGCTAAAACAAATAAATGATATAAGAATAAAAAAGAGACTTCCTGCATATTATGCAACACGGAAGTCTCTCTTTTTTCATATTTCAATAGATTCTGTTACATCTGGCTAGCGATTGTTGCTGCTATTCCAGCTATTGCAGATGAGCAGATAATTGAAATAACAATACTAATTGCATACCAAATTAGCATAGCCTTTGCATAATTTGACTTAGTCGGTTTTGTGTTCTTTGTGTCACCGAATGCCCATATAAACATCATAATCAAACCTACGCAAGGAATCATCATGAGAAATGTTGTTAGCATCCATTCACCGACTGTCATGGTAGATTCTGTTGGTTGCGCAACCGGGGTTGCATTGTATGTATCCATACTTTTCCTCCTCTAAAGAAAACTTATTGTAACAGTATTTATTCTATCACAAGTTCCCATTTTTTCCAATCCTTTTTATTGTCTTATCTGAAAGTCTTATCAAGAAAATATCTGGAACTTATCCAAACTTAATTTCCTTATCCTGCATTCTGATTTTTAACTACTTTGCAATCATCTCGTTGAGAATTCTCAAGAACATACTGATTTTTGTCGGCGTATAAACCAGCGGCACTTGATTTGGAAAGTATTTCATCATCCGATATACATATAGTCCCACCATGCAGACGCATAACACCACAGCTAATATGCCTATCTTCTTTTCTTCTTTCAATTCCCTTCCCAACATATATCTTCTAATGAAAAATATGATTCCTAATAGCAACCACAATGGTGCCATTGGATGCATCTGCATCGATTCCGATAAATGTCCCGTAAGAAGCAAAATCATTGCCCTTGTCATTCCGCATCCTGGACAAGGAAATCCCGTCAGTATCCTCGTTGTACAAGACTCACCAAACAGCAGATATGTGATAAGATAATATAGTGTTAAGCCCAAAAAAACCCACTTTGCATTTATAATATCTTTTTTCATTCTTAAAAGAATCATTACTAATTTTTTTTTCATAATCTCCATCACAGTATCTTCTCTTATTTTTATAATTATAGCAAATTAGACAGACTTTTCATAGATTCGCTTTACACCTTCGAAATCAAGGGTAACAATGCAATTTGCAATATGACCTGTTTTCATGGCCGTTTTTGAATACTGTTCTATCTCTTCCCCTGTTATTTTTTCAGTCTTCTCCAAAAGTGTTTCCATCTTTTCTTTAAATTCATCTATTACATTCATATTCATGAAAGAAAGAATTTCTGCAATCAAATCTGGCTCAAATTCTTTTATATAGTTTAAAAATTCTCCCATTAATAATCCATTGGCATGTCCATGATCTATATTTTTAAAATAGGTGAGTGAATAGCCCATTGCATGTACTGCAACTGTACCAGTCTGTGATATTACCATTCCCCCAAGAGAAGATGCATAGAGTAATCTTTCTCTGGATACATTCGATACTTGCCCCGATTCAAGTTCTTTAAAGCATTCTGCTATAATACGAATGGATTCTTTTGCCAGAAGATTAGAAATTGCATTTGCCCTTTTCGACAACATTCCTTCAATAGAATGTGACAATGCATCAATCGCTGTATTTACAGTCGTTTTTATTGTTAATGTTTCTGTATACTTTGCATCAAGCATAGCTACATTGGGGAAAATAAGAGGTGTGGCAACACTTATTTTTGTTTGTGTGACATCATTCGTTAAAATGGCATATTTAGTCACTTCCGAGCCACTTCCCGCTGTAGTAGGGACCATAATCATCGGGAGTATTCTATTCTCGTATACCCCACCAAAAAGATTCTCTCTGCTAATATCCTGCGTAGCCAGTAAAGCAATTACTTTTGCCGCATCCATTGGTGATCCTCCACCAATGCCTATAATGAATTGAACAGCATTCTCACGCGCCTGAATGGCTCCTTCATAAACGATATCAACTGTTGGGTTAGCCATGATTCTGTCAAATACAATATACTCCATCCCCTGAGATTCCAATGCAGCTATTACATCCGCCTGCGAACCATTTTGCCTTGCAGATCTTTCGCCTGTTACAAGCATTGCTTTCTTTCCATATCTTGCAAATATGGAAGCATTTTCTCTAATACACTCTCTCCCCATTACTATTTCAGTTGGCATTAAAAAATTCATAATTTGTGCTCCTCTCATTTTCTCTTATTCTACCTTGAAACATATTATACAAAATATTTTGTAATATTAAAAGATAATTTATATATTTGATTTATTTTGCCAACACTTCAAAAAATATTATTGAGGAATATAGTATATGTATAAATTCAACATTAATAAATTTAAATGTCTTTTAATACAATTTTAATGCAATCACGTTTAATAATAATATAAAATTTATACTGATTGTACTAGACTATTTGTATTAAGGAGGTCATAATATGGAATGGATGCAAATATTGGTATTGGGAAAAAATAATTTATCAATTGCATTCCTTGAGATACTTATGCAACATAATATTCATTATTCTTGTATAGATAATGTACATGATTTTGAAAAGCACAAAGGATGTACACATGCTTTTATGCTTTCTTCAAATGATTTTGACAATATATTTTTAAGTAATATTGCTAATCATATGATGCATATTCCACATGTTTTTGCTATATGCAATGAAAACGAGAACAGAACTATATTTAATGACAATAAAATCAATTTTTTTTTACAATCTGAAATAAGTGCAGTTGCATTATTTGACTATTCTATTTATAATATGGAGAAACGCAATGATTAGCAAAATAAAATCAAATATTACTTACACGAGAATTATAGCCTTTAGTTTTTTTGCTGTTATACTGGCCGGCACACTGTTACTTTATTTACCCATCTCAGCTAAAGACGGTGATTTTACACCTATTATAGACTGCTTGTTTACAGCTACCAGCGCTACTTGTGTAACAGGATTAGTCGTCTACGATACTTACAACCATTGGTCCTTATTTGGACAAATCGTGATTTTGCTTTTAATTCAAATTGGCGGATTAGGCTTAATGACAGTTATTACAATGTTTTCAATTTTTATGAAAAAACACTTTAGTCTCCATGAAAGACGACTATTGATGGAATCAGCTAGCACCATGAGGATTAGTGGTATTGTAACTATGGTGAAACATATAGTAATTGGAACACTTTCTGTAGAATTATTTGGTGCCGCAGTTCTGACGACCTGTTTTTATAAGGATATGGGGTTACCAATGGCGATCTGGTATGGTGTATTTCATTCCATTTCTGCTTTTTGCAATGCTGGTTTTGATATTATGGGACAATTTAATACGCCTTCATTAACAGCTTATGTTGGGGACCCAGTTGTAACAATTACCATTATGCTTTTAATTATTACTGGTGGATTAGGTTTTTTAGTATGGGGTAATATTCTGTTTAGTAAATTTCGACTTCATAAAATGGAGTTGCATTCTAAGATTGTAATTTTAACGACTATTTTTTTAATTGTGTCTGGTGGAATACTGCTTTATTTTACAGATTGCTATCATGCATTTTCTGGATTGACACCTAGTGAAAAATGGCTTGCCGCTTTTTTTCAGTCTGTTACAACACGAACAGCAGGCTTTAACTCTGTTGATCAAGCTGCACTAAGTAATGCAGGTAGTATTATATCTATCATTCTAATGTTTATTGGTGGTTCTCCTGGATCGACTGCCGGAGGTATTAAAACAACTACCTTTGCTATTATCATTATGAACATTTTTAGTTCTACTTCAAATAGCCCGGATATTATTTTGTTTAAACGTAAAGTGAACCATCAAACAGTAAATCAGGCATATGCAATCGGGAGTATTTATTTGTTAATGGTACTTTTTTCAACTATATTGATATGCGCTATAGAGCCTTTCGGAATAAAGGAAACTGCTTTTGAAGTAGTATCTGCAATCGGAACTGTTGGCCTTTCTATGGGCATTACAAGTGTTCTATCAGCAGCTTCAAAATTAATACTTATCTTTTTAATGTATTCTGGAAGAATAGGCGGTTTATCATTAGTCCTTACTTTAGCAGAAAAGAAAGATAAAATACATCTTGACAGACCTACAGAAAAAATAGTAATTGGATAAAGGAGTTAAAAATTATGAAATCAGTTTTAGTAATTGGAATGGGGCGATTTGGACGTCATCTGGCTGTGAAAATGCAGGAGCTTGGAAACGATGTTATGATTATTGATAAAAATCCTGAAATAGTCGAAATGTTTTCCGCGAAATTTACCGATGCACATATTGCCGATTGTACGAACGAAGGTGTTATTCGTTCTTTAGGTGTCAAACACTTTGATTTATGTTTTGTCACTATCGGTGAGGACTTTCAATCCTCTCTAGTCATTGCGTCCTTATTGAAGAAACTAAGTGCAAAATATGTTGTTGCAAAAGCAAATCAGGATATACAGGCAGAACTTCTCAAGCAAATTGGCGCAGATGAAATTATCTATCCAGAAAAGGAAATGGCTGAGAAACTTGCGATTAGGCATAATGCAAATAATATATTTGACTATATTCCTCTCACCAGTGATTATTCTATATATGAAATACCTGTTCATAAGGATTGGATCGGTAAATCGATTTCTGCAATTGACGTCCGAAAGAAACATGAAATCAATATAGTTGCTGTGAAAACCGGAAATTCTCTTTCCCCAATGCCAGGATCAGATTATGAGTTTGTAAAAGATGACCATTTGATTGTAATTGGCAAATCTTCGGATGTATTTAAAATCACTTCCAAATCTTAAAAAGAAGGTCCCTTTCATCAATTAGTAATGAAAGGGACCTTCTTTTTAAGCATCTGCAAACCGATATCCGACTCCTATTTCAGTATAAATGTATCTCGAATTCATAGATTCTTTTTCTAATTTTCTTCGAATAGAAGCCATACATACGCGAATACTTTTCGCATCGCCAGTTTCAGAATATCCCCATACTTCTTTTTTAATCTGACTATGCGTAATCACTTTTCCACGATTTTTTACTAATAGAATTAATAACTTGTATTCCATCTGTGTGAAATGAATTTCTTCCTCTTCTATAAATACACGATGACGTTCCATATCAACCTTTAAGTCACCTATCATTACTACCGGATTTGATGGAAAAAGAATATCACGCTCTATAAAACGCTCCATAACACGAATTCTGGCAAGTAACTCTCCTGTCGAAAAAGGTTTGGTCATATAATCGTTTGCTCCAGCATCAAGTGCTTCAATTTTATCTGCCTCCTGTCCTCGAGCAGAAATAATCAAAATAGGGATTTGAGATACTTTTCGTATTTCTTTAATAATATCGATTCCGTCTATATCAGGCAATCCCAAATCCAATAAAATAATGTTAGGATTTCCTGTACAATAGGACATAATTCCACTTTTACCACTTGATGCTACAGATAATTTATATCCACTTGTTTTTAATGCCAATGACAAAAAATTGATTATTTTCAAGTCATCTTCTATTAAAAGAATATGTATTTCATCCATTTATATTGTCCTCCATATAGGGAAGTGATATTCGAAACAATGCTCCACCTTCTTTTCTGTTTTCCGCTGTAATCTTTCCAGAATGCGCTTCAACAATAGCCTGACAGATTGCCAACCCTAATCCTGCTCCACGCCCTTTATCTGCTTTATGTGCAGGCATTGTGACAAAGCTCCCAAATAGTGTGTCTAGCATGCTTATATCTATTCCAGGTCCATCATCTGTAATTTCAAAAATAACCTCATTGTTTTCTTTTCTTGCTAAAAGCCAAATCGTTGTATCTGTCCCAGAATGCTTGATTGCATTATCAATCAAATTAACCAGCACCTGGACAAACAACTTCCCATCTACTTTAACAAGTATAATCTCATCTGGTCTTTTAACATGAAGTCTTTCTTTTCCAACATAATGATTTATTCTTGAGGCCGCCTGCATCAAAAGATCATCCACAGCTTCATACTCTGTATTTACAATTAACTTTCCGTCTGTGATTCTTGTCATATCAAGAATGTTTTGAACAGTCATAACCAACCATAATGCTTCCTCACAAATATCTTCCGCTAATTTATGCACTTCTTTATCACTAATTTTATCATAATTATCACGAATAATTGTACCTGCACCGACAATTCCTGTTAATGGCGTCCTGATGTCATGAGAAATACTACGGAGCAGAGCACTTTTCAAATGTTCGCTTTCCATAGCAAGTTTAATTCTTTCTCGCTCAATATACATATATTCACGGTCAAGTACGAGTGCCATTTGATACATAACTGTTTTAAGCAATATATGCTCCTCACTATGAATCGCCTCTCCTGAAAGAGTTATTGTTCCTATCTCATGTGAAAGACCCTTAATAGGATATATATGTATCGTCTTCTTTTCGTCAAAATCCTCGCTCTCTATCGGTTCAAAGTTTTCAAACTGATTACTGTTCAGTTCGACTCTACACCCACAATTTACAAGCTGCTGAACATATTTAATGCCATTCTTCACTATAATATCTGTTCCTGATAGATTCAGAAAACTTTCTGTGATTTCGTTCATTACCTGTGCGATTTTTTCATTTTGCTTTGCTTTCTGTGATTGCATTCGTGACTTAGACGAAATAGTACCAAAGATAAGCGCTACAATTAAAAAAAATGCCATCAGCAAATTATCTTGTCTATCACTGATTGCAAAAGTATACAAGGGTTCTGTGAAAAAGTAATTAAAGAGAAAGACACTTGCAACCGATGTCAGAGAGACATATAAATATCCACTGGTAATAGCTGTTGATATTAATACGCCTAACAAAAAAATCATGAGCAAATTTTCTTTTTCTATTCCATTTGTACTTAAAAAAATAGAAATAATCGTAGACAAAGTACAGATAAAAATAACAACTGCTAAATTCCTTAGTTGATTGCGCATTCTATTTATAAAGCTTTTCCTGCTCATAACTTCTCCATATCTTTGTCCACAATCAATCATAGAAAAAATGATAATTTCCTTTTGTATTATGACTGCGGTTTTCTATTCCGGCAAATGATATTTTTCTTTATATTTCAGCATTTCTCTTTCATAAGGACTTCCTTCGCCCCTGTCAAGAGAAGCGACATAACCATGCGTATCCAGATTCTCACTACAAATCTGTATTACAGATAATGCTATGTTGCTACAGTGTGCTGCAATTCTTTCGAGACTCGTTGAAATATCCGCTAGTACAAAGCCTTTTTCAATCGTACACTTACCCTTTCTCAAACGCTTTATATGACGTTCCTTAATTTCTCCCTGCAATGTTTGAATCACTTCTCGTAATGGCTGAATACTCTCTGCCAGAGTAATATTCTCATCATTAATACTGCTAATAGTAGATTCACAAATTTCATTTACAGCGCCGGACATAACTATTAATTCTTCCTTTGCTTTTTTTGAAAAAACTTCTCCCTTTTTATATAATTCTTTAGCTGAATGTGCAATCAAGGCAGCATGATCAGACATTCTCTCAAAATCACTAATAGAATGCAATAAAAGAGAAAGACTTCTTGAATCCTTTTCTCCCAAATCCTTTGCACTAAGTTTCACTAAATAAGTACCTATTGCGTCCTCATACTTATCAACAAGGTTTTCTTCCATCACTACCTGAGAAAAACGCCCTTCATTATAATTCCATATTAAATTAATGGCTTTGCTTAAAGAACCTTTTGTTATTTCGGCCATTTCTTCTAGAACCTTCTTGCATTGCATAATAGCGAAACCAGGCATATCCAAAAATCTCGCATCAAGAGTCTTAAATATTTCCGGCATCGATTCTTCTTGCTGCCCTAATTCCACGGCACCTTCCTTAACAAAAAATTTCGAAAGCTTTATTAAATAATTCGAAAATGGTAATAAAACAATCGTAGCTGCAATGTTAAATGAAGAGTGTATTACCGCTATGCCCACTTGATTTGCGCTATCTGTTAGAAATTTAAAGGGTATCAAAAAATTAATAGTATAGAAAACTGTCATAAACAGAATCGTACCGATTAAATTAAAACATAGATGAATGCAGGATACACGCTTTGCATTTTTACTCGTTCCAATGGCTGATAAAATTGCTGTAATACATGTCCCGATGTTCTGACCCATAATAATTGGAACGGCTGTTGCATAACTTACTGCCCCAGTCGCACACATGGCCTGCAGGATACCCACTGAAGCTGACGATGATTGAATAACCGCTGTCAATAATGTGCCTGCTAACAATCCTAGAAGTGGATTTGAAAACATCGTTAAAATAGATGTGAATTCTGGAACATCCTTTAACGGAGCAACCGCAACTGACATGGTCTCCATACCAAACATCAGAACAGCAAACCCGACTAAGATTCCTCCTATGTCCTTTTTTTTGTCATCCTTGAAAAACAAAAGTAAAACAACACCTATTGCTGCAAGAATAGGAGAAAAAGAAGAAGGTTTTAACATTTTTACGAAAAAATTACTACCCTCAATTCCAGATAAGCTTAAAATCCATGATGTAATTGTTGTTCCTATATTTGCTCCCATAATAACGCCAACAGCCTGCGATAGTTTCATAATACCAGAGTTAACAAATCCAACTATCATAACGGTGGTCGCTGATGAAGACTGAATAATTGCTGTCACTCCTGCTCCGAGTAAAACAGCCTTATATTTATTTGACGTGAGTTTTTCAAGTATCTTTTCCAGCCTGCCACCTGACAGCTTCGTAAGTCCCTCTCCCATAATATGCATGCCGAACAAAAAAAGCGCCAATCCACCTATCATTGTGAAAACACCAAATATGTCCATACTAAATATCCATCCCCCAATTCATAATTTGCTTTCTCAAATTAATACTAAGTAAAAAACAACGAGGCTGCTTCAAAAAATCATATGAATCCACTCATTGCTAATTGCTTTAAATCTATGCAATTTATTATTTCTCAAAAGTATTCTCCTGCATATTTATAGCTTGCTTTCTACTAGCCCTTTTGTCAGGTCTCTTCATAGCATTCCACTGTCTATAAGCTTGTTTTGAATCTTTTGTTTGATATAACTGTACTTCATTTTCACCAATCTCATTTATGAAGTAATTTCCGTTCTTAAACACAAAATGAAATGTTTTATCATTGTCAACATAGACACCAAATACATATGTTCTATCTTCCGCTATTTTATCATTTCTCACTTTTTTCATTTTTCTTTTCCTCTTTTTAATCCTAAGTGCACTACACTTAGTCATTTCTATATAATGAACTTATTTGGTAATATAATCACGACTACCTTTGAAAATCTTGCTTTCTGAATCTATTATAAAACAATTACTACTGTTTTGCTACTCAATTTTTACAAAAAACCGCAATCCCTCTTTACAAAAGGATTGCGGTCATTATTTTAACTATTTTGATTTTAAAAAATCAATTATTTGATGATTGTAGCAACACGTCCTGAACCAACTGTACGTCCACCTTCACGTTTCGTTGGCACATAAATCAATATAATTTACCTTGATTTTCCTTGATTTTGTTATTTGTATTTTCAAAAATGGTGGCTAATATCTGTGGTTGTTTATATTTTTAGAACCATAGTAGAACCAAAAGAAAAACAACCTACGGTAACTATTTAAACTCGCAAAGGTATTTTTAATACTAAACAAGTTTATATAAGCGTTTTAATTTGATTTGACTTCAATTGATTTCATCTATCCAATTTATATTGGTTATCTGAAGTAATGTTATCATAAGTGTGTTATTTCAAATTAATTTCTTTCGATTCTCAAGTCTTCATTTAATACTTTTTATATGAAATTCCCAAGGCGAATGCTTTCAGTTATTATTCCCTTATTAGATAGTTTCGATGTCATTATATCCGTTAGTATATATTCAATATGCTTCTCACAATATCCACCAATCACTAATTTTGAGTAATAATCCTTCGCCAAAGCAGGAACTCTCGCCTGTAGTCTGTGATTGATAATATCATATTTTGCAATGTCTGCTAATGTATTTTGGATTAACTCCTTATCCGAAAACAAAGCAAATGAAAGAATATAAATCCATTCTTGTAAAAGATCTTCAATATACTCACTCTCTCTCCATTTTGTAAATCCTTTTATTAAGATATCAAGATATTCTTCAAAACGCCTTTCTATATCAAATGTCAATATATCCCATTCTTTTGGTTGAATGCAATCTAGAGAATTAGGTTTATATGTTGCCAAAATAAATGTTCTGTCTAAATATCCTTCTATCCTACGTTGTCTATTACTTGCATAATACAGAGAAGTGTCATTGTTATGACAAAACCATTTTCTTAATTCTGAGACATCATTACAAAATGTATTAGCTACATCATATTCTCTTTTCTCAATCAGTGAGTATCTTTTCATCAAATCTATCAGATTTCTTCTTTCTTTTATCTGTACTTTATCACAATCAGCAAAAAGTCCATAAATGTTAACAATTTGTCGCCAAAATAGAAGTTCTCCTTTATAAGAATCTATTTTTTTTGGCGAATATCCTTCAAATAAATTGATTCTAAAATTAACATCTTGTGATAATTTTTTTATTTTACTTATCTTATTATGCATGGCATCACTCCTCAATTTCAATCTCTCTAAATGCTTTTGGAGCAATGATACTGTATCCAATTTCAATATCCTTAAACACAGTACCTTCAACCAAATTAGTAGATTTCATATGTGGTCCATGATAATAAATAGGATTTTTCCCAAATTCCTCAATATATATTGAACCGTTTCTATTTACTTCATCGTATTTGCCTAGCCTTCCTGTAAATTTTCTTGGGCTACCATCTTCTTCACAAAGCATATGTTTCGTAAAAACTCTTCGGATTCCTAAACTCGAATCTTCTTCAATACTTTTTAATACCGATATGCTATCAAAATACTGTCCTAATTCTCCTAAACAAAGTGCTTTAATATATCTAATATTTTTAGCTAACTGATGCGTATCTTCTGCATTACTACAAAATTTCATGATAAAGTTATTACAAATATATAGTAATTCTCTCCATACTTCTTCTTTCATCTTTGTCAGCCAACATTCACCTTCAAGATAAATAGGTTCTCTATTATTCATCAACCAAATAATATTAATCAGCATATATTGACATGGTTCACTCTCAGCCAATACAGCTTTATATCGATCAGTATTAAATAAATCATAGACTTTTTTACATGCACTTTCTTGAAGCTCGTTACTAATTGCTTTTTTGAAATCCACATTATTATCAATCAGCATTTTTCTCGCCATAATATATAATCCTGCTGAAGACCCATTAGATACAAGTTCTTCTATATATGATTTGACTGTCTCAGAAGTATTTAACAATGAATATATTTCTGTCACTTGCCTTTGAAAATACTCAGAATTTGCAACATCAGGGTTTTCAAACATTATTTCATCTGCGATTGAACACATTGCTTCTAACAGTTCAATCCTTTTAATTTTATCTGATTCATTTTTGTATTCAATTACGGATCCTTTTAGCAAAGTAACATATGCATGATAAGCCAAACTATCGTATCTTATTACATTTCGTAAATCTCTTCGTAGCTCCCTAAATAATGAGGCATCATTCGATTCTTTTAGTTGGCACAATAGCAATTTACTGTTTGCTGATTCAACAACAATAGCATTTCTAGTTCCCATTGAAATTCCAGAATACTCTATTTTATTTAGTACTTTATCTGCAATACCAACAGCTTCTTCTAATAATCTAATTATCTCTTTCGTATCTAAATTCTCGTTATGTCCATAAAACTCTCTGATATATGTTATTTCCTGTGAAATCAAAATAGGCTCCCATATATTTCTGTCTTCTCGCAAATCCTTCAAAGCATTAATTATTTCCGGATAACCTTTCCTATATCTATTCCTATTTTCTGCATTATTGGGTCCTACTATTCTAATAAGTTTCTCACAAAGTCGTACTTCTTGTTGTTGTCCATATCCACTACTTGGCTTCATTTCTTTTAACAGTTTTATAACACATTCTATCTCATCCATAGTAGTCATATTTTTTGCAGATATATACATATTTGCTTCTAATGGAGTTCTTAATGAAATTTCATAATTTCCATGATAATCTTGCGTAATTACAAAAAAAGTTGATTTTGTAAGTGTCTGAATAATCCGTTGATTATAAGTTCCTAAAATACGTAATGCAAAATCATATGGCATTTTTAACTTAAACTGACTGCAAATAGCAATACATTTAATAAAATTATCCTTTGCAACATTTATCTTCTGCTTTTCAAAGTTATCCGCATCTTCAACCTTTTCAACTACTCCCGCTTTAATAAGTTCGTTTTCAGCTTTTTTTAATGCCAATGCAAATATATTATTTATTGCAACTGTATCATTTATTCCTTGATCTAGAAATTTGTCAATTTCCCGAAGATTGACACTTGCTTCTTTAAATACTCCTTTTGATAAATCACCTCTTAAGATATCAAACGCTTGATAAAACATATATAGATAATTTGTACTGCTTACCGCATAGTAATTCAATATTTCATTTACACTTTGATAATCCACATTACATTTATTCAATAGAATATCCCTAAGTTGCTCCACTTCACTAGACATTTCTACATCTGCGTAACATTCAACAAATTTTCTGTTCATTACGCTTTCTTCAACATATTCCTCTTTAATTTCATTACTTATAGATTGATTATTCAATTCATAAGCAGAACTTAATAAATATATTTTTCTTCCCCGTGCTAATAACTGCTGATATAGTCTATAACATCTTTCTCGTCCCGAACTATAACTTGATGTATCCCAGATTAGTAAAATAGCCTTTGCACCTAAATTTTCTAATTTCTCAGCTAATGCATCCAACGCATTAAATGCTTGCGACCCTGTTCTATTTATTCCCTTTTTCTTATACTCAACACTTGAATAAAAATTAATATCTGGATTGTTAATATATAGTACTGGATATCTCTTTTCATTAAAAATTTTATATGCGACTGCCGCCAATGCAATACTTTTACCTGTTCCTGTTTGACCAACAACTAATAGTGGTTTATTGCTTGGATTTCCAACATTTTCCAATCCTTTTTTCACTTTTCTGTATAGCCTATCTTCATAGTTTCTATGGAGATTAAACCCATAGCTATATCCATACCATTGTGGCTCTCTAACACTATTTTTTAAAAATGTATAAAAATAGTCCTTATACATATTCTCAGGAATCTTTATTTCATTTAATAAACCTATGTTTAACAATGTCGTAAACGATTCTGTTTCTAAAAGTTGGCGTGTTGGAATCGACGTTGGAATCGCCTTTTTCCCTGCCTCCATATATATTTGAATTGTCTGATCATTTGATTGTAAATCAAAACTATCATCTTCAATAAAGTACTGCTCAAAAAAACTACTTATATTCTCTTCAAATAAAACCGCAATTCCCTGACTTACTAACGACTCTAAATACTGATCCTTTGTTTTGATATTAAAAAAATATACCTGCTTTTGATTATGAAACAGTAATCTAAATGCTTTTCGAAATTCCTTATGCGTAAAATAAGGTTCTTCAAAATCTTCAATTATTGCAATACCATTTCTATTAATAATTTCAGCTATTCTAGTCAGCATTGATACTGCTTTATCAATGACATCCTCAGCATCTAATTCGTCCAAATTTTCTTTTGGATAACTCTCACCAAACAATCTAATTACATGTAAATTCTTTTTATCCAAAAGATTAGCTTGCATATCATTCTTTGATGTAATATCTCTAACAAATCTTTTATCATTTTTTAATGCTGCTGACAAATCCAAATCACAATTTGTTGTTGCAACCGCATTCCACGCATGATCCAACACCGCCGTATCAATATTCCTATAGTTTTTTCCAAATATTAGAATACTTGGTTCATATTGCATCCTAGTAAATAATTCATTTTGCATTATTTTCCTCCAATGTATTTTTATTTTGCTCTTATTAACAAAAATCATTCTTTACAACTTGCATCAACATCACATTTTTTTTGCAGATTAACGCTTCCAACAATTAGAAATAAAATATCTATTAATGTTTTTGACCCATCAATTTACATATCTCTAGATTTTTTTTAATATTGAATTTTTTACTATTTCACTAACAAATACAAATAATCAGTCATTTCATAATTTTAAATCGAATTTTACTTATATTATAATTTCTTTCAAATATAATATCAATCTGAATATTTAATTATTTTAAACACAATAACCTATCTAATTTTATTCCATTGTTTAGTACCTTCTTCTAGTCTCGTATCATGACTTTTCTCAAGCATTCTAATTTCAGTCCTCTGGTTCCCTTTTTCCACCTTCTCTTTCGACTCTTTTATCTTCTTCAGAACACTTTCCTTCGCCTTTTCAACCACCTTTGGTTTCTTTTCTTTCTCCCACCAGTCTTTAAATTTCTTCCAAGCTCCGGCGATTAATTTTCCCAATGGACTTTTGGGATTTTCAAGGAGTGCATACTTCATAAAATCTTTTTTCATTTCTGAGTCTGCTATTGCTTCCACATATTTCTCCACTACCATATCCGTATCACACTGAATCTCATTAACGTGCATCTGCAAGGAATCCAACTCTTTCGTCTTCTCTTGAATTTCTTCCCTAAGGCTCTCAATCCTCTCTTCCTTTTGTCGGATATAATATTCCTTACTAAAATCTGCATTTCTTCCATGTTCGATCTTTTTTAATTCTTCATCCTCAAAGATTTCCGGATGTTCTTGTATTTGCTGACTAGCAAACTGATGCATCTGATCCTGAATCATCTCTAATGTTTCTGTTGTAAATACTTTTGTTTTGGCTGTTTGTTTGCTTGGACCTCTCTTATAGCCTGATGCAACCGGAACACCGACTAGATGCATATGTGGTGATGCTTCATCTAGATGAACTACCGCTGATGCAATTTTAAAATCTGGTGCAAGCTCTCCCAGTCTTTGGATCTGCTCCTCCAACAATTGAATCGTCGCCTTTTTATTTTCTTCTGATTTATCTGCCCAAAATTCTTTATCTCCAATCTGAATGATGATTTCAGCACCCACATCATTCTTGCCACTTTCTGAAATATATTTCATGTAATCTTCTATCTGTCGATCTGTCCGTTTCCCTTCGTTATACTTTTCTATAACTTCATCAAATTCCTGATGATAGATTGCTTTAACATCATCAAGGACATTTGTTTCTCCGCCCTGTAGGATGACAATATTTTTTCTGTCATAATCGTCACTCTTATACTTGCGAAGATTGTGTTTGCTCACTACCGATATTTTTCCACTGGTAGTGAGCGCATGTTTTTTGCTGGACAAATGAAATGAATATGATATCATTCTTTCATTTACCTCCTTTCATTTGGACAGTTAGGCTGCCGGCAGGCCCCTCGGAGAGCCCCCGGGATAATGATAAAACGAAAGCGTAGCTTGAGGTTTGTCATTATCCCTAGGGGGTTACCTATAATGTCACATTATGGGTAAGCTCGCTTTGCTCGCAGTCATCTGGCCATTGCTTTACTGTTGTATGAGTATGGGATCGTGTCACGCTCCCATTTGTTTTTTATCAGTGATTTACCATCGAAAGCTACCCGGCACACCTCGCCTGTCTAGATACTCTTTTCTGGCTTTCTCCTTTTCTTCTTCTGTTGGTGCGGTCTTATACTGGGAATATAATAATCGCATCGATATCGAATCTATCTTTTTATTGAGTCCCTCTTCAATTTCTACCTGTAATTGATGTTTGTCCAAAAAATGATATTGAATTAGCTTTATAAACAGTTCTTCTGAAATCTGAATCTGCTTCATTGTAAATTCTCCTTCCAATACCGCAACAATGCACTGTCTATACGTTTTGCAACCTTGCAATCTTAATCTCCGCAATTTATACATACTTTGCATTGTTGCGTTCTATCTTACCGCGTCTCTATATGCTCCAATCCCCAATACCATACATTATTCATTTTTCTTGCTCTAATATTCAGCTCCTTCTTTGCATTTTCTAATGTTCTTTTTGAAATTCCTTTTTCTTCAGCTAGTTCAAGTATTTCATTACTCGGTATACTATTTCTAGTTTCTGCAAGTTCTAGAAGCATCTGCTTTGCCTGTTCCTGTTTATTGGCTTTTGGTGCAAAACCACCCAATACTTCAGCAACTGTTATTTCATAGTCTCCTAACCAGCTAAACCCTCTCTCTGATAGTTCAAATGCTTTTGCATGTCCAAAAGGTGCAAGGTTATTCTTTATCTGTAAAACTGCCCTTATATTATCTTTTCCTTCAACACGACCTACCAATAGAACACTCCTCGCGACTGCAAAGAAATCAATCGATCCCATCCCTCTGTAAGTAGCTTTATTTCCTGATGCCTTATTCATATGACCAATTAGCACAATTGCACATCGATATTTCTCTGCCAGCAAGCTAAGTTTCTTCGTCATGTCTCTCGCTTCATTCGCTCTATTCATGTCCATACTCCCGCCCAGATACGCTTGTATCGGATCTAATATCAGTAGTCTGGCATTTGTTCTTTGAATAGCTTCTTCCAACCTTTCGTCTATCATGGAGAGAGATTTTTCACTTTCATCAATGACCGAAACTCGCTCGCAGTCTGCCTCTGCTAGTTCCAACCTTGGTTTTACTGTATCAGCAAGTCCATCCTCAGCTGTCTGATAAATAATGTTCATAGGTTCTGCTATTTTCATAGCTTCATCAATACCACCTCCCTTTGATAATTTTGCAGCTATATTTAGTATGAGTGTTGTCTTTCCGTCACCAGGATCACCTTGAATAATTGTTAGCTTTCCATAAGGGATAAAAGGATACCACAACCATTCGATTTCTTGCGATTGTATCTCTGACATCCTGATTAATCTTAATTCTGCTTTCTGTTTGTCCATAAGGTCCTCCTTTCCTTAAATTTCTTTGCCACCTCTATATCCTTTTTGCTTCTGCTTATTTAACATTTCTGCCACCTGTTTCTGTTGACTCGGATACAAATGTCCATACGTATTAAGTGTAATTTTTATATCCCTGTGCCCTAATCTCTCTTTTATAATTAGCGGCTGTACTCCTTGATTAATCAGATAGGCTACGTGACTATGTCGAATATCGTGTACTCGTATCTTCTTAACGCCTGTTTTTTCTACCTGTCTTTTCAGTTTATGCTGTACAGCTTCAGCGACTACTGGGAACAATCTTTCATCATCTGGCAGTTGATAATGCCTATCAACATATTCTTTTATTTCTCGTGTCAAGAACTCCGGAATATCAATTACTCTAGTGGATTGTTCCGTTTTCGGACTAGTGATAATATCTTTTCTATCTGTGCGATAATACGTCTTAGTGATACTCAGCCTGTTATTATCAAAATCTATGTCTGATTTTGTTAATGCAAGCATCTCGCCTTCTCTACATCCAGTCCAGAATAGGAGTTCAAATATTAGGAAGTAGCGACTTCCTTCTTCCATTGAATCAATGAATTTATCATATTCATCCTTTGTCCAGAAATATAGTTTATCAGCATCTGCTTTTCCCATCTTCTTAACTTTTTTACAAGGGTTGTTTCCCAGATTATAGATACTACTTGCATGTGTAAAAAGTGCTGTAATCTGGTTCTGAATCATACGAAGATAGGTATCCTTATAGTTTTTTTCTCTTATTGAATTTTGCCATTGAATTATGTCAGACGGTGTTATTTCATTCATCTTTTTCATTCCAAAGTATGGAATAATGTGACTGTCTATCATATACCTTTTATTCTTTTTAGAACGTTCCTTTAATTCGCCGTCCTTATCACGAAAGTAGATTTCAACAAAAGCGTTCATTGTCATATCCATATTTGCATTTGCGCTTAGCTTGAAGTCTCTTTCCCAATCAAGCGCCTGCTTTTTTGTCTTGAAACCTCTCTTCTGTTTTTTCTTTTTATTCCCCTGCCAGTCCTGATAGTAGAACTGGCAGTACCAACTATTTTGTTTCTCGTCTTTATACGCAGGCATTTCTTCTCCTCTCATGCCGGATATGTCACGTTCTGAAATCCAAAGAACTTTTTATCCCAAAAAGCTCTTGGCACCTTCCCCGATACAATAATATATCCTGCTTGCTCTAATTCACCATTCAGCTGGCGTATCAACTTATATGCATGTCCTTTCGATATGCCTAACTCTTTTGCTACATCATCTGCCGTCATCATATAGTTGTTCATTATATTCCTCCCCTCCCTGTTTTTCTTTTATAATGCTATAGTACATTTATACTGATATTATATATTCGAAATGTACTGTTGTCAATAGACAAATTCTTTTATAATTATATTATTCATTCTTGCTGATATTATTTATTTATGATATACTTAGAATAAAATAAGAAAAGAGGGATACTATGTCTGAAAATATTTTTTCTATACGTCTTAAAGAATTTCGAGCAAGTCTTGGATTAAATCAGAAGGAATTTGCAGCAGAACTGAATATAAGGCAGTCTACGCTGTCAGGCTATGAAAATGGAACAATTACTCCATCCGCAGATATACTTCTCATGATTGCTAATAAGTACAATATCTCACTTGATTGGCTCTTTGGAGTGTCTCAGAATCGAAGCAGTATATCTTCGCTCACAAATGTTGTCGATTTCATATTACAGATAAACGATTTAAATGAGCTTCGATATGAATTAGAAATAAATGAGCACCTCTCCAATGATACAGAAACAGAATCAGAAAAATGGTATGCTTCTATGAAATTTTTCGGAAATGATCCTATACACGAGACAAATGGACCATTTTGTCAATTTCTTGCTGCTTTAAGAGAAAATAGAGAAAACCTTGAAACCTACTTCACAGATAGAGAAAGCTATGATTTTTGGAAAAAGAATATGCTGGAACGCTATGAAAAATATCCACTATCGCAGAAAAAATATGAAGAGTTGGATTTTAATGAGCGGATCAGACGTCGAGACCATTTATTGAACACAAAATACGGAAATAAATCAGAATAGATTGCACTTTCTTCTATTTATTAGTTCGTATAAATAATAAATTTTATATTTATAGAACCAAAATAGAACCACGAGCAGATTTTTTCTCCTCTACATCATGGTTCTTTTTCTTTATTCGCTTTTCAATTTTTTCAAACAAAAAACCGCAATCCCTCTTTACAAAAGGATTGCGGTCATTATTTTAACTGTTTTAATTTAATAAAATCAATTATTTAATGATTGTAGCAACACGTCCTGAACCAACTGTACGTCCACCTTCACGGATAGCAAATGTAAGACCTTGATCCATAGCAATCGGATGAATTAATTCGATTGTCATTTCAATGTTATCGCCAGGCATACACATTTCAACGCCTTCAGGCAAATTACAAACGCCTGTAACATCAGTTGTTCTGAAATAGAACTGAGGTCTGTAGTTATTGAAGAATGGAGTATGACGTCCACCTTCATCTTTTGTCAAAACATATACCTGTGCTGTGAATTTTGTGTGACATTTGATTGAGCCTGGTTTAGCAAGAACCTGTCCTCTTTCAATATCATCTCTGTTAACACCACGAAGAAGCACGCCTACATTATCTCCAGCCTGTGCCTCATCAAGTAATTTACGGAACATTTCGATTCCAGTTACAACTACTTTACGAGTTTCTTCTTTTAAACCAACGATTTCAACTTCTTCAGAAATACGAAGAACACCTGCCTCTACTCTACCTGTAGCAACAGTACCACGTCCTGTGATAGAGAAAACATCTTCTACAGGCATAATGAATGGCTTATCTTTATCTCTCTTAGGATCTGGAATGAAACTGTCAACAGCATCCATAAGTTCCATAACTTTATCGCCCCATGAACCTGATGGATCTTCAAGAGCTTTTAAAGCTGAACCCTGAATAACAGGTGTATCATCTCCTGGGAATTCATAATCTGATAATAAGTCTCTGATTTCCATCTCAACAAGTTCAAGAAGTTCAGCATCATCAACCATATCACATTTATTCATGAAAACAACGATATAAGGAACACCAACCTGACGAGATAATAAAATGTGCTCTTTTGTCTGTGCCATAACACCGTCAGTAGCAGCAACAACAAGGATTGCTCCATCCATCTGTGCAGCACCAGTAATCATGTTTTTAACGTAATCGGCATGACCTGGGCAATCTACATGTGCATAATGTCTATTTGCTGTTTCATACTCAACATGAGCGGTAGAAATTGTGATACCTCTTTCTCTTTCTTCTGGAGCTTTGTCAATCATATCAAAAGCAATTGCCTGACCAGTTCCCAGTCTTGCATTAAGAGTTTTTGTAATCGCTGCGGTTAATGTCGTTTTACCATGATCAACATGACCAATAGTACCAATGTTACAATGTGGTTTATTTCTTTCAAATTTAGCTTTAGCCATTTCTAAAGTCCTCCTTTATTTACGCGTCAAAACGCTCTTCTTTTATTTGTTTCATTTTCCAAAACAACTCGCTATTTATGATTATATTTCATAATACCAAGATTTTCAAGTACATTTTATATTACTTTGCCTTTGCTGCAAGCACCTTTTCCTGTACGGATTTCGGTACCGGCTCATACTTCTCAAAAAACATTGAATAGTTTCCACGGCCCTGTGTCTTAGAACGAAGATCTGTAGAATATCCAAACATCTCCGAAAGAGGTACAAAACCTCTTACTATCTTTCCACCACCAATATCATCCATACCCTCGATACGTCCACGGCGGGAATTAATATCTCCAATTACATCACCCATATATTCTTCAGGCATCGTTACCTCTACCTTCATAATAGGTTCAAGAAGCACGGGTGCTCCCTTCTGCATCGCATCTTTAAATGCCAAAGATCCTGCGATATGGAATGCCATTTCACTTGAATCAACTTCATGATAAGAACCATCATACACTACGGCATGAATACCCAATACAGGGAATCCACCGAGAATACCAGCTCTTGCTGCTTCTTCAATACCCTGTCCAACTGCTGGAATATATTCCTTCGGAATAGCACCACCGACAACAGCTGATTCAAATTTAAATAAATCTTCACCATTTGCATCCATAGGCTCAAAGCGAACTTTACAGTGACCATATTGGCCACGACCACCAGATTGTTTTGCATATTTTGAATCAACTTCAACTGTTTTAGTAAATGTTTCTTTATAAGCAACCTGAGGCGCTCCTACATTTGCTTCTATCTTGAATTCACGAAGCAATCTGTCTACAATAATTTCAAGATGAAGCTCGCCCATGCCAGCAATAATTGTCTGTCCGGTCTCTTGATCTGTATGAGCGCGGAATGTGGGATCTTCTTCAGCAAGTTTAGCCAATGCTTCTCCCATTTTTCCCTGCCCTGCTTTTGTCTTTGGCTCAATTGCCAATTCAATAACAGGCTCTGGGAATTCCATAGACTCAAGGATCACGGGATATCTTTCATCACAAATCGTATCACCTGTGCTTGTCATTTTAAAACCAACAGCAGCAGCAATATCTCCTGCATATACTTTATCCAGCTCTTCTCTTTTATTTGCATGCATCTGCAAAATACGTCCTACTCGTTCCTTCTTGCCTTTTGTCGCATTTAGTACATAGGAACCTGCATTCATAGTCCCTGAATAAACTCTGAAAAATGCAAGTTTTCCCACAAATGGGTCAGCCATAATCTTAAATGCAAGTGCAGCAAAAGGTTCCTCATCTGATGGATGCTTCTCTATTTCATTGCCATTCTCATCTACACCCTTAATTGATGGAATATCTGTGGGTGCTGGCATATATTCGAGTACTGCATCCAACAATTTCTGTACACCCTTATTTTTATATGCTGATCCACAGCAGACAGGAATCGCAATACAACTACAGGTTCCTTTTCTAAGGGCTTCTTTTAATTCTTCCATAGACGGTTCTTCGCCTTCAAGGTACTGCATCATAAGCTCATCATCTAATTCACAAACCTTTTCAACAAGCTCGATTCTATACTGTTCAGCATCGTCCTTCATATCTTCAGGAACATCTGTGATTGTTATATTTTCACCTTTATCATCATTATAAATGTAAGCTTTCATTTCAAACAAATCAACAATTCCCATAAAACTTTCTTCCTTGCCGATTGGCAACTGAAGAATAATTGCATTTTTACCCAATCTGTTTCTTATTTGGTTTACCGCACCATAAAAATCTGCGCCTAGAATATCCATCTTATTAACGAAGGCCATTCTTGGTACATTATAGGTATCGGCTTGACGCCAAACATTTTCAGACTGTGGTTCTACACCGCCTTTTGCACAAAATACACCAACAGCACCATCTAAAACACGAAGTGAACGTTCTACCTCAACGGTAAAATCAACGTGACCAGGTGTATCAATAATATTAATACGATGTTCTAATGCTCCTGGTTTAATTTCCGTACCTTCATGCAATGACCAATGACATGTCGTAGCGGCTGATGTGATTGTGATACCTCTTTCCTGTTCCTGCTCCATCCAGTCCATCGTTGCAGTTCCTTCATGCGTATCACCAATCTTATAATTCACACCGGTATAATATAATACACGCTCGGTGAGGGTAGTTTTACCCGCATCAATATGCGCCATAATACCAATGTTCCTGGTTCTTTCCAGGGGATATTCTCTTCCAGCCAAGGTTTTTCCTCCTCAATTACTAATATAACGATTACACTTAGAAACGATAATGCGCAAAAGCTTTATTTGCTTCTGCCATCTTATGCATATCTTCTTTTTTCTTTACAGATGCTCCAGTATTATTCATTGCATCCATAAGTTCATTTGCCAATCTTTCTTCCATTGTTTTCTCACCTCTTTTACGAGAATAGGTGGTAATCCAACGAAGTGCTAAAGCTTGGCGTCTCTCTGGACGTACTTCGATAGGTACCTGATAAGTAGCACCTCCGATACGTCTTGCTTTTACTTCAAGAACAGGCATGATATTATTCATTGCTGTCTCAAATACTTCTACTGCTTTTTTCTCTGTTTTGGCTTCCACTTTCTCAAATGCTCCATAAACGATTTTCTGTGCAACACCCTTCTTACCATCTAACATGATGTTATTGATAAGCTTAGTTACTACTTTATTATCGTAAATTGGATCTGCCAAAATATCTCTTTTTTGAATATGTCCTTTACGTGGCACGATTCTTCCCTCCTTAACAATTGTTAATTCATAGGTACTCACATGTTTTTCAAAATCTATTGTGTTCGCGCTGTATTTCTATTTCTCAACGAATTGTGAAACTGAATTCCAACACTTTACCTTAGTTTTGTTGTGGCACTAGAATAATTCCTATTTAGCTGCTTTCGGTCTCTTAGCGCCGTACTTAGAACGTGCCTGGCGTCTGTTTGCAACACCTGCAGTATCAAGTGTACCTCTAATAACATGGTATCTTGTACCTGGCAAATCCTTTACTCTACCGCCGCGGATTAGAACAACACTATGTTCCTGTAAGTTGTGACCTTCACCCGGAATATAACTTGTTACTTCTATCCCGTTAGAAAGACGAACTCTGGCGATTTTTCTAAGAGCTGAGTTAGGCTTTTTAGGAGTAGCTGTCTTAACAGCCGTACAAACACCTCTCTTCTGAGGAGAAGCTGTCGCGGTTGCTCTTTTGTGTAAGGAGTTAAATCCTTTTCCCAAAGCAGGAGCCGTTGACTTCTTTACTGATGTCTGTCTTCCTTTTCTAACTAACTGATTAAATGTTGGCATTCTTTTCACCTCCTATGATTATATTTGTTTACTACATTTTGCGTTTCATCAATGCATACTAAAAGAAGCGCATTTGTGTGCACGCTAGAATATTATATTGTTTTCACGAAGCAATGTCAAGCGCTTTTGTTTAATTGCTGTTTAATTACTGTATAATTACTGTATAAATTACTATTTTATTCTTCAAAAATATAACGTGACATTTTTCACCCAATTTCTTATAATATAGCTTAGTAGTACAAGTCAGTATTTTACTTGGGAGAAACCTTATGAAAAATCATTTCATGATGCTTATTTTATTTGCATGCTTGGCAATTCTCATCGTGTCTAGTTTAGCCGGCTGCTCTTTTGCTATAAGCAAAACTGATATTGCTGGTAACAGCACTGATATTTCTGATTCTACTGACATCATATATAATGAAGATATTCCTACTGCATCTCCATTGAAAACTGTCGATGAAGCTTCTGCTCCTAAACGGTCAAAAAGAGATAATACACCGCTTGTATTAATACCTGTTGCTGATGGCTCTACTGTTTATTATAACATTTCCAGAACTTCGCTTATTGATGCCTCCAATTCTTCGGAAGGATATATCATGGCAACCTATATTGGTGATAACCACAAGGTTAAGTTACAGATAACAGGCCCAAATCAAATCACTTATACTTACAATTTAAATGATAATTACGAAGTATTTCCTTTGACCTCTGGAAATGGTCAATATACCTTCTCGATATATGAAAATATAGCAGGGGAGCAATATTCTACTGCTTTATCTGAAAAAATGGATATTAACATCAATAACGAATTTGGTCCTTACCTCTATCCAAATCAATATGTAAATTTTGACAGTCATAGTGATGCCGTTCAACTCGCTTCCGAGATTGTTGCTGATGCCGATTCTGATTTATCTGCAATTTCTGCTATCTATAATTATGTATCTACAAATATTACATATGATTATGAGAAAGCAAAATACGTGCAGAGCGGATATCTGCCTATTGTTGATGAAATACTTGCTTCTAAAACAGGTATTTGCTTTGATTATGCCGCCATTATGGCAACAATGCTAAGAAGTCAAGGGATTCCTACCCGATTAGAAGTGGGTTATGTAGGAGATGCCTACCATGCATGGATTAGTGTTTATATTACGGACATTGGTTGGATTAACGGTATTATTGAATTTGATGGGAAAGACTGGACCATTATGGATCCAACTTTTGCTGCTAGCAGCAGCGAACAAGAAGTGAAGGATTTTATCGGTGATGGACACAATTATATGACCAAATATGTTTATTAAACAGAGGGAGATTATCAAATGTTAAAGTTATTGACAAACAGCGAGTTAACTTTCTTCTTTAATCAAATGTCGATGATCTTAAATGCCGGCATCAGTCCGGTCGAGGGTATTTCTATTATGCTGGAAGATACTTCTTCTGCTGATGGGCGCCGTATATTAAATAAGATTGCTGAAAGCGCTGACCGAGGAGAAAGTTTTTATACAAGCGTATCTGCATCTGGCGTTTTTCCGCAATATGCCTTAGATATGATTGAAATCGGGGAACAATCCGGCCGCTTAGAAGAAGTTATGCATTCTCTCTCTTTATATTATGAGCGCGAGGAAACTATTGCAGAGGAAATAAAAAGCACTGTAACATACCCTTTTATTATTATTGGAATGATGATGGTTGTAATCCTTGTATTAATTATTAAGGTGCTCCCTATATTTAATCAGGTTTTCATTCAGCTTGGCACGGAAATGACTGGTTTTTCAAAAACACTTATGGATATTGGTTCTGTCCTCAGTAATTATGCCCTTGTTTTTATATCATTATTATGCTTTTTAGGTGTCGCATGCTTTCTTATAATCAAAACACCCTTAGGTCGTAGGGTTTGGAGTATTATTTGTACAAAATCCATCTTTACAAAAGGGTTTTATGAAAAAATTGCTGCTGGTCGCTTTGCAAGCGGTATGGCTCTTACGTTAAGCAGTGGACTGGATACCGATCATAGTCTTGAGATGGTAGGACGTCTTGTAAACAATCCCAATATGCACAATAAAATAACTAACTGTCGAAGTTTAATCTCAAAAGGCTGCGGATTTCCTGAAGCGCTCGTTGAGACGAAGATTTTTACAAGTATGTATTCTCGCATGATAAAAATTGGATACAAAACTGGTTCTGTAGATAAAGTGATGCAAAAAATTGCTTCTTGTTACGAAGATGAAATTGATAACCGTATGAGGCGCATGATTTCTATATTAGAACCATCGCTTGTCATTATACTATCTATTATTGTATGTATGATTTTATTATCAGTTATGTTGCCTTTGATGGCTGTAATCAACTTTTAGGAGAAATCGTTATGAATCGTTTTGAAAAGCCCAATTTTAAAAAGAAAATGATGGACTCCATAAACTTTTCTCTTGCTATCTTTTTTGCAGTTCTTTTTCTGTTCCTTTTTGGTGTTTCTTTTATATCTCAAACCTCTGAAACAGAACAAAAGAACAATTTGGAGCGCGCTCTTAATAGGAGTATTGTAAATTGCTATGCTGTCGAAGGTGCCTATCCATCTTCACTTGCCTATATAGAAGAAAACTATGGGATTACGTATGATAAAGATAAATTTTTTGTGGATTATCAAGTATTGGGTTCGAACTTAATGCCAGACATTACAATAATTGAAAGGACACATTTATGAATTTTGAGCATTCAAAGAAGCATACTGTTGATATTCTATTTATTATCACATTGTTTGGTGCATTTATAGTATCTGCACTTTTAATTGTCGTATTGGGTGCACATGTCTATGAATCTACCGTTAATGATATGGAATCAAACTTTACCTCTAGAACCGCTATCGCTTATGTGACAGAAAAAATTCGTCAGCATGACTCTTCTGGTGCCATTTCAATCATCTCTGTAGAGAGCGCTCCTGTACTTTCACTATATCAAGAATATGATGATATCTCCTATTACACATATCTTTACGCATATGATGGTTATCTAAAAGAAATTACTGTGAAAGAAAACTATCCTCTTTCTTTGGATCAGGGACAAAATATTTTAACGATATCTGCTTTTGACATGAAAAGAATAACGACGCATTTATATTCTTTCAATATAACAGATATTTCTGGTGCCCCCATTTCTTTTTATGTCTCTACCGGAAGCGACAGTAAGGAGGATAAAACGCAATGAAATATAATATCAAATCTCGATCTTCTCTTTTCTTAATGGAAATCATTATTGCACTCCTCTTTTTTTCTATTGCAAGTGCTGCCTGCTTACAGCTTTTTGTGCAATCACATTTATTGAGTCAGCAAACTATGGAACTCAACAAAGCCGTCATTGCTGCACAGGGCTTTATGGAAACAGCGCGCGGAACAGATGGTTCTTTTAAAGAAGTGCTTACGCTATATCCAAATGCTGAATTACTAAGCGAGACTGCTTTTATGCAATATTACGATACAGATTTTTATGAATGCTCGAAAGACAATGCTACTTATTCTGCAGAGGTATCTATCACTGGTACAGAAGGTTTTCAGAATATAAGTGTTAGTTTGTCTGTTTTAAAAACACGTGAAGAAATCTATGAATTATCGACCATACATTACCGTAGTATGGCAGTTATTAAGTGATCTATTGCATTTCTATTCTATTTTTGAGGAGCATTAAGTATGTCAAAAACAAAACAACATAATACACATATAGGAACATCCTCAATACTAGTTATCTTTATGCTGCTGGCTCTGATTACTTTTGCTACGCTCTCCTATATCAGTGCACGTTCGGATTACTTATTAAGTCAAAAAACTGCCGAGCGGACTACTGCTTATTATGAAGCAGATAAAATGGCTTCTTACTATTTGGCAGATGTAGAAAATACCTTAGCCTCCCTCCATTATAAGAGCAAAAATGAAGCGGAATATAAAGCTGCTATTCTTTCTGCATTTTCGAATAATGATATTTTTATTGTCAATGCTACAGAATCGCTTATCACCATTAATTATTCTATTCCTATTTCTGATACGCAGAATCTATATGTGGAATTGGAAATTCATTATCCACAATCAAAGGATCAGCAATTTTATCGTATTTTATCATGGAGAACTGTCTCTAATATAGACTGGCAACCGGATTATTCTCTTAATCTATTAAATCCGGAAGAATATCAAATGGAGGAACCATAATGGAAATCAGAGAAATACTACAAAAAGTTACGAAAGCAGGCGCTTCTGATATGTTTATTATTGCAGGCTTACCACTTACTTACAAGTTAAATGGCAAGTTGCATACTTATGACGAATTAAAGCTTTCGCCCCAGGCAACCTCGGAATTTATTACTAATATTTATCTTCTTGCCGATAATCGTGACATGGATATCCTATATGAATCTGGTGATGATGATTTTTCTTTTGCATTGAATGGCGTTGCCAGATTTCGTGCTAACACCTTCAAGCAACGTGGTTCTCTATCTGCCGTCATCCGTGTCATTAATTTTTCGATACCGCATCCAGGCGATCTTGGCATTCCTGAAAATATTATTGAACTGGCCAATCGCAAAAAAGGACTTGTCCTAATTACTGGCCCGGCTGGTAGCGGTAAATCTACTACACTTGCTTGTATGATTGATGCTATTAATTCTTCACGCGAAGCACACATCATTACGTTAGAAGACCCCTTAGAGTATCTTCATATGCACAAAAAGAGCATCGTGAGTCAGCGTGAGGTGATTACTGATACCGAAAGTTATCTGACTGCCCTGCGTGCTTCTTTACGGCAAAGTCCTGATGTAATCCTGCTTGGTGAAATGCGTGATTATGAAACTATGAATGTTGTCATGACCGCTGCCGAAACAGGACACTTGATTTTATCAACACTGCACACTATAGGGGCTGCCAATACAATAGACCGTATTATTGATGCCTTCCCTCCGAACCAGCAGCATCAAATATCTATTCAGCTTTCAATGGTTCTACAAGCTGTTATCTCACAACAGCTTATTCCAACTAAGAATGGGGGAATCGTGCCAGCCTTTGAAATTATGACTGTAACGCCTGCTATTCGCAATATGATACGGGAATCTAAGATTCATCAAATAGACGGCATGATATATTCCTCTGCCGCAGATGAGAATATGCTCGCTATGGATACCAGTCTGATAAATTTATATAAGTCTGGCGTTATTTCCGAAAAAACTGCACTGACATATGCAACTTCGCCTGATATGATGTCTAAACGTATGAAATAGTTTTGGAAAGTTTTTTTAGATAAACAAACGGTTCGCCTTTTTCTGGCGAACCGTTCTTTTAATCTATCTGTTATTCTTCTACCAATGCCATTTCTTCTGCTTCCATATCTAGTTCTTCTTCAATATCGATCGTTTTATTAAGCTCCATTTCTTCCTTTGGATCAATAAATTCTACCTCTAGTTCTTCTGGATTGAATAATTCCTCACCCGTATCCAGTTTCACGTTACGATATCGCTTCATACCTGTACCAGCTGGAATCAGTTTACCTATAATAACATTTTCCTTTAGTCCGATCAAAGGATCTGATTTCCCTTTGATTGCAGCTTCCGTAAGTACCTTCGTAGTTTCTTGGAAAGATGCCGCTGATAAGAAGGAATTTGTTGCAAGTGATGCTTTTGTGATTCCCAGCATTACCTGCTTTCCTTCTGCAGGCTCTTTTCCTTCTGCTATTAATGCTTCATTCATATCCTCATAGTCAAGAATATCAACCAGAGTTCCTGGCAGGAATTCAGCATCTTTATTGTCTTCAATGCGGATTTTCTTTAACATCTGACGCACAATTACTTCTATATGCTTATCGTTAATCTCAACACCTTGCAGACGATATACTCTCTGAACCTCACGTATCATATAATCCTGAACAGCACGTACTCCCTTAATTTTCAAGATATCATGTGGGTTAACACTACCATCTGTCAACTCATCCCCTGCTTCCAGCACTTGACCGTCCACAATTTTTGCTCTTGAACCATAAGGTATTAAATATGTCTTTGTCTCACCTGTCTCATCATTTGATACGATTACTTCACGTTTCTTCTTTGTATCCTTTATCATTGCTACGCCTGCAAACTCAGAAATGATGGAGAGTCCTTTTGGCTTTCTTGCCTCAAACAATTCTTCTACACGAGGAAGACCCTGTGTAATATCATCTCCGGCTACACCACCTGTATGGAATGTACGCATTGTAAGCTGTGTTCCTGGCTCTCCGATTGACTGTGCCGCAATAATACCTACTGCTTCGCCAACCTGTACTGCTTCTCCAGTTGCCATATTCGCACCATAACATTTTGCACATACTCCAATGTGAGATTTGCATGTCAAGACTGTACGAATCTTAACCTTTTCAATTGGATTTCCCTCTGCATTTACACCAACAGACATAATCTTCTGCACACGGCGCGGTGTAATCATATGGTTAGCTTTTACTATCATATTGCCATCTTTATCATAAATAGTCTCGCAAGCATATCTGCCTGTGATTCTGTCAGCTAATCTCTCGATTTCTTCTTTTCCATCCACAAATGCTTTCACATACATTCCTGGAATTTCTTTTCCTTCACAGCAATCTTTTTCGCGAATAATCAAATCCTGTGAAACATCGACAAGACGTCTTGTTAAGTATCCTGAATCAGCAGTACGAAGCGCTGTATCAGATAGACCTTTACGTGCACCATGCGCTGACATAAAGTACTCAAGTACATCGAGACCTTCACGGAAGTTTGATTTAATAGGTAATTCCATCGTCCGGCCTGTCGTATCTGCCATCAATCCACGCATACCTGCCAGCTGTTTAATCTGCTGATTACTACCACGTGCACCAGAATCTGCCATCATGAAAATATTGTTGTACTTGTCGAGTCCAGCAAGAAGAACCTTCGTTAGTTCCTTATCTGTTTCATTCCAAGTTTCAACAACTGCACGATATCGCTCATCCTCAGTAATCAAACCACGTCTAAAACTTTGTGCAATCTTATCTACTGTAATCTGCGCTTTATCAAGCATTTCTTTTTTCTTGCCTGGAACTGTCATATCTGAAATAGATACCGTCATAGCAGCTTTCGTTGAATACTTATAACCCATAGATTTAATGTTATCAAGTACTTCTGCTGTTTTCGTTGCCCCATGCGTATTAATAACATTTTCAAGAATCTGCTTCAATTCTTTCTTACTTACATGGAAATCTACCTCTAACTTCAAAAAGTTCTCAGGTTTACTTCTGTCCACAAATCCTAAATCTTGAGACAATATTTCGTTGAAGATAAAACGTCCTACTGTAGACTCTACCATACCAGTTATCGTTTCACCCTCGCTATTTATTTTACTCATTCTAACTGTAACTCTTGAATGAAGTGTAACCGCTCCATTTTCATATGCCAAAATTGCTTCATTAACATTTTTGAAAAACTTACCCTCGCCTTTTGAATTCGGTCTTTCTTGCGTTAAATAGTAAATACCGAGCACCATATCCTGTGAAGGAACTGCTACAGGGGCACCATCCGAAGGCTTCAATAGATTGTTTGGAGAAAGCAGCAAGAAACGGCATTCTGCCTGTGCTTCCACTGAAAGGGGTAAATGTACAGCCATTTGGTCACCATCAAAATCGGCATTATATGCAGTACATACAAGAGGATGTAGCTTAATTGCCTTGCCCTCTACTAGTATTGGCTCAAAAGCCTGAATACCCAGTCTATGGAGAGTAGGTGCACGATTAAGCATAACAGGATGCTCCTTAATAACTTCTTCGAGCACATCCCATACCTCAGGACGAAGTCTCTCTACCATTTTCTTGGCATTTTTAATATTATGTGATGTACCGTTTGCTACAAGTTCTTTCATAACAAAAGGCTTAAATAACTCAATTGCCATCTCCTTTGGAAGACCACATTGGTATATCTTCAGTTCAGGACCTACTACAATAACTGAACGACCTGAATAATCCACACGTTTTCCTAGTAAGTTCTGGCGGAAACGACCTGATTTTCCTTTTAGCATATCTGATAATGATTTGAGTGCACGATTACCTGGTCCAGTTACTGGTCTGCCTCTTCTTCCATTATCAATCAAAGCATCAACTGCTTCCTGCAGCATCCTTTTTTCATTTCTTACGATAATATCAGGTGCTCCAAGCTCTAACAATCTCTTCAGTCGATTATTTCTGTTAATAATTCTTCTATATAAGTCGTTCAGATCTGATGTTGCAAAACGTCCTCCGTCTAGTTGTACCATTGGTCGTAAATCAGGTGGTATAACAGGAACCACATCCAAAACCATCCATTCTGGGGCATTTCCTGAACCTCTGAAGGCTTCTACCACTTCAAGTCTTTTTATAATCTTAGCGCGTTTTTGCCCTGTTGCATCTTTCAATGTAGCCTTAAGTTCAACTGACTCTGCTTCGAGATTGATTGCTTGCAACAATTCCTTGATTGCTTCTGCTCCCATTCCCACACGGAACTTCTGTCCCCATGCTTCTCTGCTATCCTGATATTCTTTTTCAGTTAATACTTGTTTATACTTAAGATCTGAACCAGCAGGGTCAATTACGATATAGTTTGCAAAATAAAGTACTTTTTCAAGCGTTCTCGGCGATAAGTCAAGGATAAGTCCCATTCTACTTGGGATTCCTTTGAAATACCAAATGTGAGATACAGGTGCTGCAAGTTCAATATGACCCATACGCTCTCTTCTCACGTTTGCCTTCGTTACTTCAACACCGCAACGATCACAAATTACACCCTTATAACGAATTTTCTTATACTTACCACAGTGACACTCCCAGTCTTTACTAGGTCCAAATATCTTTTCACAAAACAGACCTTCTTTTTCTGGCTTCAAGGTCCTGTAATTTATTGTTTCAGGTTTTTTTACTTCTCCCTTACTCCATTCTCTAATCTTTTCAGGTGAAGCAAGACCAATCTTAATTGCATCAAATGTCATCGGCTGGTATGCTTCTTTATTCATTTCTGGCATATATGGCACTCCTTCCATTAGGAATTTCTATCTTATTCTTCTGATTCTTCAATCAATTCCAAATCGTCTAAATCTTCCTCTGCATCAAACTCTTCCTCTTCTTCAATGTCTACAAGCTCTTCATTATCATCGAATTCCTGAGTTATAAAACCGCTGCTTGCAAAAGATTCACTTTCATACTGTCTGGAGTCGC
>Ga0209373_10000972_pt1 | contig 38388 bp, 33 predicted proteins | sample Higcelweek5metaG_FD_187173 | JGI IMG/M metagenome (GOLD analysis project Ga0209373, IMG submission 187173) | Freshwater pond sediment microbial communities from the University of Edinburgh, under environmental carbon perturbations - High... | ecosystem: Environmental > Aquatic > Freshwater >... | reverse complement strand
GTGTAATTATTTCAAGATGCATAATTATCATGAATTATTTGGCATTCGAAATCATTGCTTCGCCTTTCTTAATAGCCTCTTCAATTGTTCCAACAAGGTTAAAAGCAGATTCAGGATACTGATCAACAACACCATCCATAATCATATTAAAACCTTTTATGGTGTCCTGAATTGACACAAAAGCACCTTTCAATCCAGTAAATTGAGCAGCTACAAAGAATGGTTGAGATAAGAAACGCTGAACACGACGGGCACGATGAACCACCAGCTTATCGGCTTCAGACAATTCATCCATTCCGAGAATCGCAATAATATCTTGCAATTCATTGTACCGTTGAAGTAACTGTTTTACACGTTGGGCACAATTATAATGCTCATCGCCAACAATATCTGAAGTAAGAATACGTGAGCTTGACTCAAGAGGATCGACCGCTGGATAAATACCCAACTCAGAAATCTTACGGCTTAAAACAGTTGTTGCATCTAAGTGTGCAAATGTTGTTGCCGGAGCAGGGTCTGTCAAGTCGTCGGCAGGAACATAAACTGCTTGCACCGAAGTAATTGACCCATGCTTTGTAGAAGTAATTCGTTCTTGAAGAGTTCCCATTTCAGAAGCTAAAGTAGGCTGATATCCTACGGCTGAAGGCATTCGACCCAACAAAGCCGAAACTTCGGAGCCTGCCTGAGTGAAACGGAAAATATTATCGATAAAGAACAAAATGTCTTTGCCTCCAGATTTATCGTGACCATCGCGCAAGCTTTCGGCAACAGCCAAACCAGAAAGAGCAACACGGGCACGAGCACCCGGTGGTTCGTTCATTTGACCGAAAACAAGAGCAAGTTTCGATTTGGCAAGCTTCTCATAATCAACCTTTGATAAATCCCAGCCACCTTTTTCCATCTCTTCACGGAATTCGTCACCGTAATCAATAATTCCAGCTTCGATCATCTCGCGCAGCAAATCGTTCCCTTCGCGGGTACGCTCACCAACGCCGGCAAAAACAGAAAGCCCGGAGTGAGCAACTGCAATATTATTAATTAGCTCCTGAATTAGTACTGTTTTTCCAACACCAGCTCCACCAAATAGGCCAATTTTACCTCCTTTGGCGTAAGGTTCGATCAAGTCGATTACTTTAATCCCAGTGAATAGTATCTCGGTTTCAGTAGAAAGTTCGTCGTAAGTTGGAGGATCGCGGTGAATGCTAACTCCGTGTTCCATATTAACGGGGCTTAGCCCATCAACCGGATTTCCAGTTACATTGAGCAAACGGCCCAACACGTTCTCGCCGTTAGGCATTATAATGGATGAACCTTTTGCAATAACATCTAAGCCCCGTCTCAGCCCATCGGTTGAATCCATGGCGATTGCACGAACTGTTTTCTCACCAATATGTTGCTGACATTCAAGAACAAGCGGATATAAACCCGGGCGTTCAATCTCTAACGCATCGTAAATCTCTGGCAATGATTTTTCGTTGTCGAAAATAACATCAACAACAGGACCTATTACTTGTAAAACTTTACCTACAACAGCCATAATAATTTAATTTTCGAAACCTAAAATTACTTAAATCTAAAATCAGACAACACAATTTCTATTTATAATAATTGCTTATAAGAGAAAGTTAACTCTTTCTATTCATTAATAGCTTGGCTACATTTAAGAGCTCAAGCTTATTTTCTGATTTAACGTCAATCTGATCCCAGCAATTCTCGACTTTAATGTAATATTCTTCAATTTTCGATTTAGTGAACTGGTCAATGCCTAGCTCTACAAAGATTGCTCTCACCCGCTCAATTTTTTCTTCGCGGTCATAAACTTCAGCAGAGATCCAATGCTTTAAATTCAATTCAGTAGCGCCTTTTGCAACTTCGAGAGCTTTTGAAAGGAGAAATGTTTTTTTATTGGAAACGATGTCTCCTCCTATATTCTTTCCAAAAGTATCTGTATCTCCAAAAGTATCAAGGTAATCGTCTTGAAGTTGGAAAGCCAGCCCTAAGTTATATCCAAATTGAAAAAGTAAATCAATATCTTCAGGAGGAGCTTCTGCCAGTATTGCACCAATTTTGAGGCTATTAGCTAAAAGAATTGCTGTTTTCAACCCAATCATTTGAATATACTCATCGATAGAAACTTGGTTAATGGTTTCAAAGTCCATATCGAGTTGTTGGCCTTCGCAAACTTTCAATGCCGTATCGGTAAAAACTTGAAGTAATTCTTTGAGCTTAGAAGTATCACTTTGTAAAATGTATTTATACGACAGAATAGACATTGCATCGCCTGAAAGAATTGCTGCATTGTTTGAGTATCTCACATGAACAGTTTCCCTATTTCGCCTAAGATCCGCATCGTCCATTATATCGTCGTGCAACAATGTGAAATTGTGGAAAATTTCTACAGCAACAGCGGCGGGTAAAGCCTTTTCAATATCTTGGCGAAAAGTTCCGTAGGCCATCAAAAGTAATATTGGCCTAATTCTTTTGCCCCCCATTTCGATAGAATAACGAATTGGATTATAGAGATTTTTAGGATCGGAATTTCCTATCCGTTCAATCTCTTGAGCCAAATTCATTGAAAATGACTTTTGCAATTCATCAAAACCGACCATCTACAATTATGTTTTATTTACTTCAATTCAGTTATTTAAATATTGATTCCAGATGAATATTTTTCAATATACGTAAGGAAAACTGACTTCCGAAAGTACGACTAATCGGCGATTTAAACAAAAAGAAAAGAAAAGTTGACAACCATAAAAAATATAAAATGCTAATATTAAATTTGTAAAGAAAAATTAAGAAAAAATGTCTGGATTTTTATTAGTATTAACAATTGCCGGCACTACCGCACTTTTCCTTTATGGGTTAAAGCTGATGAGTGAATCGCTCCAAAAAATCATGGGCGAAAGGCTTCAATTAATGCTTTCATCCCTTTCTTCTAACAGAGCAAAGGGTGTTCTGACAGGAATTCTTATTACGGCATTACTCCAATCATCTTCAGCCACTACTGTAATGGTTGTGAGTTTTGTAAATACAGGTATTTTAAGGTTAGCCGAAGCCATTGGCTTGATAATGGGTGCAAATATTGGTACAACTTTTACGGCGTGGCTCATTGCTTTTTTTGGATTCAAAGCCAACATTGCGTTTTACACTTTCCCTCTGATTGGAGTTGGAATTCCATTCATCTTTTCTAACAGCCGCAAAGTAAAAAACTGGGGAGAGTTAATTCTGGGCTTTTCTCTCTTATTTATTGCTCTTGAGTTTCTTAAAACAAATGTTCCATCGGCATCTGACTCATGGTTTATTGATGTAATAGAACGACTAAACTCCATTCAACACCTCTCCTATTTTGTATATCTTATTGCAGGAATACTATTTACAATTATTGTTCGCTCTTCGAATGCTATTTTTGCGCTAATACTTGTACTCAGTATTAAAGGATGGCTTTCTTTTGAAATGGCAGCCACAATGCTGCTTGGAGTAAACATTGGGACAACAATTGCGGCAAATACAGCTGCCCGAGTGGCTAATGTTACAGCAAAAAGAGCTGCCCTTGTCCACCTGCTTTTCAAAGTTTTTGGAGTTCTGTGGATTACCCCAATATTCCCATTTTTCTTAAAAGGAATAATCTTCATAAATACCTCGTTAGGAGGAATAGATCCGACATTAGACATAGCCGGAATACCCATTTCCTTAGCTCTATTTCACACTTTATTTAATGTGATTAACACCATGATACTTTTTGGCTTTTCAAAACAGATTACCAATATGGTTGCCAAAAAGATACCAATAGGGCCTACATCAGAAAACGAATTCAAACTTACTCATATAAAGATTGGGTTGCTTTCAACACCTGATGCTTCTCTCTTTCAGGCTCAACGCGAAATATTAATCTTTGCCGAAACCTCAAGAAAAATGTTCAGGAATGTTGAACGCTTTTTAATAGATAAAAATGACAAAGAGTATTTGGTGTTAAAAGAAAGGATTCTTACTGAGTATCAAAACGCTAAACGATATGAAGAAGAAATTGCTAACTATCTCACAAAAGTTGGTGAAGGCCGTTTAAGCGAGACCAGCTCAAAAAGCTTAAGGTCACAGTATAAAATGATTGACGACATCATAAATATTGCAAATTCATGTATGAACATTTTTCATGCAATAGAACGCAAACGCGCTCAGAAAATTGAATTTCCGGAACAAGTAAACAATAACATTCTCCTTTTATTCAACATGGTAAAGGAGGCTCTCGACACGATGGTCACAATGCAAACGCATGAAGAGCAAATGCCTTTCAGCATGGCTAAAGACACCGAGAATGAAATCAACAACTTTAGAGATATTCTAAAAAGTGAGCATTTGAACAACCTCGAGAAAAGTGTTTACAAATACGATGCAGGCCTTATTTATAATGATATTGTATCGCAATGTGAGCGTATTGGCGATTTCGCCTTCAATGTAGACGAATCGTTCAAAGGACTCTAATTCTTCACATTATCTATCTTCGCTATTTCCTTACTATCCCAATTTTTATTCAGCAGCTCTATTGCTTTCTTCACTGTAGGATCATTTTTATAGATTATTGGATAGAACCCGGCATCCCCAATTGTGTTTCGAGCGATGTAAGCATATAATTGAGATTGCATAAACTTCTTAGATTCCGACAATTCTGCTGCTGAATATTTTATTCCAGAGGTCTTTACTCGATTCAAAAATAAGTTAAATACATCTTTTTGAATTAAATACTTCTCAATCTCTTCAGCATCTTTCATCGATTTTAAGATCTTCCTATTCTGATCAGCAAAATCAAAAGCAAAGTAATAAATCAGGTTTTTGGAAACAATAGAAGCATAAAACTCATTTATTCCAGTGGTGTCAGCAGGGACAAAAAAGTCGGGCATAATTCCCCCTCCACCATACACTAAGCGGCCTCCAGTTGTATAATACTTCAAGCTATCTTTAAAATGGATGCTGTCCTTCTGAACCATTTCTTCATGCATCATCCGGTTGTAAAGTTCCATTCGATACTCCTCATTACCATCGCTATAAGGTTTCTGAATACTGCGCCCACTTGGTGTATAAAAACGAGCTACAGTTAATCGTACAGCCGATCCATCCATGAATGGGATTTGCTCCTGCACAAGGCCTTTGCCATAAGAACGGCGACCAACAATCAGTCCGCGGTCATTATCTTGAATTGCTCCAGCAAAAATTTCACTTGCAGAAGCAGAATATTCGTCAATCAAAACAACAAGGTCGCCATCTTTCCATATCCCGTTATCAGTTGAAAGAAATTCATTTCGTGGCCTTGCTTTACCTTGAGTATAGACAATCATCTTTTGGGCAGGAAGAAATTCATCAACCATTTCGAAAACGGCTTGTAAGTATCCTCCTGAATTACCTCTCAAATCAACAATGAGCTTCTTTGCCCCAGCCGATGCGAGATCTTTAATTCCTTGGTAAAATTCTTTATGCGTTGTTTCGGCAAATCGGTTAACTTTAATCAGGCCAATCTCATTGTCAATCATATATGAAACATCGACACTTACAAGAGGTATTTCGTCTCTTTCAATTTTATAATCCAGAGCATTAACAAATCCGGGACGGCGAATGCCAACATTCACAATTGTCCCCTTTTTCCCTTTAAGCAACGAAACAATACTATCGCTTTTTAATCCAGCACCAGAAACATCGGCTCCATTGACTTTGATAATCCTGTCGCCAGCCATAATTCCAAGTTTTTGGGAAGGCCCACCAGAAACCACATCGACAACAGTAACTGAGTCATTTTGCATAATGAACTGAACTCCTATACCAGAAAAATTGCCGCGCATTTCTTCACTTACCCCGCTCATTTCTTGAGCAGTAATATATGTTGAATGTGGGTCAAGTTGATCTAAAACAACAGGGATTATTTTTTCGATTAACTCGTTTTTATTAATTGTATCAACATAGTCTTTCGCAATCATATTGGTAATGACTGAAAGTTTATCTGGTTGAAAGAATCTCAAGTTTTGAAGATCGGATTTTGTAATATTTTGCTGAATTTTTGTTCCAATAAAAATACCGGCAGCACCAACAACCGCCAATAACATTGGGTAGAAAATTTTTTGTACTCTATTCATAATGTGGAATTTGATATCTTAAAAGCTAAAAAAATCCGAAACGACAAGTCCCGGATTAATTATATAAATTTATCTTTTTTTTATTTGGTCAAATATTTATTTACCATTTCTATTAAATCTTTCGAACGAATAGGTTTCGCCAGATAATCGTTGCACCCTGCTTCAATTGCTTTAGCTCTATCGTCAGACATAGCAAAAGCTGTTTGAGCAACAATAGGTAAATCGGAATATATCTTCCGAATCTCACGTGTTGCATCGTAACCATTCATTTCTGGCATTTGTAAATCCATAAGAATCAGATCAATATCTGAATGATTTTTTGCAAAATCGACTGCTTCCAAACCATTTTTAACCCACTCAATTCTTGCATCAAGTTTTGATAGAACTGCATTTAAGTAAAGATAGTTCGACTCAACATCTTCAACAATTAATATCAATGGCTTAACTTGATTTTCCATATAAATAAGTTTTAATTATTATCTAAAAGTAATCATTCATTTTCTTAATGTCAAGGATTAAATCTTTCGATTTATTATTTCCCTCTTGACAATTTCATTTTCAACCAGAAAGTAGATCCTTTTCCAACTTTAGATTCTACTTCAATACTTCCACCCATCAACTCCATTAATCCTTTAGAAATTGTTAGGCCAATTCCAGTTCCTCCGTAAAGTCTATTCTTATCATTGTTTACCTTAGTAAAGCGGTCGAAAATTTTATCGAGTTTGTTGTGCTGAATTCCAATCCCAGTATCACGAACATATACCTCAAGTTGGTCATCTATAATCTTGTACCCAATCTCAATCTCACCTTCATCAGTAAATTTAATAGCATTGGATATCAAGTGATTAATTACTTGATTTAGTCGATGTCTGTCAGATTGAATTCGAACTTCACCTTCAGCGCCTTTGCTTCGAATTACTTTAATGTTTGTTTTTTCTTCAGAAATAAGGAGCTTCTCGGTACGGTCACATGCTGAATCAAAAAGCGGGTTAAAGTTAAACTCGCTTATGCTAACAGTCATTTGGTCAGCTTCAAGTTTAGAAAAGTCAACAATTGATTCTATTAGAGACATTAATCCGTTGCCGTTGCTTTGAATTATATCAATAAACGTATTTTTTTCTTCCGAAGTAAGGTTTTCTTCTCGCAACATATTAGTAAACCCAATAATAGCATTCATTGGGGTTCTGATCTCGTGGCTCATATTTGCAAGGAACAAAGACTTAAGCTTATCAGCCTCTATGGCCCTATCCTTCGCCTTAATAAGTTCCTCTCTGGCTTTTGCAACCATTGTAATATCTTCCACAATTCCTTCAATCGCAATTTCTTTAAAACCTTCTTCAAGCAATGCAAGTGTAAGATTAGCAATAAATTGCTCTCCATTTTTACGCTTAAGCATAATTTCGGTTGTTACCTCTTTAGTTTCAAGGATTGTGTCCAAGATTAAGGATCCAAGATCGGGATCAACTAACAGATCAGCTTTAACAACTTTTCCAAGATCATCTTCGGTATATCCAAACATTTTCCTGAAACGATAGTTAAATTCAACAACTCTCATATCTTTATCGAGACGGAAGAAGGCCAAAGGTGCATTTTCGAAAAGAGCTTTAAATTTCGACTGGCTTTCGAGCATGGAATCTTCTGTCGACTTAAAATCAGTTATATCGCGAGTAATACCAACGGTTCCAATACACTTTTTGGCAGAATCGTAAAGCGGTATTTTAGTGTCTGACAGATACTTTGTGCCATTTTCAGTTTCGAAAACATGTATCTGATTTAAAACAGCAACACCTGTTTTAATAATCTCTTGTTCAACATCGTAAGCTTCTTGAGCATGTTTAAAAAAGTCGAAGTCTGACTTTCCAATTGCTTCATCGGGATGACTTAACCCTAACAAGTTAGCCTGTGCTTTATTAATGCGAATAAACTTGCTTTCCAGATCCTTAAAATATATTGTATCGGGAACGTTATCGATAAGAGCAGTCATCATATTTCGCTCTTGTTCAATATGTTTCTGTCTCTTTGATTTTAAGAAATATGTCGCAGCGATAAAAAGACCAAGAATCAATGCACTTAGAAAAGAAACCATCGCTTTGCTCATCCGAACTTCGCCAGTAACAGAATCGTACCGAACTTCGCCCGAGAGGACTGATAACGAATCTTCATCCTTTTCTATCTGTAAATCAGCAACAGAAGTAACAAGAGACTGAAATAGTACACATCCCTGTTCTACAACCATTGATGCTACGGTATAAATTAAATCATTAACAATAGTATTTTGGCTAAGCGGATTACAAACTGCTAAATCTTGACCAGTTGCTGAATATTTTTCAGACAACCCACTTGCATAATTGTATTTTCCAAAAGAAAATAAACAGAAAACAAACAAAAAAAATACTAATATCCCCTTGCGCATAGTCCCCAACTTTTAAAACTGGGGTTGAAAATACTTAATTTCTTTAAAAGACTGTGTAAATCCAAACAAGAAATTATAAATCAACAGAATAATTTCAAGTTCACTCTCGTTTAGATTACTTTTAACTGCGATTTAAAATTCAATCTTATATTCTAAAGCTATGTGAGCAGAAAGCATTGTGCATGAAACGGCAACCTTTTAAGAAGGATACAATATGTAGGACACTTGGGTACTTCAACCTAAAAAAATACATGAAACGAGCATGGCTCCCACCATAATTAAGCAAAGCTAATATAGCTTTACGAGTTCCAAGATTGTGGGCATAGATGATCGAAGAAATGCTTCTGATCCAACAGATATACAGCAACTTAATCCAGATAATACAAATGGAAGATTTTCAGAGTAGATATTATCCGATTGTTCTGCCTGGATATACTTTTAGAGATTCTTCCAATATTTTAAGTGCTATAGCAAGATCTTCCTTTTTAAGTACATAAGCAATTCTTACTTCATTCTTTCCTAACCCCGGAGTTGTATAAAAGCCCGAAGCAGGAGCCATAAAAATTGTTTGATTATCGTAAGAGTAATCACTTAGTAACCACTCACAAAACTTATCAGAATCATCGACTGGAAGTTTTGCTACAGTATAAAATGCTCCCATAGGAATTGGTGAATAAACCCCGTCGATGCGATTCAAACCATCAATTAAGAACTTTCGGCGTTCAACATATTCGTTATACATTTCCAACATATAACTTTCGGGGGTATCTAAAGAAGCCTCCGCTATAATTTGACCAATAAGAGGTGGGCTTAATCGGGCTTGACAAAATTTCATCACACTCCCTTTGACTGCCTTATTCTTTGTAACCAGAGCCCCTACCCTTATTCCACATTCACTATATCTTTTTGAAACAGAATCAATCAGAATTACATTCTCTTCTATTCCATCGAGATGAAATGCAGAAATATATGGGGCACCTGTATAACAAAACTCACGGTAAACTTCATCAGAAAAAAGGTATAAGTCATATTTCTTAACCAAATCTCTTATCTGATTCATCTCGGTCTGGTTATAAAGATAGCCAGTTGGATTATTTGGGTTACAAATTAATATGCCTTTTGTTTTTGGAGTAATAAGCTTTTCAAATTTTTCGATTGGCGGCAATGCGAAACCTTCTTCAATTTTAGAGGGAATTGTTTTTACTACAGCACCCGCTACAATTGCAAATGCAGTATAATTTGCATAAGAAGGTTCAGGTACAATTATTTCGTCACCAGGGTCAAGGCATGCAAGAAAAGCATAAGTAACTGCTTCAGAACCACCTGTGGTAATTATTATATCGTCGGCTGTAACATTAATCTTATACTTTTCATAGTATGTTACAAGCTTTTCTCTATAAGATCTAATTCCCTCGCTGGGACTGTATTCCAAAATCTTCCGGTCAATGTTCTTAATCGCATCCAAAGCAATTTTTGGCGTAAGCAAGTCTGGCTGACCAATATTTAAGTGATAAACCTTCTTCCCGCTAGCTTTTGCTTTATCAGCCATTGGCACTAATTTCCTGATCGGAGATTCAGGCATTCGCACTCCACGTTTCGATATTTCTGGCATAAAAATCTGCTTTTTAACAAATCGCGTAAAGATATAACTAACAAACCGAAATAAAAAATCACTTATCAAACATGTTTTATTACATTTTCAAGAAGGAAAAAATCAAACTGAAAGAACCTTTAAAATAGTTACTTAAACGCACAGAGAATCTCATTTATATGGATTTTATCATGTTTCATAAATATACAATAACTTATTTTTATTTATTGAACTAAAAAAATTGAAATATGATAATCGGTGTCCCAAAAGAAATTAAAAATAGTGAAAACAGAGTTGCTTTAACTCCTGCAGGAGCCTCTGAAATAGTAAAATATGGTCACGAACTATATATTCAAACATCGGCAGGAATAGGAAGTGGATTTAGCGATGAATCGTACCTTAGTGCAGGAGCAAAGCTACTTCCAACCATAGAAGAGATCTACAAAAAAGCTGAAATGATAATGAAAGTAAAAGAGCCAATTGCTTCCGAATATAATCTGATCAAAAAAGATCAGATTATATATACGTACTTTCATTTTGCATCATCTGAAGAATTGACCAAAGCAATGATCAACTCAGGCGCAATTTGCATTGCTTACGAAACGGTAGAGCTTCAAGATCATTCTCTACCATTACTAATACCAATGTCGGAAGTGGCAGGAAGAATGTCTGTTCAGGAAGGAGCAAAATATCTTGAAAAAACATTTGGAGGAAGAGGCGTATTACTTGGAGGCGTTCCAGGAGTTCCTCCGGCAAAAGTATTAATAATAGGTGCAGGAATTGTTGGCACCGAAGCTGCAAAAATGGCTGCCGGACTTGGTGCAGATGTTACAATTATGGATGTTAACTTAAAAAGACTTCGCTACCTTGATGATATTATGCCTGCAAATGTAAAAACGATGATGAGTAATAGCTTTAATATCAAAGAAATGGTGAAAACACACGACTTGATTATTGGCGCAGTACTTATTACAGGAGCAAAAGCACCACATCTTATTACCCGTGAAATGCTTTCAACAATGCAACCAGGAACTGTCATCGTTGATGTTGCCATCGATCAGGGTGGTTGCATTGAAACTACTTACCCAACAACACACGATAACCCTACATTCTGTATTGATGGTGTAATCCATTACTCTGTTGCAAATATGCCAGGAGCTGTACCGAGAACATCAACAATTGCTCTAACTAATGCAACATTACCTTATGCCATAACTTTAGCAAATAATGGTTGGAAGAATGCATGCAGAAAAGATGAAGCACTGAAAAAAGGATTAAATATTGTAAACGGTCAAATTGTTTACAAAGGTGTTGCTGAGGCATTTAAATATCAGCATGTCGAAATAGATACTTTATTGTAGTTTTTCATACTGATTTTTTTCACCAAAGTCAATAGCTTGGCATCAAAATATTTTTCCTGTAAATCTTTGAATTTGAATAATCAACAAAAAAAATAGAAAAAAAATAGAAAATTCACGATAAAAAATTTGCACGAAACAAAAACACGCGTTATATTTGTATCAGAAATCAGTTACAAACATGACCGATTTCAATCAAATCAAGTCTTTTTCATGTTTGGCGTTTTAGTTTGGGGGATAGTTTTTTGGGAGACATCAGACGATGTCTCCTTTTTTTTGTACTAACTGATCATCTTTGTTGAAACAAATTATGCCTGCTCATCAAGCTTGTGTAAAAACATTATAGTTGAAATTTTATAATTAAATCTTATGAATTCAAAAAGCATCATTGGAATTGGAAATGCCTTAATGGATATTGTAGTTAAATTACCTAACGATGAGATAATTGTCAAAAATAATCTACCAAAGGGAAGCATGACTCTAATTGATGCTGAAACATCAAAAAACTTAAATGATCAAACCAATCAATTTGATAAAATACTGTCACCAGGTGGTTCTGTTGCCAATACAGTACATGGATTAGCTAACCTTGGGGCAATTGCCGGTTTTGTTGGCAAAGTTGGAACAGACGAATTAGGAGAAAAATATTTTAAAGAACTTGAAAAAATTGGAGCAAAACCAACGCTTTTCAAATCAGAAACACCTACAGGAATTGCAATGGCACTGGTTACTCCTGATTCTGAACGCACATTTGGCACCTACCTTGGCGCAGCTGTAGAGTTGAGCCCTGAGGATATTACGATTGATTTATTTCGCAACTATGAAATCGCATTTATTGAAGGCTACCTTGTTCAAAACCATGATTTGGTGATTAAAGCATGTGAAATGGCCAGAAAATCAGGCCTATTAATTGCCCTTGACCTTGCTAGCTATAATGTTGTTGAAGAAAATCTGGAATTTTTAACCCAGATCGTAGATGAATACGTTGACATCATTTTTGCAAACGAAGACGAAGCCAAGGCTTTTACCGGCTTAGAGCCAGAGAAAGCAATTGAAGTTTTAGGAGACCTTTGTGATATTGCAATTGTTAAAGTCGGCAAAAATGGTTCCCTTATAAAATTCAAAGAAGAGGTAATCAAAGTTGATGTTGTGGGAACTGAATGTATAGACACAACAGGCGCTGGCGATTTATACGCTGCTGGTTTCCTATACGGTTTCTCTAAAAGCCTTTCAATGGAAATTTGTGGAAAAATTGCTTCAATTGTAGCCGGAAGAGTAATAACTGTTTACGGAGCCCGAATGGATCAACCATTATGGGATGTAATCAGAAAGGAAGTCAAAATGCTATTATAGTTTTACTTCTTCCGAGATTTGTGTTAACTGACTGAAACGATGTCAGTATTTCTTCATTTTTCTTTAATCTGGAGGTGAATGATTTTACATTCAGCTCTATTTTAGATGCAATCTCACCTTCATTCATTCCAAATTTTTAAAATCAATTATCTTTGCACAAAATATAAAGTCATTATTGGGTTTATAATCAATTTAATCCGATAAGTAATTAATTTCAAATTCACAATTTATTAGAATATGGCACACAAATCGGGTTTTGTAAATATCATTGGAAATCCCAACGTGGGGAAATCTACAATAATGAATGTACTTGTAGGAGAGAAAATTTCGATAATTACATCAAAAATGCAAACCACTCGCCACCGAATCAAAGGAATAGTAAGTGGAGATGATTTTCAAATAGTATATTCTGATACCCCTGGAATATTAAAGCCCAACTACAAATTGCAGGAGAATATGATGAGGTTTGTAGATACAGCCATTGTCGATGCCGATGTGATTCTTTATGTAACCGATGTAATTGAAAAGTTCGATAAAAACTCTGATTATCTCGAAAAAATAAAAAAAACTGATATTCCGGTAATTTTACTATTAAATAAAATAGACCTTTCGGATCAACAAAATGTACTTAATTTGGCACAAATGTGGCAACAAGAACTTCCCAAAGCATTAATTCTACCTATTTCGGCCACTGAAAAATTCAACATTGCTCCTATCTTTGATCTGATTATTGAAAAATTACCTGAAGGCCCTGCATTTTTTCCAAAAGATGAACTGACCGACCGCAACGAACGCTTCTTTGTACAGGAAATCATTCGAGAAAAAATATTGTTATTTTACCAAAAAGAAGTGCCATATTCTGTTGAGATAGAAGTAGAATCATTTAAAAATGAAGATAAAAAGTTGCTTTCCATTCAAGCAATAATTTATGTAAATCGCGAAACGCAAAAAGGAATAATTATTGGCCATCAGGGAAAAGCAATAAAAAAAGTTGGGACTGAGGCTCGAAAAGATATTGAAGAGTTTTTTGAAAAGAAGGTTTTCCTTGAATTGTATGTTAAAGTAAGCCCCGATTGGCGCGAAACTGACACAAAACTCAGGAACTTCGGTTATGAAATGCAATAAAAAAAATAAGAAATGAGTAATATAGTCGCTATAGTAGGAAGGCCAAACGTTGGTAAGTCAACACTTTTCAACAGATTTGTTGAAGAGCGTTCAGCCATTGTTGACGATGTTGCAGGGGTAACCCGCGACAGAAACTACGGCAAATGTGAATGGAATGGCATTGAATTTTCACTCATCGACACGGGTGGATATATCGCCAGCTCAGATGATATATTTGAAGAAGAAATCAGAAAACAAGTTTTGCTTGCTATCGAAGAGTCTGATGCAATACTTTTTGTTGTTGATGTAGAAAGTGGAATCACCGATCACGATGAATCTGTGGCGCAACTACTTAGAAAAGAAGAAAAGCCCGTTTTTGTGGTGGTCAATAAAGTTGATAATAACATGAGGGTCAACGACTCATACGAATTCTACAACCTGGGACTTGGTGAACTATATTGTATATCATCGATAAACGGCAGCGGCACTGGCGATTTATTAGATAAAGTTGTTGAAGCTCTTCCAAAGGAGAACAAAATTGAAGAAGAAGAGGAAGTTCCACGCTTCTCAATTATTGGGCGGCCAAATGTAGGCAAATCATCATTGATTAATGCATTGACAGAAGTTGACAGGCATATTGTTACTGATATTGCAGGTACAACTCGAGATTCGATCAACACCCGTTATAATAAATTTGGATACGACTTCATTTTAAGCGACACAGCAGGGTTGCGTAAAAAAGGGAAAGTACATGAAGATCTTGAGTTTTATTCGGTTATGCGCTCGGTTCGTTCTATCGAATTATCAGATGTTTGCCTGTTGCTTATAGATGCAACAAGAGGAATTGAAGCTCAGGATATTAACATATTTAACATCTGCTTGAAGAACAAAAAAGGCATTGTAATACTTGTGAACAAGTGGGATTTAGTTGAAAAAGATACTAAAACAACTAAAATATTTACTGAAGCTATTAAGGAACGTATTGCACCTTTTACCGACGTACCAATAATTTTCACTTCGGCATTGACAAAGCAGAGACTTTTAAAAGCTTTCGAGACTGCAATGAACGTTTACGAAAACAGAAAGAAAAAAGTTAAGACTTCTCAGCTTAATGATATTCTGCTACCAACAATTGAAAACTTCCCTCCTCCTTCGAATAAAGGTAAGTTTGTGAAAATAAAATACATAACACAGCTACCCACACCAACTCCAACATTTGCTTTTTACGCAAATTTACCGCAATACATAAAAGACCCATACAAAAGGTTCCTTGAGAATAAAATCAGAGAAAATTTTGATTTTGAAGGGGTTCCAATCACAATTGTATTTAGGAATAAATAAAAATAATAAAGGCTGCTTAATTAAGCAGCCTTTATTATTTTACTCCAACCTTGTTTTTCACATTACCCCAAAAAACAAAGCACCTCCAAAATAGGAAGTGCTTGTATTTTTTGTAGAATAAAAATCTTAAAAATAACTTCTTAAGCTTCTGGTGCTTCTTCGCTAGCTTCTTGAGCTGGCTCTTCAGGAGCACTTTCTGCTTCAGCAACAGCTGCTTCAGCTTCTTTTGCAAGTTCAGAATTTTTCTTGGCAATAGCAGCAGTACGTGCATCTTTTACCTTAGCTTCAGCTTTTAAGCGTTCAGCTTTTTCAGCAATAGTTTCTGAAGCAAGTTTTTCAGCTTTAGCTTGATTTTTTGCATCTTTTTCTTGTTTCCAAGCTTGGTACCTACGTTCAGCTTCAGCTTGATCAAAAGCACCTTTTTTAACTCCTTCAAGCAAATGCTTTTTCATAAGCACGCCATTCTGAGATAAGATGTTTTTAACAGTATCAGTTGGTTGTGCACCATTTGAAAGCCATTCTAATGCTTTCTCCATGTCCAGTTCGACGGTAGCAGGATTTGTAATTGGGTTCAAAGAACCAATCCTTTCGATAAATTTACCATCTCGTGGCGCCCTGCTATCTGCTACCACAATGTGGTAAAAAGCAGCTCTCTTTCGGCCGTGACGGGCCAAACGAATTTTAACTGGCATAATCTAAAATTTTAAATATTTATGAACTATTTATTTTGAGTGCGCAAAAATACAATATTATTCTTCAAAACAAACTGTTTCTGAAAGAATTGAATTTTTTTAATCAAATTTACAGACCTACGCAACCTTCTAAATTTGATTTTCATCTTCAACAAAAATATAAAAATCATGACACATAAAATTCAAGTAATCTTTACTACTCTTTTCGCTCTTTTTTTCCTGTCGGCTTGTCTCGAAAACGAAGAGGTTCAACCAACTGGATACGGAGACGTAGTCGTAAAAACGATAATCAGAAATGATACTGTCGTTTATGGAATTAATTATTTTGCGTATTCCTATTCTCAAATGGATTCAGTTACTGTTAATCGTAATGATGAAACACAAAAAATCACTCTCGACTCATTAGACTTCCGGTACACTTTTGCTTTTACCCCAAAATATTCTGAATACACAGCAGCGAAGCCTCAGAAGGGAAGTTTCATTTTCAACGCAAGCTTCGACAATAATCAATCAGATACCTTTACCGATTTTCTTGATTCAACTTTTTTATCTCCTCCAATCATCAAAAAAATAACCTTCAATGTTGAAGAAGAGCAATTTAAAGTTGAATGGCAAAAGGATTCAAAAGCTGATACCTATAGGGTAATTTTGGTTGATGACAAAAATGAAATTGCTTTTCAAAGTGAATTATTGCACCCAAGTACAACTTTTCTATTAATAGAAGCAAACTCAGCAGGGTGGCTCAAAAATAAGCTCCCATCAAGCAACCAAGTTTTTAAAGTAGCTATTTCTGCATTTCTTTATGAGCCAGTTGCGTCTTCGTTCGATTTACAAAGTATTTCAATAAACGATACATCAAGTGTAATTTGGATGCCTGGAGTAGAAGAATAAGCAGATGCCAATTTTATTAACCAGTTTCCACAACCATCTCAATTGTTGGTAACTTTTTTAATCCCATATTCACTTTTCCTGTTGCACATTTTTTTAATGGCAACAGGAATTTTTTTTTCTGAAAAGAGTAACTTTTCAACACATTGTTGATTCACCTTTATAATTGATTAGTTTTAAATTTGAAAAAAGAGATTTAGTTCGATTTTTTACATTCTGGAAAAGAGCCAATTAGAAGAATCGAGCATATTTATCTCAAGCACAATAATAGATGCACGCTTACATGCAAGTTTCTCAACAACGTAGAATAAAATTGTAATAACATGAAGCCATTTGTACACTTACACGTCCACTCTCAATATTCAATCCTCGATGGTCAAGCCAGTATTAGTTCCCTAGTAAATAAAGCTCATACCGATGGAATGAAAGCCCTTGCTCTAACCGACCACGGAACAATGTTTGGAATAAAAGAGTTTTGGAATGCTTGCAAATCGGCCGATTATGGGAACAGTGACCTGCCAACAGAACAATGGTACAAGGTAAAACCCATTCTGGGTTGTGAAACTTACGTTGCAGAAAGAGGTATCGAAAATAAAGCAGGAAAAGAAGACCGCTCTGGAGATCACTTAATTCTTCTGGCAAAAAATGAGGTTGGCTATAAAAATCTATTGCGCCTAATTTCAATAGCCAACACCGAAGGTATGTATTACAAACCTCGTGTCGACAAATCGTTGCTCGAAAAATATCACGAAGGATTAATTGTCACGTCAGCTTGTTTGGGAGGAGAAATTCCTCAAAGAATAATGAATAACGATGTAGAGGGTGCAAGGGAAGCAATTAGATGGTTTAAAAATGTTTTTGGCGATGATTATTATCTCGAAATCCAAAGACATCCAGCAGAATCTCTACGAGAACGTGAAGAAGTATATGAAAACCAGGTGAAAGTTAACAAGGTTGTTCTTGAACTAGCCAAAGAGTTGAATGTTAAGCTCATTGCCACCAACGATGTTCACTTTACAAATGAGGAAGATGCAAATGCTCACGATATTCTTATCTGCCTAAATACTGGTAAAAACTTCGACGATGACAATCGTATGAGGTATACAAAACAAGAGTGGTTCAAAACAACTGCTGAGATGAATGAGCTCTTTGCAGATATTCCCGAATCGTTGGAAACGACTCAAGAAATTGCTGATAAAGTAGAAGTTTTTGAGCTCGATTCTGATCCAATTATGCCTCAGTTCCCAATACCAGAAAGCTTTGCAAAATACGATGATTACCTAGCCAATTTTTCTGAAGATGATTTAAAGGCTGAATTTACAAATTACGACAAGCTTGGTGGTTACGACAAAGTACTTCGAATAAAGTACGAGGCAGATTATTTGCACCACCTTGTTATGGAAGGTGCATCAAGAAGATATAAAGAGAACCTCGAAGAAGTTCTTGAGCGAGTAGAATTCGAATTAGATGTAATTAAGCAGATGGGGTTTCCCGGTTACTTTCTTATTGTTCAGGATTTTATTTTAGCGGCTCGGAACATGGGAGTTATTGTAGGCCCTGGCCGTGGTTCAGCAGCAGGTTCGGTTGCAGCCTACTGTATCAATATTACAAATGTCGATCCTATAAAGTACGATCTACTTTTCGAACGATTCTTGAATCCCGATCGTATTTCAATGCCCGATATTGATATCGACTTCGATGATGATGGTCGCCAGCAGGTTATGGAATGGGTAACTGAAAAATATGGAAGAGACAAGGTTTCGCATATCTGTACATTTGGAACAATGGCCGCAAAAATGGCTATCCGAGATGTTGCTCGAGTTCTACAACTACCACTTCCTGAGGCTGATAGATTGGCAAAAATGGTGCCCGATACTCCAAAAATTACGCTGAAAAAGGCTTACGCTGAAAACCCAGAACTCGAAATAGAAAAAAATTCTAACAACCAGTTAATTGCTGATACAATTCGTTATGCCGAAACCTTAGAAGGTTGTGTTCGCCAAACAGGTGTTCATGCTTGTGGGGTAATTATTGGCAGGGATCCTCTTTATAATAACATCCCTTTAATGCCAACCAAAGACGAAGGCCTTTATACAACCCAATACGATGGCCGTTTTGTTGAAGCAATTGGTTTGCTAAAAATGGACTTCCTTGGATTGAAAACCCTTTCAATTATTAAAGAATGTCTCGAAAATATTCGTTTATCTAAAGGCATCGACGTTGACATCAACGATATCCCGATGGACGACCAGGAAACTTATGAGCTTTTTAGCCGAGGCGATACAACGGCTGTGTTCCAGTTCGAGTCTCCTGGCATGAAAAAATGGCTCCGACAATTGCAGCCAAACCGTTTCGACGACCTTGTCGCAATGAATGCCCTTTATCGCCCAGGGCCAATGGAGTATATTCCGAACTATGTTGAAAGAAAACATGGCAGGGCTGAAATTATTTACGACCATCCAATTATGGAGTCGTATCTTAAAGATACTTACGGAATTACAGTATATCAAGAGCAAGTGATGCTCCAGTCAAGAGCTTTAGGTGGCTTTTCACGAGGCCAGTCAGACACGTTGCGTAAAGCAATGGGGAAGAAAAACATAAAGCTGATGGATAAGCTAAAAGAGCTTTTCACTCAAGGATGTATCGACAATCCTAAATTTATGGAAGGTTGCAATGGAAAAGATCCAAAAAAACTGGTCGATAAAATTTGGAAAGACTGGGAAGCCTTTGCTCAATATGCATTCAACAAGTCACACTCGGTGTGTTATGCTTATGTTGCCTATCAAACAGGTTATCTGAAAGCCCACTACCCTGCCGAATTTATGGCGGCGGTTTTGAGCCGAAATTTATCTAATATCGAACGCATTACAATCTTTATGGATGAATGCAAGGCACAAGGAATTAAAGTACTTGGCCCTGATGTTAATGAATCGTATGCAAAGTTCACGGTAAACAAAAAAGGCGAAATCCGTTTCGGAATGTCGGGAGTTAAGGGTGTTGGCGCAAATGCTGTTGACGATATAATTAAGGAAAGGAAAAAAGGTGGTGATTTTAAAGATATTTGGGACTTTGCCGAACGTATTAACCTTCAATCGGTAAATAAAAAAAACTGGGAGGCACTAATTTATTCCGGAGGGTTTGATTCAATATCGGGCTGTAACCGCTCACAATTTTTCTTGACCGATAAAAATGAGCTAACCTTTGTCGAGAATCTTATTCGCTACGGAAACCTTATTCAGAATGAGCGAGACATGGCTCAACAATCTCTTTTTGGTTCGTCGTCTCAGCTCTCTGTACAAAAACCAAAACCAATAATGGGCGACGAGTGGCCAAGCGTAATAAAGCTAGAGCACGAAAAAAACCTAATTGGCATGTATCTTACAGCCCACCCTCTCGATGATTATAAGCTCGAAATTAATTCATTCTGTACTAAGGGCGTAAGCCTTGCAATGCTCGAGACAGATCTTACTCCCTTTAAAGGACGCGACCTTGTTCTTGCCGGAATGGTGACCGAAGCATACGAAGCAATGAATAAGAAAGGAAATCGTTTTTCGAGCCTCACGCTTGCCGATTATGAGGGCTCTTTAAAAGTTTTCTTCTTCGGAAACGACTACATTAATTTTGGAAAGTATTGTAACAAAGGGCTATTCCTAATGGTTAGAGGGAAAGTTGCTCCGCGCTTTCGAGTTGCAGAAGGGGCTGCAGAAATGCTCGAGTTCAAGGTTCAGAATATAGAGTTGCTTCAAGAAATTCGAACAACTAGGGTTAAGAACATTTTGATTGAAATACCTTTACAAACAATAACTGATTCATTTTTGAGCGAATTTTCAAAAATGTGCGAATTGCGCAAAGGTCAAACCCAAATTGAATTCAAAATTACTGATGCAGAGACCAAAACAACACTTAATCTATTTTCGAGAAATATGAAAGTAGATTTGGCCGACGACCTGATAGAATATTTAAATAGCAAAGAAGGAATTGTATTTAAAATCAATTAAATTTGTGGTTCTTTTTCGACGATCAAAAACATAAAAAAATATAATAGTATGGCAGTAGAAGTTAACGATGCTAATTTTGATGAAGTTGTATTACAGTCAGATGTGCCTGTTTTGGTCGACTTCTGGGCAGAATGGTGTGGACCTTGCCGAATGGTTGCACCTATTGTTGAAGAAATAAGTGAAGAATATAAGGGGAAAGCGATTGTTGCAAAAATGGATGTCGACAGCAACCCTATTATTATCGCTAAATTCGGAATCAGGAACATACCAACCATTTTGTTTTTTAAGAATGGCGAAGTAGCCGACAAACAAGTAGGCGCAGTACCAAAAACTGTTATTGCTCAAAAAATTGACGCTTTACTTTAAGAATGTTCATAAAAAATACTTAAAAGCCTCGCCAAAAGCGGGGCTTTTCGTATTGACATAAATTCTGTCACTACCTCTTCAGACATGCATGTGCTATACGATCTTTCCCGTTCAAATCTTTCAGGATACTTGCATCAAAACCATTACATTCTAAAAGAGAATTTACCTCGTTGCCGTAAGCCTCATTGATTTCAAAGAAAATCTCACCTCCGTTTTTGAGCATTCTTTTGGCTCGGAATACTATTGAGTTATAGAATAAAAGTGGATTGTCATCAGGCACAAAGAGAGCCAAATGAGGTTCGTGATCCAGAACATTGTTTTCCATCAATTGCTTCTCTTTTTCAGTCACATAAGGTGGATTGCTAACAATCAGATCGAAATCACCGGTTACAAAATCATCAGTTGAGAGAATATCAAATTCATGAAAAAAAACGTCAACCCCATTGAGTCGCGCATTTTCATTGGCAATGGCAAGTGCATCGCCCGAAATATCACAACTCCAAACTTCAGCTAGAGGCAAGTTTTTTTTTAGAACAATTGGTATACAACCACTTCCACTACCAATATCCAGAATTTTTGGCGAACGATTCTGAAATCTTTTAACAATCAAATCGACAAGTAATTCCGTTTCCTGACGAGGAATCAATACGCCTTTTCTAACATGAAAATTCAATCCATAAAATTCAGTTTCACCAAGAATATATTGAATTGGTTCTGAACTCTGCAATCGCTCAATCCAATTTACGATTTTAGCATTACTGGCTTCATCAACAATAAAATCAGGATGAATAATTAAATCTGTTTTCGTGAACCCAAATAAATAATTGAATATTAAGAATATAAAAGATTCAACTTCTTCATTTGAATATAATCCAGAAAGATTTTTTCTGATATTTCTGATTGTTTGCCTCATACGAGGTAAAAATACAACTTATCAATTTCACTTTAGAATTTCGAAAATGAAATTCGCCCCATTACATGTTTAATCTTTATTTTTGCCGCTGATGAACGATCAAAAAGAGAAATATATGCGCCGTTGCCTTGAATTGGCAAAACTAGGCGAAGGACGAACAGCCCCAAACCCAATGGTTGGAAGCGTTATTGTTCATGAAGGGAAAATAATTGGGGAAGGGTTTCATCAGCAGTATGGAAGTCATCATGCTGAAGTAAATGCAATCATTTCAGTTAAAAATCAGGAACTGTTACCACATTCTACACTTTACGTAAACCTTGAACCTTGCGCTCACTTTGGTAAAACTCCCCCATGTGCAGATTTAATTGTAGAAAAGAAAATTCAGAACGTAGTTATTGGAACAAGCGACCCGTTTGCTATGGTTGCAGGAAAAGGTATTGAGAAGTTGAAAAAAGCCGGATGTAATGTTGATGTTGGGGTTTTGACAAATGAATGCCTTGAACTGAACAGACGCTTTTTTACTTTCCATGATAAAAAACGCCCGTACATTATTTTAAAATGGGCTCAAACGGCAGATGGATATGTAGATAGAGAGAGGGATTTCAACATGTTGGGAGAGCCAACCTGGATCACAAACGAAATAGCTCGCATTGCTGTGCACAAGCAACGTTCAACAGAACAGGCAATTTTTGTCGGAACAAAAACAGTACTAAAAGATAACCCATCGCTTACACTACGCGACTGGTTTGGCAAACAGCCAATTAGGATAACAATTGACAATCACAGTCGGTTATCGTCAGAATTGAAAATATTTAGTGGAGACTTGCCTTCAATTGTTTGTACAATAGAGAAGAATAAAAGCTCTTATAAAAATTTAACGTTCTTGAGCAACATCAAAGATCTAATCACTGATCTGATGAACTATCTGTACACTAAAGAAATACAATCGATTATAATAGAGGGTGGACCGGAAACATTGCAAAAATTCATTGACAGGAATTTATGGGATGAGGCTCATATTTACATGGGAGATAAAACATTTGGAAGCGGAATTAAAGCTCCAACATTCATTGCAAAAGTTTCGAAATTCGAGCAGCTCTATAATAGTGAATTAAATGTTTATAGAAACAACGGTTGTAATTTTAAGTAATCGGCACCGAATTTTGCATAGAATTCGTTTTTGTCTATTTTTGCACCGCTTTGGTTTCATAGTTCAACGGATAGAACGACAGTTTCCTAAACTGTAGATCCGGGTTCGATTCCCGGTGAGACTACAAAATGAATTCAATTAAACTTGAAAATCCCTGAATTTCAGGGATTTTTCGCTTTCAAGAAGTATACGTGAAATATAAATTGTAGAGCTTTTATTCGCTTTCTAAAAAAATCACCACTCTTCAGATACAATAGCCTTAACCGAAAAACAGTGCATAAAAGTTGCTTCTAAAATTGCTGAGCCCGATTTTTTAAACGCAGATGTAAAACCATTACGGTTCGTTGCGAATTCCTCAAGAGCATCAAAAGGGTTAGTGAAACTGTAATTAGTCCCATTGTTTATTAAACGAATGCAACTAAGTGTAACGCGATACTTCCCAGGTTTAAATTGAACTAACACGTTAGCAGTAAAATCGTAAGCTAACAAATAGTTTGGTGCCGTAACTTTGTTATATCCAGCTAATTTATAATTGGCAGGAAGTTGAGGAAGAACACCCGAAAGACGTTTTTCTATTACATTACACTCGGTAACTTTCCGGTTCTCAATTAAGTAGTTATACAATTTTTCTATACTATCGGTTGTAGTGAATTCGTGTTGCCACTTCACTAAGCCATCTTCAGTATATATAAAACCTCGAATAGTATCTTGAGCCTTCAGTGCCGAAAAAGAGAAAACCAAGACAATAAGTACTAATATTCGTTTATGCATGATTTCAATATATTTAATAACCAAATTATTCAAACAAACAGTTCAGTCAAAATCCTAATATTTATAATCCATTTTGTTTCAAATCGAAATTATAGACTTATGGAACGATTTAGCGATAAACTCAAAATTAAAAACACTAAATCGCCTGAAAGATAATAAAATAGTTACACAAAATCAGCACTCGGTTCAACCTAATTCATAAAAAGAAGAATGAACCGAATTAAATCAACGATCTCATCTTAAACATTCAAAGAAAGCATTGTAATTGACTTGTTTTAAAAGAATTTGATGCAAAAAAAAAAGAGATTCTTGTGAATCTCTTTTTTAACCAAATATATTACTCTTTTACAATAATTTCTCTTCTAAAATTATGCCTTTCTCATTAAGCAACATAACAGATCGAACCAGATCCTTATCGCGATAAATAATTTCATAAGTAATTGAATTCCCGCTATTTATCATGACAGCATTCATCAATTCGCCTTTACCTGCAACTTTAGATTTTATGTTTTCGGGCAAAAAACCTTCGGGCAAAAACATTTTATATACAGAAAGTACACCTTTCTTGTCGAAATTAGCGATGTGCTCAATACTATCTTTATAGAAAATTGCCTCATAAATATCTCCCGACTTATTCCATTCGATATTAATGACATCAGGAAATTTTTCTGCAAGTGCATTCTTCACAGCATCGGGAGGCAAGAACAAAGCCCCTCCAAAAAATTTTGAAAAAAAATTCATCATTTGATTTTATCTTTTTAGTTAGGTCGGGAAAAACCTAATAATGACTTTAACATTTCAAATGAAAAAAATTGACATTGAAAAATTATTAAAGTTATTGTTGAGACGAAAAAAAAGGTAGATGTAACAGAAAAGAGAACTATTTATCCCAAAATTTTTCTTTATAAAGATATATAACCCTTGCTCTTGCCCTTTTAAGCCGCATTTTAGTAGCATCCTCACTTATACGTAAAGATTCACCAATATCTTTCATCGAAAGATTGTCCTGATATTTCATTATAAGAAGAGCTTTTTCTTCGGGATGTATTAATTCAAAAATAGCCATCATGTTGTCGTAATCAATAGCATTGAGATTCTCATCAGTCTCATCAATAATTTCAGGGATCTCATGCTCTCTGTTCCAGTCAGGATAGTGAAGTTTATTTTTGTTCCGTAAATAGTCGATACAATGATTATAAGACAGAGAATATAACCATGAAGAAAAAGAAGATTTACTTTTAAAAGTATGAAGCTTTTCGAAAGTTTTAGAAAAAATATCTTCAGCCAATTCTTCAGCCAATTGCCGATTTTTCACCAAACTGTAGCACTTATCTAAGACCTTGCGGTGGTATCTTTTATATAGTACTTCGAAATGAATAGATGAATTTTCAGAATTAATTGTGGAAATTATTTCTTCATCCGACATCAATTTTATCTGTTTCTTCTTCATTTTCTAAATTTAAAATGCCCTATCAGACTGTCTCTTTGAAAAAAAAATAAAAAAAGTGAAAAAAAAATTTCCAATTATTCGTTTATTTTTCAGTACCTTGCACCCGGTTTTGAATGTAAAAAAACAACAATACGAACATACTAAAAAAAAAAATCACTCTTTGCTGTTACTTTGAAAATCAAAGCCGTCTTAATAACAAGAATATTGAAATTTTGAAAACAAGATCTTCTTCTGACGTTCAGAAGTAAATAACAAATTATTAAACATAAATTTTAATTAAAATGAAAAACAAATTCTTATTAAGCCTTTCAGCACTTGCTATTGCTTTATTCGTTTTCTCAGGTTGTGCAAAAGTACCACAGGCAGAAATTGACAATGCAAATGTAGCTATCGAAGCAGCAAAAACAGCTCAAGCAGATGTTTATGTTCCAGAAGCTTTCGCAGCTCTTCAAGATTCAATGAACGTTGCAGTAACTTCAATCGAAGCAAAAAAATCAAAATTGTTCAAAAGCTACAAAAATGAAAAAGCTCAGTTGATCAACGTTGTAGCTATTAGCGAAGATGTTAAAGCTAAAACTGAAGCTAGAATTAATGAGTTGAAAGCTGAAATCCAACAGACTTTAACTGACATTACTACAATTGTAGAAGAAAACAAAACTTTGATTACTCAAGCTCCAAAAGGCAAAGGTGGTTCAACTGTATTGATGGCTATCAAAGCAGAAATTGCAACTATCGAAACTTCTGCTGCTGAAGTACAAGCTGCTGTTGGAACTGAAAGCTTCATTGCAACTTTAGACAAAGCTAAAGCTGTAAAAGAACAAGCTTCTAACATCAATAACGAACTCAAAGCAGTTATTGAAAAATATACTAAAAAATAAGAAATCTTAAGATTTATATTTTAGCATATAAAAAATGCCCCAGGAGTTTTCCTGGGGATTTTTTATGTTCTTTTCGATCCTAATTGCATAATGAAACGACCTTTTAAGAAAATTCTAATCCTTTCCCCTTTCCTTATCTTATTTATAATTGTCCTCATTCTTTTCATCACAAAAGACAAACCACCTATTGCTGAGATTAAGGATGCTCAGCAAAGTATTTCTCAGGCTAAAAATGCTCACGCCGACAAGTATGCAAAAAAACTATTCAAAAATGCTAGCACAAGCTACGACATTGCTATAAAATTTTGGAAAGAAGAAAACGAAAGATTTTTCCTTTTCAGAGATTTCGATCTTGTTAAAGAACAGTCGATTAAAGCTGCAAAGCTTGCTAAAGCAGCTACCGCAGAAGCTCAATCGAACACGAAAAACCTTAACCGTGAGGTTAAACGAGAGATTGACGCGTTAAAAGAAAAAATTGATTATTTCGAAAAGCATTTCGACCAAATACCTCAAGTTGATGCCTTTAGAAAGCAGCACAACAAAGGAAAATTACTTTTTGCTGAAGCTAGATTAGCCTTTGAAAAATCGGATTTAAATTTGGCAAAATTAAAAATTGACCAATCGAAGAAAATTATTAACTCAACATATTTCCAAGCCGAAAACATTCTTAAAAACTATTTCAAGAATTTTTCTGAATGGCAGAGATGGTCGAAAAATGCAATTAGTTTCTCAAAAGAGAACAACACCTACAGCATTGTTGTTGACAAGTTTGCAAGAAAATGTTTTCTTTATTATGCGGGAAATCTTAAAGAAACTTTTGATATCGATTTAGGTAGCAATTGGATGGGCGAAAAAAACCAACAAGGAGATAAATCAACACCTGAAGGAAATTATAAAATTATTGACAAAAAAGAGAACGGCCGCAGTCGCTATCATAAAGCTTTGTTAATCAATTACCCTAATGAAGATGATTTAAGAAGATTTGCCGAGAACAAAAGAAAAGGATTAGTATCTTCGAACAGAAGACTTGGAAATCTTATTGAAATTCATGGAGATGGAGGCAAAGGAGCCGACTGGACAGAAGGTTGTGTTGCATTATCGAACAGAGATATCGACAGATTATATTCTAAATGCTCGGTAGGTACGCGTGTAACAATAGTTGGGTCACTTAGACCATTAAGCGAGATTATTAATTAAACTTTTCAGATAGATTCTGGTTAATATATAAAAAAAACATGAGCGATTTACTTATCACCGAAAATGAAAATATAGAGGCAAAGAAAAGTTGTTTCAAATCATTTATCTCTAGGCCATCAATTAGATTTTCTCTAATTATGATTTGCCTTACTTTGCTTGTGATTATATTACCATTTATAATTCAGCTTATTGCAACAACACTTACAGCAAGGCAATTTAAAATAATTTCGTCAAGTAGTTCTGATGAATACTTAGCCAATAAAGCAACACTTGAGAAAATCATCTTAAAACAAGAAAATACGCTTAACGATCTGACTCCAAAATCGTTTTATTTAGTTGTAAATAGCACGGACAACGATTTCGAATTACATAAAGGTAAGGAATTGATCAGGTTCGGAAAATGCTCTACGGGCAAGAATGAATTGCTTGAAAGAAAGAATGGGAAAAAATATTTATTCAAAACTCCAAAGGGGATATTTACAATCAAATTGAAAAAGACTCATCCTGTTTGGACTAAACCTGACTGGGCATTTATAGAAGAGGGTCTGCCAGTTCCTCCCCCAAATCATCCTGACCGTTTTGATGATGCAACCCTTGGAGACTATGCTCTCTCACTTGGAGATGGATACATGATTCATGGCACGGTTTGGCAACGGTATTTGGGGCTTCCTGTAACTCACGGTTGTATTCGTTTAGACGACGATGACTTGGAGTTTGTTTACAATTCTCTCCAAAAAGGTTCAAACGTATATATTTACTAACTGGTTAAAACAACTAAAATGAAAGCTATAAAAGCAATTATTATATTAATTTTTACGGCATTTGCTTCGCTATACCTCTATTTTTATGCGGTGGCCCCAATAATAACTTTAAACCAGATTAATAAATATGCATTGGCTGACTCTGTGTTTATGAGAAAGCATCCTATAGCTGCAGGACATCCAAATCTTATGCACCAAATAAAAGAGAAAGCCTTTTTAGATGCTCAGCTCTCGCTATCAAAAGCTGACTCAATTGGATTGGTCATTAATCTTAAAGATAGTACTGCTTCTTTAGTATTAAAAGGTGTTACATTAAGAAGATCGAAAATTGATGAAATTAAACAAGATCTTATTTTTAAAGGAATAAACGGACCTGCTTATTCTAAGCTATTCTCGAAACCATTAGTGTGTATTTCCGATTCGTCAACAGTTGTAAAGGCTCCTATCGAATATCATAAAGCTCCTAAAGATACTATTGAAGCTATGCAAAGAATGCGACTGCCTGATTCATTAGTGTGCGAACCGGGTTACTATTCTCTCAACCTTAATAGGGGAATTCGACTTGTAATGGTTCAGAGTGAAGAGTGGACAACTCCTGAAGAAATTGCAGTTGGCGAAAGGTTTAAATCAGACATGCAGCAACAAAAATTCTTTCTTTATAGAATAAAAGATCTTAAAGGAAAAGAAACTCCCGATTATATTCCAACCATTGTTCTGAAAACATCAAAATACAATATCAGAGCAATTTACAGAGGGCTGCCAGATAAAGTAAGTGTGGTTTTAACCTACTGATTTTATTGGCCTTATTTCGAATTGCCCATAAATTCCGATTTGTCCTTGGCAAATCATCAGTAAAGAGATGATTTCTTTTTCAGTAGAATACAACTGTTGCTGAACCGATATATCATCAGCACATTTTACGTTGTTACTTATAGCTGTTGCATAAGCATCGGCTAAAGCAGTGTCAGAACAGATTACCATTACAGCATCGGCTTTCCCAAAATTAATCGATGGTCCAACAGTTCCGGCAGAAGTACAAACACCTAATGGTGTATTATCAGCCTTAATTTGAACACCAAGCTTACCTGACAAAGTGGAATCGCCAGCATAAACCGACATAAGCAAATCGTGCTTCAAACTAAGATAAATGTCGCCCCCATTTTCAACAACAATTTCTTCAATCACAAATTCTGCCTGAATTGCCTTCCCAATAAACTCAGAAAAAGCTCCAGCAACAGCGGCCATTGGACCTGTACCCGATTTGAATGCAGCTAAAGACATTGTCTCTGCAATTTTTGGAGCATCGGGTAATAGAGCAACTGGCACAAACGAGGAAGCAAAGAGCGGATGCCTGATAATATAATTCTCGAGCAATTGACGTAATTCAACCAATTGTTTCTGAGCAAAATTCTGAATAGTTGGATGATAGCTTTTGCCGTCAATTCCAATCCATAAATCGGAATCCTTATACCCAATTGTAAATGAAACAAAACGGCCTTCTCCCATTTTGTTGCGATAAAACCGTGGCTGAAATCCGGAACTATTCATTCTATAAAATCCTTTAAAGAAGAATATGGTAACGAAAAGTTTGACGAGGAGCTAATTTATTCACTAAAATCGATGTCGAAAAGTCGGAGTGGGCATGCCTTCACACATAACTCACATAAAATACAGTTCTCCTGATTAAACTCAAGCTTCCAAGTATCTTTATTCATAGATAACGCTCCGGCAAAGCAAACGGCAGTACAGTTTCCACAATTAATGCAATTGTTCTGATTAAAACTCAGTCTTTTTTCCATAGGCTGACACTCAACACTATGCCTTTCAAGGAATGCCAATCCTTTATCAAGGTTTTCCTGCAAACCTTCCATTTCGAGCAAAAGACGACCTGTTTTGCCAGGCATCACTTCAGCTTTCAGAATATTGATTCTTAAATCATAGTCCTTAACTAGCACATAACTAAGTGGTTTGTCACCACTTTGAGGTGGAAATCGCAAAATAACTTTTCTCTTTATGAGGTTCATAACGCACTCCCTTCTTCTTTAATTTCAACTTCAACAAGAGGTTTTAACGAAGTATTTGACGGAAACATTTGAATTGGTTCCTGAAGTAAGAATTCTCCTCTTTGAATTTGACCTTTCAAAATATCGGCAATCTCACGGGCTTTGGCAAGGCTTGCGACAGGTGCAGTTCGAACTTTCTGACCGTTAACCTCAATTTCTCCCGACCGCAACTGTTCATAAGTAACTTGACCGAGCTTTGGTTGGCCAACCGTGCCATAATCGAGTACGCTAGTTTGAATTTGACTGTTATTGATTGAAACCCGCTTAGCCATTTCAACATCAAGAACTGGAATAGGAATTCCAATGCCGACGAAAAGACTTACGCCATATTTTTCGTAATAAGCAGCTTGAAGAAATTCGCTGCTCATTTCTTTAAGGTTCCCAATAACTGCAAGTGTAGCTGCATTTGTAACAGGAACACCATTCTCGTCTTTTGGGCGAGTTGTGTGAAATTGAGTGCCTGGCCAAACAACATATCCTGTTGTGCCACCAATAAAAATCCGTGTCCCAATGCCAATTGTTTTAAACTCTGGGTCGTTCAATAAAGGACTTAGCTCTCCGGCAGTAGAATAAGTTGCATTTTTCATATTTGGCAACAAAGTGCCCATATATGTATATTTTGTTTTGCTGGTTGTATTTACCGCAACATTGTAGTTTTGATAAGCATTTCTAGGGTTAAACAAAATCATATCGTTAACGGTATATTTGTTTATTTTTGTCCGAATATGCTTCCGCGGATAGCAATCTGTGCCTTTTCCCCAAGCTTCAAGAATTACATCTTTCCCTTCTATCAAATCCTGAATAATATGAGCTCCGCCATATTCTGGCCGATCGGAATTTACAGAAGTTGCACCAATATATGTGTCAACCGCAGCCAATCCTCCATAAGCAGGAACTCCATTCAACCTAATCTTTTCCATCCTGATGGGAGGGTTGGAATGCCCAAAATTTATAAATGCACCACTTGAACACATTGCACCAAAAGTTGCGGTTGTAACCACATCTACTTTTTCGGCAATTTCTTCGGGCGTCGACGTTTTGGCCATTTCGGCTACTTCTTCAGCAGTGAGAACAACAGCTTCGCCTCTTCGAATTTTATCATTAATTTCCTGATATGTTTTTATACTCGACATTTCAATTTTCTTTTGAGACTATATACATGATTATCAACATAGAAAAACAACGTAAAGAACATTTACCTTGTTTCTGAAAAATATATTTATTCACGCATTTGGGAATTCACTATACTCAGCCTGAATATGCTATATACACTTTTTACGCTCATAATTTTTTAGAGAACGTAAAAATAGTAGCTATTTAAATAAGATCAAAAGATTAATTTCAGATCGAAACGAAAACATGTTATCTATTTGGAAATCATCGCAGTAAGATTGTTGTTAAAAATAACAACCGGACTTCCATTTTTGTTATTGAATATTGACTCTGGGACTTCGCCAGAAAATTGATTATCAGAGAGATTCAAATAATCTAAATTATCAAGCAACGAAATCTCAGAAGGGATAGTGCCAAAGAACTGATTTTTACTCAAATTAAGTCGGGTTAACTGTTTCATTCCACTAATTCCGGTTGGTATTTTTCCAGAGAATTTATTATTCGAAAGATTTACCCATTTTATATTTTCCAAATTCCGCATACTGCAAGGTAATTCGCCCGACAAACTATTATTTGCAAGAGAGAGGAAAACCAGATTCTTTAAAAAACAAAGAGAGTCGGGCAATTCGCCAGTTAACCTATTGTTACACAAAGACAATCCTTTGAGAGTAGAAATCTTAGTGAAAGAGATAGGTATTGATCCTTCAACCTGATTATTCGATAGGATAAACTCTTCAAGTTGAGAAAGGTTTCCAATGTTTTCAGGAATTGGGCCCGAAAACTGATTGTTGGCAAGATTCAATCGAAGCAACGCTGTTAAATTACAAATCTGATTAGGTAAACTACCTGCTAACTTATTATTGAAAAGATAGAGTTCTTTCAAGTGAGTAAGGTTGCCTATCTCAGGAGGAATAGACCCAGATAAATTATTGGCACTCAGACTTAATTGAACAACGTGACCGTTTACAACAGAAACACCAAACCAAATAGAAGGAGTATTTGATTCAAGCCAATTGCGGTTCTGAATCCATAAATCGCCTTTTGTTTCAGAATATATTTTGAGTAATGCATCCAACTCTGATTGAGGAATTTCAACAACCTTTTCTTTGGAAAAGAAATTATCAGCTTTTAATGTAATCGTCAATGTTAATAACAAAACGAGAACAGAAAGAATTCTAAATTTCATCAGTCGAATATGAGTTAGTGGGTGTGCAAAAAACTTAATTTAAACAGTAATAGCTAAAACAAATTTATTGATATGCAGATTACTAATAAGAACTAAAAACAAATTTTTGACCAATGGATGGTTTGAGTTGACGAACTTCCATTTTGGCATGTTAAAACTAAATTTTTACTTAAGTACAGAGCATTCAGCTAATCACCATTCGCTTTAAAAACAAAGAATTATTAAATTTGCCAATCTTAAAAAAAATTAGATGGAACAAAATCTCTTAATTTACAATACTCTTAGTAAAAAGAAAGAAGTTTTTACGCCAATTCGCCCCGGAAAACTAGGGCTTTATGTTTGCGGTCCAACAGTTTACGGCCATGCTCACCTGGGTCATTCACGTCCAGCAATTACGTTCGATCTGGTTTTTCGCTACTTCCAGCACTTAGGATATACTGTCAGATATGTTAGAAATATTACCGACGTTGGCCATCTTGTGAACGATGCTGATGAAGGTGAAGACAAAATTGCAAAGAAAGCGAAGCTCGACCAGCTTGAACCAATGGAAGTTGTTCAGACATATACAAATAGTTATCGGCACAACATGGCCCAACTCAATGTTCTGCCACCAAGCATTGAACCAACAGCATCGGGGCATATAATTGAGCAAATTGAACTGGTAAAGCAGATTCTTGACAACGGTTATGCTTATGAGAGCAAAGGTTCGGTTTATTTTGATGTTGAAAAGTATGCTAAAGATTTTGACTACGGAAAACTTTCGGGACGAAAAGTGGAAGATCTCTTAACGAACACCCGCGATCTTGACGGGCAGGATGAAAAAAGATCGAGCCTCGATTTTGCATTGTGGAAAAAAGCTCAGCCTGAACACATTATGCATTGGCCATCGCCTTGGAGCGAAGGTTTCCCGGGCTGGCACGCCGAATGTACTGCCATGAGTAAGAAATACTTGGGCGAACATTTTGATATTCATGGAGGTGGAATGGATTTGATGTTTCCACACCACGAGGCTGAAATTGCTCAAAGCTGTGCTTCGCTAGGGTTTGAAGCAGTCAATTATTGGATGCACAATAACATGATTACAATTAATGGGCAAAAAATGGGCAAGTCCCTGGGGAATTTCATCACCCTCGACGAATTCTTTTCAGGAAACCATCCACTGCTTGAGCGTGCATATTCACCCATGACCATTCGCTTTTTCATATTACAAGCACAATATCGCAGTACTGTTGATTTCTCGAACGAGGCGCTACAAGCTGCTGAAAAAGGACTTGAACGTTTGCTCAAAGCAATTGATATTCTTGATAAAATCGCCCCTTCAACCGAATCGACAATTGATGTTGAAACTTTGAAGTTGAACTGCTATAATGCAATGAACGACGACTTTAACAGTCCAATTGTAATTGCGAACCTCTTTGATGGGGTGAGGATGATAAACTCGCTGAACGACGGCAAAGAGAAAATCTCAGAAAGCGATTTATCGACCCTCAAGAAACTTTATAACGACTTTGTTTTCGACATTCTTGGCTTAAAGAAAGAGTCAATTGCTTCTGAAAGCAATGAAGTTTTATCGGATGTTGTTGATTTATTGCTCAACCTGCGAATGCAAGCCAAAGCCAATAAAGACTGGGCAACTTCTGATAAAATTCGCGATGAATTGACCAAACTTGGATTCGAAATCAAAGACAAAAAAGATGGTTTTGAGTGGGAACTCAAAAAGTAATCAGCAAAAATCGAAAAAAGAGATAAACATACCTGAGGAAATTCAAACAACCTCGGGTATTTTTTTGCTCATAATTGAAAGCAACATCGAAGTTATTTGATTAAAATCTATTTTTATCGTACTAAATCGAACTATGCTTTTTAACTCACTCATATTTGTTGTTTTTGCAATCGTCTACTTTCTAGTTTCGAAGTTGATTGGCAACCAATTAAAGGGAAGGCTTTTCTGGCTCACAGCCATGTCTTTCTTTTTCTATGGCTGGTGGGATTGGCGTTTCCTATTTCTAATAATCTTCAGCGGACTAGTCGATTTTTCAGCAGCAATAGGAATGCGACGTTGGGAAAAGCATGGGAAAATATTCCTTGTATTGTCGATGATTGCTAACATTGGATCTCTTTCAATCTTCAAATATTCGGGGTTCATTGCCGAAAACATCGATTTATTGTTAGGCCTTAGCGGACAGTATTCACTGGTAAAAAATATTCCTGAATTCTTTCTGGTAACACCTGTCGGAATTAGTTTCTATACCTTTCAAAGCCTGAGTTACACCATTGATGTGTACAAAAAAAGGCTCGAACCTACCCGGAATATCCTTCATTTTTTTGCGTTCCTATCAATGTTTCCTCAACTAGTAGCGGGGCCAATTGTGAGGGCAAAAATAATGCTGCCCCAGTTGCTAAAAATCAACCCGGTATCAAGAGAAGGAATGTGGACAGGGTTTAGGTTTATTGTGAAAGGCTTTTTCAAAAAGATGGTGATAGCCGACAACCTTGCACCAATTGTTGTTGCGGCATTCGGCCAACCCGAAATTACGCAATCATCGCTCTACTGGTGGGGAATTAGTATCGCCTTCGCATTTCAAATATATTGCGACTTTGCAGGCTATAGCGACATAGCTCGCGGTTTGGCCAAATGGATGGGCTACGAATTCCCCGACAACTTTAACCACCCCTACATTTCTACCTCACTTCGAGAGTTTTGGACACGCTGGCACATAACCCTTTCAACCTGGTTCAGAGACTATGTTTACATTCCATTAGGAGGAAACAAAGGCAGCAAATTTCGCCAACACCTCAACTTGTGGGTAACAATGATATTATCAGGTTTTTGGCATGGAGCAGAGTGGACTTATATTGTTTGGGGCGCATTGCACGCATTTTTTCAATCGTTCGAACGAGTTACAAACTGGCCATCGTACCTGCTGAAGAATAAATTTTTGCAAGCAATTAGCTGTCTTTTTGTTATGGCGCAGGTTTTAGTAGCATGGGTGTTTTTCAGAGCTGAATCGATATTGCAAGCATGGGAAATTGTGAAAACTATGTTCGCCTTTACCGGATCACTTCAGCTAGGATGGGGACTGAGCGGAACGATTTTAATTTCAATAATGATACTGAATGAAACAATTGTTGCAAGCAGAATAAAAGAGAAGATTAAATGGGAAAAACCGATCTGGGCTTGGTCCGAAATGATTTTTTATGCCATGGTGATTGCAACCATTATTTTCTTCAGAGGCGAAGGCAGTGAATTCATCTATTTTCAGTTTTAAAAATGAAGATTTATCACAACATACCAATCACATTAATAATTGCAACTATTTTGGTTGTAACACTAAGCTTTTTCCTACCCACTCAACAACAGAAACAACTAGCAGAAATTTTCTGGACCGAAAAAACCTTTGCTCCTGCAAAATTCGATTTAATTCTGATTGGCGATTCAAGAACATACCGAGGAGTTTCGCCCTACGAAATGGAGAAGAAACTAACCGATATGAAGGTCTTAAACTTCGCTTATTCCAACGGTGGGCTAAATCCAACAATTTTTGAAGCAGCTGAAAAGAAGCTTTCAAAAGAGGATCGACAAAAAGTAATAATTCTTGGAGTAACAGCCAATTGCATTACCGGATACACCCAAAATAACGAACAGTTCACGATTGAGAAAAACCGGCCCCGCGAAGAAATTATTGAACGGAGGTACCTAAATCCATTACTTTACAGGTTTGCCCCAACAACAATTGATTTGGTTAAAGATTGGGTAACAAACAAGAAACCACAAAACTATTATTCAAGCATTTACAACAATAAAGGATGGGTTGAATCTGATAAATATCCTGCAGATACAACAGAGGCAATTGAATCGTACAAAAAAGATTTTACAAGCTTCAAAGTTGAGGAAAGATATATTGAAACGATGCTAAATCAAGTAAATACTTGGAGTGAAAAAGGAATATTGGTTGTAGGTTTTCGCCCTCCGGTATCTCAACCAATGCGTGAGTTGGAAGATTCGATGGGGCTTTACAACGAAGCCGAAATCAGTGCTCGATTTGAAGCTGCCGGTGGGCATTGGATCGAACTCAACATGAGTGAATATAAAACCTACGACGGAAGTCATCTTGGGAAAGAATCTGCACTAAAGTTATCGTCAGTATTGGCAGAGCAAGTCCGGAAAATATTGGATCGCATCAATTAAAAGCTGACCCAACAATCTTTGACCAAGTGATCAATTTACCCAATCCAAAGAAAGCAGTCAACACCAGAATAATTGTTGCACCCGAAGGCAGGTCGGTGTAATACGAAATAATCAATCCGGTAATCATCCCAACAAAACCAATTGCGATTGATGAAATCATAATTGTTCCAAACTTTTTTGTGAAAAGATTTGCTGTCGACTGCGGAATTGTAAGAAGAGATAGGACTAGGATTACCCCAGAAATACGGATGCTTGCAACAATAACCAATGCGCTCAAAGCCATCAGTATATAGTTGAAAAAAGTAACCGGAAGGTTTCGCGCCCGGGCAAATTCTTCATCAAACGATATGGCTACAATTAACCTGAAAAACAACAGAAAAAGAAGCAAGACCAAAACCGAAAGCACTCCCATAAAAATCAGGTCGATATTGGTGATTGCCAAGATACTTCCAAACAGAAAGCTCATCAAATTAGGTGCATAGCCGGGTGTAATTGCAATAAAAACAATTCCAATAGCCATGCCAAGCGACCACCAAATAGCGATTGAAGAATCTTGCCGAACGTTTCCGCGTTGGGTAAAGTAGTTAATACCAAAAGCCGATAAAATTGAGAACACAGCCGCTCCAATAATTGGGTTAAGTCCCAGATAATAAGCAATTCCAATTCCTCCAAACGACGCGTGGGTTATACCTCCTCCAATAAAAACCATTCGCCGGGCAACAATGTAAGTTCCAATTATTCCGCAGCAAATGGAGGCCAGCAATGCCGCAAAAATTGCATTTGCAAAAAAATCGTATTGAATTAATTCGAGCATAAAATCTGAAATTAATTGGATTCGGAATGATGGTGCGTTTCCAACACTGTGTGGGGCACGCTTCCGTGGGTAATCATCTGAATAGGACAATTGTACGAAGCCAATTGATCCTGAGAGATAATGTTTGACGGGTGATAATGGAGCTGCCGGTTTACACAGGCAATACTTTTCACATAAGTACTAATAGTACCAACATCGTGCGACACCAAGAGTATTGCCATTTGCCTGTTCAACTCAACCAGCTTCCGATAAAGTTCACCTTCAAACTGATTATCGACATAGGTGTCGGGCTCGTCTAAGACCAACAACTTAGGATCAGAAACTAACGCACGACCTAAAAAAGCCCGTTGCATCTGACCTCCAGAAAGTTCTCCAATCGATTTTTTTGCAATCTTCCTGACTCCCAGCTCGTCGATAATCGCATCAACCTTCTCCTTATCTTGTTTAGAAGCACGCCGAAACCAGTTTTTCTGATCGATAAGACCCGAAAGAATGACATCATAAACTGAGATTGGAAAACGGCTATCGAATTTATTAACCTGAGGAAGGTAACCTATATTGCCTCCTCTGTTTTTCAATTTTTCTGAAAAAATAATTTCTCCCGAAAGAGGTTTCACCAAACCAAGAATTGCCTTCAACAAGGTGGTTTTTCCACCTCCATTAGGGCCAATAACACC
>Ga0209373_10000971_pt1 | contig 38433 bp, 24 predicted proteins | sample Higcelweek5metaG_FD_187173 | JGI IMG/M metagenome (GOLD analysis project Ga0209373, IMG submission 187173) | Freshwater pond sediment microbial communities from the University of Edinburgh, under environmental carbon perturbations - High... | ecosystem: Environmental > Aquatic > Freshwater >... | reverse complement strand
ATTGCAGAACTGGAAAGATTGATATGATACTCACAAAATCTATCTCACGCTTTGCGCGGAACAGTGTTGATCTGCTTGAAACTGTCCGGGAACTGAAAAACCTTGGCATTGACTGTTATTTTGAAAAGGAGAATATCCATTGCATTAGCGGGGACGGTGAATTGTTTCTCACCATCCTCGCTTCTTTCGCGCAGGAGGAAAGCCTGTCGGTGAGCGAAAACTTGAAATGGCGGATCCGTAATAAGTATAAGGACGGGATTCCAAATACCTTTACCATTCTGGGTTATAATGTAAAAAAGGGTATACTTGCGGTGAACCCCAAAGAAGCCGAAATTGTAAAAATGATTTTTTCGGATTATCTAAGCGGGATGGGAAAAACGGCAATTGTAAAAAAGCTCCACGAATCGGGGGTAAGGCCGAAGCTTAACGGGGAGTGGGACAGCCGGAAAATCCACGACATCCTGTGCAACGAAAAGTATATTGGAGACTTGCTGATGCAGAAAGGGTATATCAGCGACCACCTTACTAAGAAAAACAAGAAGAATAGGGGAGAACTGCCACAATATCTGGTGAAAGACAACCATGAACCAATTATTGACAGGGACACCTTTGAAAAGGCACAAAAAGAAATGGCCAGGCGTGCCGGACAGTATCATCCAAGATCAGACATTACGGCAAAGTATCCGTTCACCGGCAAAATTGTTTGCGGTATATGTGGGAAACACTACAGGCGGAAAATCAATAATTCCGGCACAAAATACGAAAGGGTCATATGGGTCTGCTCAACCTACAATACACTGGGGAAAAGCCACTGCGCGTCAAGGCAGATTCCCGAAAGCACCCTGCAAAGCCTGACGGAGGGGTTAAATGTGCGCAGTATGACAGCGTATCCAAATAAAACACTGAAAATCATTTTAGAGGACAATACAGAATTGGTAAAGGAGTGGAAATAGGCATGAACAGACAGGTTACCGTGATTCCGGCTGTTATACCGCAGTTCGTGAATAAAAAAACATTAATCCATAAAAAGCGTGTCGCTGCGTATGCCAGAGTTTCAACCGATTTTGAGGAACAGCAATCCAGCTATGAGGCGCAGGTTGATTATTATACGAGGCATATTCAGTCCAATGAAAACTGGGATTTTGTACAGGTCTATACGGATGAAGGTATATCAGCAACGAGTACCAAGCGGCGTGACGGGTTTAACACAATGATTGCGGACGCCATGGACGGGAAAATCGACCTTATTATTACAAAGTCGGTCAGCCGTTTCGCTCGTAATACTGTTGATACGTTGACCACTGTGCGTAAGCTGAAGAATAAAGGGGTGGAGGTGTATTTTGAGAAGGAGTCAATATTTACTCTTGACAGCAAGGGCGAACTGCTGATTACAATCATGTCCAGCCTTGCGCAGGAGGAAAGCAGGTCAATTTCGGAGAATGTCACGTGGGGAATGAGGAAGCGGTTCGCGGACGGAAAGGTCAGCCTGCCCTATAAACACTTTCTCGGATATAAAAAAGGGGAAAACGGACTGCCGGAAATTGTGGAAAAGGAAGCAGAAACGGTGCGACTGATCTACAGGATGTTTCTGGAAGGGAAAACCGCCGGAGCGATAGCGCGGTATTTAATAGATATGGGAGTGCCCACGCCGACGGGAAAGCAATGCTGGAATCCGGCGACAATCAAAAATATCTTGAAAAGTGAGAAGTATATGGGTTCCGCTATTCTGCAAAAAACCTATACCACCGATTTTCTGACCAAAAAGAAGAAGGTGAATGAGGGCGAAATTCAGCAGTTTTACGTAGAAAATTCCCATCCGGCAATTGTGTCCCCTGAGATATATGACATGGTACAGTATGAGTTTCAGAAGCGGAAATCCGCCAAAGGTTACATGACGGGGATCAGCCCATTTTCGGGCAGAATCGTCTGCGGGCAGTGTGGCGGGTTTTACGGCAGCAAGGTCTGGCATTCCAACAGTAAATATCGACGAGTGATCTGGCAATGCAACCATAAATTTACGAATAAGGAGAAATGCAGAACACTGCATTTATATGAAGAGGATATTAAAAAAGCATTCGTGGACGCGGTAAACCGGATGATAGAAAACAAAGATGAAATACTACTGGAGTATGAGAAAATCATTAAAAAGCTGACAGATACGTCCGCCCTTGACAGGGAGGGTGATAAATTGCAGGAGGAACTCGAAACGGTCATCGCGCTACTACGTAATTGCGTGGACGAAAATGCCAGATCAGCGCTGAATCAGGTTGAATATACCCAAAAGTATTCGGAGCTGAAAGGCCGGTTTGACCGGATTCAGACGGATATCGCCGCCGTCAGCAACAAGAGGATGGAGTATGCCGCAAAACGTCAGGCCATTACGGAGTTTATACAGTCACTGCAGAAGCAGGAGGGGCTGCTTACGGGTTTTGATGAGGAACTCTGGAACACTGCGGTGGAAAAAGCGGTAGTGGATATGTCCAATGGAATAACATTTGTCTTTAAGGACGGCAGTGAGATATACGGCGAAATGATAGTATAAAACAAGAGAATTGAATAGGCAGGGAGATATCATATCCTACTTTTTTAGCCCATTGTTTATAGTTATAAACAAATTGTTGTTTTGTGAAAGAGGTAATATTGTCATAATGCCAATATTTTAAAGCAAATGAATTCAATTTATCACGATCAATATTTTGAGAATCATTTTGTAACAATGTGGTAATTCGAGGCATTGTTTGTTCCAGAAGATTTAATAAGGATAGCTTACTCTTTACTCTCATTCCAATGTATTGATTGTATTGTCTTGAAAGCATCTTGAGCTGCTCAAATCTTGTGTCGTTTTCATGATAAGGAGTAAGCTTAAACCAATGATCAATTCCGTAGCCTGCAATTAATATAGAGTCTTTATTATCAGTTTTGCCTGGTCTTATGTTGGTATTAGCATATTTGTTCATTACTAATGGGTTAATAACAGATACAAAAAGATTATGCTCCAGAAGATAATTTAATATTGGCAAATGATATATTCCCGTTGTTTCCATAACTATTTTTGTTTCTTCGCTAAGACCATCAATCGTTGTTACTAAGCCATTTATGGATTCTTTTGTATGCTCAATAATAAATGGCTTTTTAATAATTGTACCATAGTTATCTAAGATACAAACCGTGCTTTTTCCTTTTGATACATCAATTCCTACGCTAATCATATGCACCTTCCTTTAAAATTTAATTCCATCTAATCTTATTACTATTCATATTTGCTCGTGATGCGAAAGACAGTAAATGTTTTCAACCTGCTTAATCGAATATTTATAATAAGTAGATGGCTGACAGTTTGACATTCGGATGTGAAAATCCATAGTTGGGGACGTCCGCCATATTGGTATACTTATTATAACAGAAATAAGAGCAACTTTCATAACTTTTGATATTATGAAGGTTATTCTTATATTATACAAATAGTTGGGGTGAAAATCCTTTTCATAAAATTGAATATTGTATTTTGTCCCTCGATTGGTTATACAGTGCGAGGGGCATTTGCATTAAAGATATGTAAAATTCTTTTTCTGAATCTCTTAAAATTTCTGTATCCGTATGCGTTCCGCTTGATCAATTTGATTTTGTTATTTACGCCTTCCGTAAATCCGTTTGTATAGGGGCAATTAAAGGAATTCAAGATTCCTTCGGACCAATTGCACATCGTGTTCGAACAATTCACAAAAGAGGGAATATTGCTGCTCAATGCTGCTAAAATCCATTGTGATAGAAGCTTTTTGGCATCCTTACTGTTATCGGCGGCTAAAAAGTCAAAATATAGTTCTTTGAGTGAATATGCTGTCAGTAATTTTTCAGATGCGTGGAGCATTACATCTACTTCTTGTTTCTGTTTCAGTGTGAGATATTTGCCATGTATTTTTCTCAAAGAAACGTTTGCCGCAATCGGGACAAATATATCTTCTTTTTCTGAGGATTAATATAGTCGGCTTTCCAAAGGCAGGGATGTCCTTTATGACCTGATTGCGATAATCATGGATCTTATCAGTTTTATTCTGGCAACAAGGGCAAATATGGATTTTACGAGGCAATTCAATCATAATAGATAAAGTTTTTGTATTATTGAATACTTTTTTTATCAAAACCTCTTCCAATCCAAGTAATTTTTGTGTATAATAGCTGTAGAGCATATTTTAAAATCCTTTCATGGTTTTTTGGACAATTACATTATACAGGATTTTTTATAAATATGCTCTACCTTTTTATATAAAATTTTTATAAAGCTCTATTTACAACCCCAACATTTATTATAGAGCCATTTTTTATAATCATAGAGGAATTATACAATAAATGTCGAATATTATAAACAATAGGATTATTGAAAAAGGTTATTCTACTTAATGGAATTTTATAATAGAATGAAGCAGTAAATGTTTTTTATGGAGGTTAATATGGAAAGAAGATTTAACTTTATTATAGTATTTATGTTGATTCTTGCTAATGTTGTGTCATTTTCACCACTAAATGCGTATGCCTTTTCTCCACGGACAACAGCACCAGAAGCCAACAATGAGTGTTGGTATTCAAAGAAAAATCCTTACTACGCCAGCAATCTTGCAGGAGAATGCACATGGTATGTATGGGGTAGGGCATATGAAATATTGGGTAGATCGCCGGGGTATGCGACATATCCTGGCGCGGGCAAAAATATTTACGATAATTGTGCGGCATTATATGAACGAAACAACACGCCCAGCGTTGGAGCTATTGCTTGTTGGACAAATGCTTCAAACGGGCATGTTGCCATGGTGGAAAAGGTTGATAGTGACGGAACCGTATGGGTTTCCCAGTATAACGCAAATTGGGATCATCAGTTTTCTTATGCTCACAAGCCCAATATGTCTGGATTTCAAGGCTATGTGCACCTGCTGCAAACACAGAATAATACATCCGAAAATACAAATCAAACCTCATCAACGAACAGCATCTCATTGAATATTCTCAATGTCGTCGAAGCTACATATGGTGGAAAAAATGTAAGAGATTATGTTGACAGAGCGGTAAACGGAGGGCAAAGCAGCTTTAGAGTCTGTAACGATTTCTTTGGTGGAGACCCTCAACCCGGTCAATCGAAAGCATTGTATATAAAATATGACAGCAACCAGGGGCAGCAGACGGCATCTATCAAGGAAGGCGACACAATCAACATTGACAGAACCGACAACCGTTCTAAACAGCTGGAACCCGGCTCGAGGCAAATCATAGTGTACGAGCATGATAATTATGGCGGTCAGTATAAAGTCTTGGAAATCGGCACATACAATAACCCTGCTCAGATGGGATACCCCGATAATATGATATCATCTATCAAGGTAGGAACGGAAGTTAAAGTGAGGTTTGGCGAGCATGACAATTTTGGAGGCAGGACAAGCGAAATTACATCAAGTGTTTCAAATTTTGGCGGAAGCGACTGGAGTGACAAAATTTCAAGCATTGAAGTTTCTTTAAGAAATCCTGTTCAAGCCGTTTCCGACCCTGGGCCGGGGCAGGTTATCCTTTACGAAAACGACAACTACAGCGGGCAGTCAAAGGTTTTGGACATCGGAACATATTCCAATCCTGCTCAGATGGGCTTTCCGAATGACGCGCTTTCTTCAATAAAGGTTGGGCCGCAGACAAAAATCAGATTGGGCGAGCATGACGATTTCGGTGGCAGGACGATGGAGTTTATATCTAATGTTCCGTCCCTGTCATCAAATAGCTTTAATGATACGGTTTCAAGCGTTGAGGTTTCTGATAACCAGCCCACGCCTATAGCAACGCCGGCTGCAACCCCAAACCCGGTGCAAACAAATGTTATTCTGCCGGATTTGTGTATAAATGAATTTTCATATAGTAATAATGTGATTTATGAGCAAATTTTTTTTGTAAATCTCCAAATTATTAATCGTGGAAATGTTGAAACTTCAGGGTTTAAAATTACATGGGTAGCTTCGAAAGAACGGGGAGGGGATTTCTTACTAACAGGAGTTCCGGCAAATTCGACAGTAAATACAGGTTTCTATTTTAGTCCTACTGTTGTAGGAAATGACTCTGTATTTATTATTGTTGATAGTGACAATAGTGTCAATGAATCGGATGAAGAAAACAATAGAACGACAATAGACTTTGAAGTAGCACTTCCTACACCAACGCCAGCTATTTCAGTCACACCAACGCCAGTTGCTGCTCCCACTCCACTACCAACGGCCACCCCACTGCCTAATTTCACTCCGGAATCTTCACCTGCGCAGGCGATTCAAAACAGATTTTCTGATATTTATGACAACGAATTAATTAGAGATGTCAACATCCTTTACGAAAGAGGAATACTCACAGGATACGCGGATGGAACATTCGACCCAGATAAGACGATCTCACGTGCTGAATTTGCGGCGGTTATCTGCCGTTTTATGGGTATTGAACAGCTTGCTAACACATCAAGAGAAAACCCGATATTCTATGATGTTTTATCAGATCATTGGGCTTCGGGTTATATTAATCTCGCGTATCAAAGTAATGTAATCAATGGCATGGGTAACGGCAGCTTTCAGCCGGATGATCCAGTTACACGTGAACAGGCTATAAAGATGATAGTCTGCGCCATAGGAAAAAAAGAAGATGCCGAAGCGGCGGGCGGGTACCCAGATGGATATTTGCAGGTTGCGGAGAAGATGGGGATTACAAACGGCGTAGCTACTATTTATTATGCTCAAAGAGCAATGGTTGCTCAAATGTTATATAATGCGCTTAACCTAAATGGTATTTCGACAGCTTCTGAATCAAATAACAATGAAGGTATTGAGGGAGTAGACTATATCGTCATCAACGGAGAAAAAATATATATTAATTAAAGTGTTTCATATAGCCCTGATTTTAAAGTTGAAAATGGTGTGCTGACTAAATATAGTGGCTCCGGCGGGAATGTTGTTATACCAGATGACATAGATAAAATTGGAGAAAAGGCATTTCTCCATTGCGACAGTCTGATTAATGTCACGCTGCCAAATAGTGTAACAAGCATTGCGGCTATGTGCGTATTTAAAAACTGCATAGGCTTGACCGATGTTAGAATGACTGACAATGTTACACAAAACGGTTTTCGATGGTTTTGCGGGTGCAGTAATTTGAAATCAATAAATATACCGAAAAGCGCCACGGAAATAATGGATTACGCGTTTTACAACTGTGCTAGTTAATTTCAATCGATATATTCGACAGTGTTAAAAAAATTGCGAGTTATGTTTGGAAGTCGGAGGGCTGATTCCGGCGGGGGTATGCTGAGAGTATACGGTACAGTGATTTGTGGGAGTGCTTAATATTTTGGTATAGGGGGCGGATGGTATGAAAAAGATGATCGGTGCAGTATTATTGATGACGGTAATTATTCAAGCTGCATGGTTTGTTCCTATGGTACATAAAGTTCAGGCAGATGTAGTACAAGGGCATACAATATACGGAGAAGTATATCCATTAATAACTAATTACCTCAACAACCCTGAAAATGATAATCTAAAAACAGAACTGAATAATTATTTTAGCAAAGCAAGCGTCAACCTTTATGATGATAATCTGAATGGTTTGTTTTCAAACACAATGACTGATACGCCAATATATAGTGATTATCTCAAAGGCTATTACGGATCGTTCAGATTAGATAATATTCCTAACGGAACATATATTATGGCGCTGGGAAGGAGGGGGATGTGTACAAAATATATAAATATCTGTGTAGCTGGTGCCGATGTGGATGTCGGAACAAAAATGCTGATAGGTGCCGATGTCGATAATGATGGCAAAATTACAGCATTAGATGCTGGTGTGATATATAATTTGTATTCTGTAGGTAATTGTACCGTAGGTTCAGAATACTATAATCCAGATGCTGATGTTAACGGTGATGGAGTAATTTCCAATGCAGATTATTCATTAACATCCGAGGCGATTAACGCTTTTAACGGATATCAGTATGACGGGTTTATCTCTCCCTGCTCAACTGGCCCAACATGGACTATTAATGGTATGCCTGTTAGCTCGCCGTATATGAATATACCTGTTAATTTTAATTGTAACTTATCAAGCGCAACAATTACCATTAATAATTCATTTTGTAATCCTTTAGATCCAGTGACGGTAAACACATCAACTGTATATATGCGGAGTGGTGGGTCATTTTACTATATAAAATCAATTGACTTGTTTTCTAATTGCAAGACATTTACTATTGTTTTAAACAGAACCATTATTCCCACTTTAAGCTTCATTTATTTAGATGGAATAAAGGATACAATGGGGTTTAATATGCCAAGCACTTGTATATATCTTATTCCCGTCAGTTCCCCTTTCACCCCCGTCCAATCCATCACTTTGCTCCAAAACACCGCATCCTTGAAAATCGGTCAGAGCGTCAACCTTTCGCCGTTGGTGCTGCCCGCAAACGCAAGCAACTCTGTGTTATGCTGGTCGTCTGATAATCCGGCGGTAGCGGAGGTGAAAAACGGCGTTGTGACCGCCAAGGCCGCCGGAAACGCCGTGATTACAGCCAAGGCCACCGACGGCAGCGGCAAATATAAACCCTGTGCCGTAACGGTCAGCGCTTCCTCTGTAAGTTATACGCAGGAACGGGACATACTCCGAAAGATCGGGCTGTCCGAAATTACATACGATCACGCATTTATAGAAAAAAATTGCTGGAAAAACGACAACAAACCGGTCGGTTTCTTTAACGCAAGTTATGAGCCGATGTTTTCAAAAGACGACGGTGTCAGTTGGAAAGAGTTTTGTGATCAATATGTTGTTAACCACACCGTCATCAATGTCGCAAACGATGGGAATATGCAGGCGATAGCATTTAAGGACGAGAATGGAGAGGTTATTATTGCGTACAGGGGAACCTCATCGTTTGGCGATTTTTGGAACGGCGCGCAGTATACGATTTTGGACGAGATGTCAAGCCAATATCAAAGCGCGTTGAATTTTTATGACTATGTCAATTTACTGCATAATCCCCAAAAGAAGAAAATCAGTCTGGCCGGGCATTCGCTGGGCGGTGCGCTGGCGGCGTATGTGGCGATTATGCGGGGCGAGGTTGCCTCCGCCGATTGCTTTAACGACGCGACTGGCTGGATTTTATGGAATACATATATTGATAACGCAAAGACAATCGAAAAATTTACGGGAATAGATACTACAAAGTATACAAGTTTTATCAATACATCTATTGATGCAATTAACGGGTATGTAGCAGGGACTGACAAGGATAAGAGAAACAGATTTGAGTTTGCTTCAAATGGATATAGCGGCAATAATGGCGGAGTTCACGGGCTGGCGGCCATACTGCAATACAGTAATAATAACTTTTGGCTGACCGGGAATATAAGCAACGGCAGTTTAGTGAATAAAATCATCTGCAATAGCGTTACAGTTCTTGATGGCAGGCCAAATTTAGTACTTGGAACAAGCGGAGACGACACAATAAAATATTTGATTCAGGCTGATACCCTTAAACCGGTTATTCAGGAAATGAAGCCGAACTATATTTACACAGGCAACGGCAACGATACTGTCTACGGCGGAGCGCTGAACGACACCATTGTCGCAAGTGGCACAAAAACAAAAACACTGAACGGCGGTCTTGGGAGCGATACCTATATTATTGATGTGAGCCAAATTGATTCGATGATTTATATTGACGATGTTTGGGGGTATGACGTGGTCTATTTAAAGGGGATCACCGGGCTTTATGATTACCCAATTGTTGATTCGGGCGATTATGCTGTGATGCAATTCGGCGGTGGCAAGGGGATTGCGGTGAACAAAGCGCGAAGCAGCGCCATCGCGAAGGTCCAACTACAGGATGAACACAATAACACAAGGACATTTGCAACTGCGCAGGGGTTGATGGCGTCCAGACTGTACGGGGCGGGCAATAATGCCATTACCCCGAAATTCCTGCGGCTTACCGGCTTGGTCGACGTCTCAGTATACGATGCAAGCGGGACATTGCTCGGTACGTATGATAACAACGGAAACAATGTGCAGACTGCCGATTACGCGTATTTTTACCCGACTAACAGCGAAACCGAAAAATCTATGGGCATTGACCTGACAAACGGGAACTATACCCTGAAAATTACAAGTGGTGGGATGGTGGGACTGCAGGTGTACGACCCCGACGCGTCGGGCAGCGTGTACTATGAGGAGCAGGGCATTGACCTGACAGGCGGAGGCACGTTGGTGGTCAACAGTGATTTTCTGAATGCCGAGAACAAATTTGCCATTGAAAAAAATAACGTAACCAACCCGCTTGCGCCGGTCGAGAGTGTACGCACGCAGCAGGTGAGTATAGACAAAAGCTCAATAAGCTTGACCGCTGGGCTTAATGCCTCTGCAAATGCGACTGTATCTCCATCAAATATCATCAGCAAGGACATTGCATGGACGGTAATTCAGCCGGATGAAAGCACGGTTGTTGCGACGGTAAACACAAATGATGATAACAGCGCAATCGTTACGGGTATATCAGCAGGAACTGACACCCTGCGCGCGACTGCGACCGACGGCAGCGGTGTATACGCCGAAATCCCGGTTTCTGTAACACAGGCGACCGCGCCCAATGTCACCGCGACGGCCGACGGCGTAAGCTATGCCTCCGAAACATTCACCTCAGCGGATACGGTAACGTTATCCTCTTCCGTTCCGTCAGGCTTTGATACATTATATTTCAGCGTCAACGGGAATGTCAGCAGCGTCAACAGCGTTGACGTCACCTCCGAAGGCGAGACCGATATTGCCGTTACCGCCGTGAACAGCACGACCGGCGAGAGGACAGCGACGGCTTGTTTCACGGTTAAAATCGACAGAACCCCGCCCGAAATCAGCGGTGTGGAGCAATCGCAAGCCTATTACATCGACAGAGCGGTAAAGGTCAGGGATTTCTTTGTTGAGGGCGTTACGGTCAACGACAGTGTATCGTTTACGCAGGATGAGCTTGATAACGGCAAATGGTTAACCCAGTCCGGCAGCTATTCGCTGATAGCTTCCGACCAATCGGGAAAAACAAGTTCGGTTGATTTTACAATGCTTCCGCTGCCAGATATCGCCACTCTGACGCAGGACGGCCTGCCCACAATTCAGGGCATCCGCACAGAGTTTGAAGAACAGAAATACAGCCTGCCCGATGACCGGCGAGTATATTTTGAAGCCAAAATCTCAGCGTTGGAAACCAAAATGACCGACCTTCTGTCCGGCACAAAATTCACCTTCGGGATTTCCGACATTGCTGTGAACAACGGAAACATCACGGTGAACATCGTCAATTACAATGGTGCAGCCACAAATATGCCTGTCATGTTTGTCGGCGTCTATGACACCCAGAACCGTCTGATTAATGTGTTTAAGCGGGATATCACCGCCGGAACTGATTATTATTCAGTAGCTACTGCCATTCCTGATTCCACGGCAAATGTACGGGTATACTTATGGAATAGCACCGACGATATGAAGCCGGTGGCTATGGTAAAGGAGTGTCAGAAGTAAAGAGCAGCCAACTGTTATTCAACTATGCAAAACTGTAACTTTTGCCTCCAAACCCATACTCGGTACACCTTAGACTGCGGTAAAATATTCAATAATTGATTAAGCTCACATCACATTGAGTGTTGCGTACTGATTTATCGGTTAAAAAAGTATTATTATTACAGGGGAAAATCAACAAGAGGAGAATTTGCAATGGATAATTTATTTTCAATATTTATAGCAATAATGCCAGTTTTTCTTGCAATTATTATGACTATAATTGCAATGATTGAAACTCATCTGCTTATTAAAGATAAGAAAGTTAAAGACTTTAAACTGGTCTATGATATTTTAGCAAATAATTCGCCAAAAATATGTCAATTAGTATTAAACTTTTACAAAAGTAAATATCACAAACAGGAAGACATTATTATAAGAAATATGATTTTTCGTAAAGATTGGGTTCATATAAATGGCGAGCAATTAGGCAAAATTAAAGACATTCAACTATTTCCGGACAATGACAAGACAATTAAAATATATCCAGCTACAAAAAGGACATCCAGTCAAAAAAAGCATTTGCCATATAAGAGCAAAACATTAGAAGAAAACTTAGCAATTGTATGTGGAAATATTTATCAAGATAATCCGACTTACGCAATCACGATGTGTTCTTGTGACACTACTAATGTTGCTTATTTTTGAAGAAGGAATGATGTCAAAATCATATTTAATACCTTCAAAGGGGTGGGAAACGGAGAATGGCTTATTTAGAAATAGAGATTACATAGGGTTGAAAAGCAAACCGGAGTATGGATTAAATGTATCTAAAAAAAACATAACACTTTTAGATAAATATAAGTTTAATGATGAAATATTAAAAATTATTTAAAGACTTATAATAAAAAAACAGATAATTTGATAAAATTAACTTTACAAATCCATTAAAATGTGTTAATATATATTCATAACATTTAGACAGGGGTATAAAAATGAATATAGCAACTTTGAGTAAAGAGAAAATTAGAGGTATAATGCAGAATAAAGGAATTCGAACTCAAACGGAACTTGCAGATTTAATGGGCATTACAAAGAATCAGCTTTCACTAATTTTATCTCCAAAATTTGAACCAGTAAAAAGTTCTGTAAGCGCCTTGTGTGAAGTGTTGGATACAACACTTGATGATATTTTGGCTAGAAGTAATGATTTATCATCAGCAAAAGTAAAACAATCTTCATTTTCGGATGAATTGATAGATGTTTCAACGGTAAATGCGCTAAAAACCTATACAGCAGTTGAATTATTTGCAGGTGCTGGAGGATTAGCACTTGGGCTAGAAAAGGCAGGGTTTCATTCCGTTGGACTTGTTGAAATTGATAAGGATTGTTGTAATACATTAAGAATGAATAATCCCAGTTGGAATGTTATTGAAGAAGATATAGTGAAAGTATCTGAAAATGGAATTAGAAAATACATAGGTGATATTGAAGTTGACTTTTTATCAGGAGGATATCCGTGTCAATCTTTTAGCTATGCAGGGAAGAAGCATGGACTGGACGATGTCAGGGGAACCATGTTTTATTACTATGCTAAAATTTTGAAAGAACTTAAACCAAAAATGTTTTTAGCTGAAAATGTACGTGGACTTATTAGCCATGATGACGGCAAAACACTTAAAACAATGATAGCTGTTTTTGAAAGTATTGGCTATGAGGTTAAATATAAACTTATGTCTGCTGTAAATTATAGTGTTGCGCAAAAGAGAGAAAGGGTTGCAATAATCGGTATTCGCAAAGATATAAATGATGTAATTTATAGATTCCCGAAACCTTACGAAAATATTAAAACCTTACGTGATGCGTTAAAAGATGTACCAGATTCACCAGGAATGCAGTATCCGCCAAAGAAAAAAGCTGTTTTAGGCTTAGTACCTCCCGGTGGGTGTTGGCGTGATTTGCCTGAAAAAATTGCAAAAGAATACATGGGTGTTAGTTATTATTCAGGCGGAGGCCGCACTGGTATGGCAAGACGCATATCCTGGGATGAACCGTCCTTAACCTTAACATGCAGTCCAGCTCAGAAACAGACTGAACGTTGCCATCCTGACGAAACCAGACCTTTTAAAGTCCGGGAATATGCAAGAATTCAAAGTTTTCCTGATACATGGTCATTTTCTGGTGTTATTTCTTCCCAATATAAACAAATCGGCAATGCCGTCCCCGTTGAATTCGCAAAAGCTATAGGTTTATCTATTATAGATACCCTTAACCAAATTGAATCAAAAAGATAAGGGAGCCCACTTTGGACTCCCATTTTTATATGCCGTTTTTTCTAATATCCTCTGCTAGTGCTTCGATGGTTTCATTCAAAACTTCTCTTCCATCTTCTTCAATTGCAACTTCACCCACTGCGCTGATTAAATCGTTATAGAAACTGGTATCGCCTGTAAGATGGTGCCAGAATTCTTCGCCAACCAACACAGTATGTTCTTTTGCGATATTTCGATAATGCATACTTAACTGAGCGGGGGTTCCATAAAAAACGCCAACTATTAAATCATCAAATCTAACATCCAATCTGTTTGTACGTGCTAAATCCTTTATGCCTCTAAAATGACCAATAATGGTAGCGACATCATCTTTATTGATAGTATTTGGGCCTGCTTTTATTTGGCAATATTTTTTTCTTCCATCAATTTGATCTATAAATTCAATATCAATTCCGCTTGTCGTTGATGCAAAACCAGAAAGTACGGAGCTGCAAAAATACTGCAGTTGAGTTCCAAAAGTCGTTGTAATGGATGTTGAAAGCACACGTGGGTAAATTAGTGCTTTGGCTAAACTTTCCGGATTGTTATTACCGGTAAGATAATTTGCAAGATAATCCAAAAGGAACGGATTAATATTAAATTCTTTTAAAGTGGTTAATTTTTTTGTATTTTTAATATGGCTTGTAACTATCATATCTTTAAAAAATGTCTTGGCTTTAGATAAGATGTCATTTTTTTGTTCTATATTCATAAAATCACACTTTCATTAGAAATATATATCATTATATCAAATTTATTTATATTTGTATATACTTTTTTGAAATTTATTAAAAAATATATTGTTTAGTGTAAAATTTTATGATATAATAATATCCAAACAATAATATAAAAGAAAAAAGATGGTATTGGATCAGAAATCATAAAATTTAATGGTGATAACATATGAAAGAATTATTGAAACCAATATTTGAGTGGCTGATTGGAAACTATATTCAACCTATTCGGCTTTTTTTGCTGAACAAAGAAAAGATTACAAGTATTTTTATATGTGTGAACATATAAAAATGCGACTGGATTATACAGGAGGTACCAAGTCTGAAACCAAGGTGTGTGAATTAAAAGCTGAATATGAATAAAAAAGGGCATAGCAATAAAGCCATCAGGTGATGACTTGAAAAAATGGTATTTAAAGTTTTAAGTATCGGATTTAATCAAATATCCTTGTCTTTGAACAATGAATATAGCTTGTTCCACTGAAATTTCTCGAGTAGTTGAAAGAACTTCATATTTTTTGTAAAGCACAGGATTGTAAGGCTCGCTTTTTTTGAGGATATTGTAAATCGCTGTAAGAAGCATACGGCAAATGGCAATAATAGCACGTTTGTGACCGCGACGTTTTTTAAGATTAAGGTATCTATTTCGAATTTCAGGATGTTTTTTGCTATTTACAACGGCAGTAGCGCACTGCACCAAAAGTGGTTTTAGGTAGCAACCTGCTCTTGAAATTCGGACTGACTTTTTCTTTCCTGCACTCTCGTTGTTTTGCGGGGTAAGTCCTGCCCAAGAACATAGATGTTTTGCCGTCGGGAACACATTCATATCAACACCAATTTCTGAGATGATGGTAATAGCGGTAAACGGATTGTTTATGGATGGAACGGTCAAAAGCAGATCAAGTTCTTTTAGGTAGGGTTTGGAAAGAGAAAGAATAATAGATTCGAGGTTTGCTTTACAGAGGTCAAGGCTGTCATAGTGTTGTTTAATAATTTTGATTTTTTCAGCCTGTTCCTCTGTAATCACACCGTCTATGGCAAGCTCTAATTCGGGGATTTTATCAATCATAGAACGATGAACCAGAGAGGCAATATCAACATCCTTATCAAATGGATTATCAAGTATATGTTCAATAATATTCATTGAGCTTTTGCCAAAAGTATCGGAAACAACGCTTGCAAGTTGAATGTTAGATACAGTAAGGCAATTTTGAAATCTGTTTTTTTCACTTGTTTGAAAATTGATAAGTTTGAAGCGATAACGCATTAAATCACGCAATTGTCGTATTGCAAGAGGTGGAATAAAGCTTGCGGCAACCAAATCATGTTTAAAAAGGTCAGCAATCCATTTTGCGTCTTTCTTATCGGTTTTCTTACCACGAATTGCCTTAACGTATTTAGGGTGAGCAACAATAGGCTGATTGCATGTTACCTCCAAGATATTGTAGACAGGGATATAATATTTACCTGTAGATTCCATACAAACATCTTTGCAGGAGTTTTGCATAAGCCAAGCAGAAAGTTCTTTAAGCCCTTTGGTAAAAGTAGAAAAACGTTTGACTTGATAAGTTGTAATGCCGACTTCGTTAGTAGAAGCAATGCAGGCAACAACAAAAGTTTTGTGGACATCAATTCCACAACAGATGGGATAAACAATTTTTAACATAGTAATTTGTCCTTTCTGAAAAAATTAATCCAATTGGCAGACATTGACTGATTATTCAGCTATAAACGAGTATTGTTTATACAAAGATAAGTCTACGGGCTCTTTATCCCACTTATTTGTGCTTGAAAGAATAATCTACACATATAATTATGCGGTCAATCCCAAGGGGACAGCACACTCACCTCCACGTGATTTGTAGTTGTCTGCCACTGGACAAATATATTATACTAAAAAATACGCACAAAGCCAATGGTTTCATGCCGTTTTGTGCCTTGAGCGTAGCGAAAGGAATGGTTATAATTATGATGCATATTGCTATTGTTGATGATGATTTTTCTTGTATTGATGATATAAAAGAAAAAATAAGCAGTGTTATTACTATTGAATATAATTTGCGTACTTACCAAAATGAAGTATCTTTTTTATACGATTTGAGATCCGGATTACATATAGACTTAGTATTTTTAGATATAAAATTGCAGGAAAGAAACGGCATCGAGGTTGCGGCATACATAAATAAAATTAGCCGTAATACAAGCATTATATTTGTGTCTGCCAACCCTGAATATTATCAAGATGTATATGAGGCGGAGCATATATGCTTTTTGGGTAAGCCGGTTGATCTTATTAGATTACGAAAGGCCATCAATAGAGTAATAGATATTCAACAAAATTGCTATTTGGTATTGAATATTAGAACCACAGTAAAAAAAGTCCTGTTTAATAGAATTTTATATTTTGAAAGCGAATTAAAAAGCACAAAAATATTTTATAGTGATGGAACATTTGAAAAATTTGCGATTTCGTTAATGGAAATTGAACCTTTACTACCAAAAAATATCTTTATGAGAACCCACAAGAGTTTTATTGTCAATTTAGACTATTTGACACAAGCTGAAAGGTTAGAGATTACTCTAAGCAAAGATTTTAAAGTGCCTGTGAGTAAGGCGTATGCGAAAGGGGTAAAAGATAAAATAACGCTTTATTTAGGAGGATGTTGATTTGGAAATCTTAGATGCTCTAATATGCAGTCATTTTACAACGAGTTTGCTTGAATCAAAGCTAAAAAAATGGCAAATTTATGCGATATACATTATTCAAACAGTTTTTTTAAGAATAGTACTGAATCCTATTTGGCAAAAGTTTTCCATAAGAAGTCCAATTATGCTTGCCATATGTTTTTTGACAATTATTCTTATGTTTAAGGGTGCTATGTGGCGAAAGATATTATGCTTTTTGACTTACATCGTATCCTGTTTGAACGGTGAAATATTGGGGTATTTTGTCGTTGTTCAATTATTAAAAATAAATATTGATGTAGCGTATAAAGCTTTTAGCATGCAAAAACTCTTGTATCAATTTATCGTTTATACAGTTATTTATTTTTCCTCATTAATTGGAATACGGATTTTGAGAAAAAAAGCCCTCTCACTTGATGAAAAATCGGTTCATTGCATTACGGCATACATATTTATTCAACTGCTATCAGTGCTCATCATTTTTAATGCGATGATTGAGTACAAAATTAATTCACCCGAGTTTCTTGTTACAGCAATTTTAATAATAATTTTATCCATTATTTTAGGATGCGTACTTGTAAAAAATTTGGTGAATATTGTTAAAATCAAGCGGCAGAAGGAATTTGCTGAAGAGGAGATATACATTAGGGACAAGCACTATATGGAAATGCATGAGCAGTATAAGGAATATAGGCAATTAAGGCATGATTTTGCCGACTATATAGGTGTATTAAGAACATTGCAGGATAAAGGTGAAAAAGAAGAAGTCAATGATTTAATTCAGATTTTACAAGATAAGTTCGATGTTGTTAATAGTGTTATTTATTGCAATAACGCTATAATTGACGCGTTGATATTCAGTAAAAATGTTTTGGCAACCGAACATGAAATTAAAACCAGTTATAATTTGGTTGACCCTCCTGCAAATGTTATTTCGGATTTTGATTTATGCGGTATTATATCTAACATGCTTTGTAATGCAATTGAGGGAGCAAAATGCTCTTGTGCCGAAAATAAGTATTTGCATATGGAAACATTTTTTAAGTTGGGATTTTTTGTAATAGTAGTAAAAAACAGTTCTAATCCTATTAAGGATAACCTGAAAACCACAAAGGACGAAAAAAAGAACCATGGTTTTGGTGTAGAGATTATTAAATGCATAGCGGAAAAATATGATGGGAATGCAATATTCCAATATGAAGACGGCGAGTTTACCTGCATCGTAAATTTAAAGTGCAGGTAAACCCAAATGTGACAAAATTTATCCAATTCTTCCTCAGAAATGACCAAATCTGAAAATCTATTGAAGATACTAATTAAATTTTATATAATTTTTAAATCGGAAGTGCTTTTGCATATGCAAATTGCTAAGATAAATCTGTAACAATGGGGTCTTGGGATATGAATTATGTATTGCGTATATTTTATAACAACGAAATAACAGATATTACCTTATCTGGCATAAAAGAATACACCATTGGTAGCGGTAATAAAGATTCATTTATTATTACCGATTGTGAATTAAAGCATGGTCATTTTAAAATTAAAAATAAAAAAGGAAAATTCCTTATTGTATGTAGCGGAGATGTGTTTTTAGGTAACACGAAAATAAAGAATAAGGAAGCTGAACCCAATGATACCTATGTTTTAAATAAATCAAAAAAAGTTGCCGTTTCTGTTATGGAGGACATGGATTCAAGAACTGAAACTATTGAATTAGTTAACGTAAATGAGGTATTGATTGGAAGAGATTCCGCTTGCAATATTGTGCTGAACAATAAAAGGGTTTCAAACAATCATGCGAAAATCTATAAAAACGGTGCAGATTATCATATTAGCGACATTGGTAGCACTAACGGAACATACGTCAATAATAAAATCATCAGAGATGTTGTACTAGCAGATGGAGATATTATAACTATTGGCAAATACTCTATATTATTCAACGAAAAGAAGTTAGAAATATCACAAATAAAAAATGATGTTATACTCAATGTATTAAATAAAACCATGCGCGACCCAAATGCATACCCGTTTTTTAAACGTTCTCCAAGAATGAATTTAGAAGTAGCACAAGAGCAGATTGAAATAGCGGCACCGCCGTACAAAATGGATAAACCTGAAATTAATTGGTTTTCTGTTATGTTATCACCAATTATTATGATTGCAGTTGCAGTGTTGTCAATGATGCTTACAAATGGTGGGTTGACATCGTTACTGTTTATCTTGCCAATTACCGTTGTAACAATTATCACTACTATTACTACATATAGGTCACAAGTAAAAAAACACCGTAATAATCTCCAAACTCGAATTGATAAATATGCAGAATACTTAAAGCATACAGAAGAAGAATTGGGGAAAAAGTACACCCAGCAACTTAATGCAAATAAAGCTACACACCCGGATACTGCTGAGTGTATAAACATTGCGAAAAATATAGAACGCCGTTTGTGGGAAAGAGTTCCCATTGAAAACGATTTTTTAACCACCCGATTAGGCTCTGGAAATATTCCGTTTCTGTGTGATATTGCTGTGCCAAAAAGAGGAATTGAATTAGAAGTAGACCATTTAGCCAGCGAACCAGAAAAGATCAAAGCGAAATTTGAAAGTCTAAAGAACGTGGCGGTAACACTACCTATATTCACAGCATCAACAATTGGTGTGATTGGTGAAAGAACACCAATGCTTAATGTCGTTAGAAATATGTTGGCCCAGCTGGCGACTCACCATAGCTACAATGAATTGCAAATCATTATTTTAGTAGATGAATCTGAACGAGAAGATTGGACAGGCTTAAGATGGTTACCCCACATATGTGGTGAAAATCAATTTAGATATATCGCAATTGGCGCGAGTGAATCTGTTGATATTTTACGAAGTTTTGAAACACAGCTTAAGGAGAGAATAGAGAAACTTAAGTCAGATAAATTCCGTAATCAGAAGTTGATGTTGCCGTACTACCTATTTGTTATTGGAAATAAGTCTCTTGTGGAAAATCAGACAATTATGGATTATCTGACAAGGAACGACCCACAATTGGGTGTTGGAAGCTTGTTTATGTTTGATAACATCAGCTATTTACCGCAAGAGTGTAAATGGTTTTTGGATTGCAAAGAAAAGAAGTCCATTTTGTATTCAAAAGAAAATCCTTATGACAAACAAGAGTTTGTTATTGATAAAATGGAAAAAGTTGATTATGAAAAATTCGCACGATATATGGCACCAATAAGGGAGCAATCACTAACAACTGCAACTGTTTTACCGTTAAATATTACATTTATGCAAGGTTATGGTATAAAGTCTCCTAATGAAATTGATATTATTAAGCGTTGGAATTCGGGTGTGCCATATGAATCTTTATCCGTTCCAATAGGGGTAAAAGCGAATGGTGAAACATTTAACTTCGATGTTCATGAAAAAGCACATGGCCCACATGGTTTAGTTGCAGGAACAACAGGCTCTGGAAAATCAGAAATATTGCAGACGTGGATTTTGTCAATGTGCCTGAACTTTAATCCACAGGATGTTTCGTTTGTTCTAATTGATTTCAAAGGAACTGGTTTAGCTGGCGCACTGATGGAATTGCCCCATATTGCTGGAATAATTTCAAATGTTGATTCTGGGAACATACAAAGAAACTTGATTTCTTTGGAAAGTGAGATACATCGTAGAGAGATTGTTCTAAAAGAAGCTTCAAACTCTAGTATTCAATTTAAGAATGTAGACCAGTACCAAAAAGCATATAAGGAAGGTAAAGTTGATAAGCCACTCTCCCATCTAATCATCGTAATAGACGAGTTTGCGGAATTGAAAGCACAGCATCCTGACTTTATGGCTGCATTAGTACGCGCGGCCCGTGTTGGAAGAAGTTTGGGAATACATCTTGTTTTAGCTACACAAAAGCCATCAGGTGTTGTCGATGATCAAATTTGGAGCAATTCTCGTTTCAAATGGTGCTTAAAAGTTGCCGACGAAAGCGACAGCACTGAAATGATAAAACGCTCAGATGCTGCGTCCATTAAAAATCCCGGCAGAGCTTACATAATGATTGGACACAACGAATTGTTTGAGCTCATTCAATCATATTGGAGTGGCGCACTATACAGTGAAGAAAATGTGAATGCGGTTGCTGAAATTCCAATATCGTTTGTATCTCTAAATGGCACGAGGACAAAATCATTTTCATCAACCTTGCACTCACTTGAAAAACATGGAGAAGAAGAAATTTTAGTTATTTCTAAATATATCGTTGAATCTCATAAAAAAACAGAATTGGCTGTTGCACAAAAGCTGTGGGAGAACGAGCTATTGAAAAGAGTATATTTAGAAGATATTTGTTGTGAAAAACTTGAAGATACAGTTCTTGCCGCAAAAATTGGGATTGTTGATAATCCATATACACAAAGTCAATATCCTTTAGTCATAGACATTGGAAACGAAGGACATCTTGCAATATATGGGGCCCCAAGCACAGGCAAAACGACATTGCTACAAACCATTGTTTTTTCATTGGCAAAAAACTATACCCCTAATGAGGTAAATGTTTATATTATGGACTTTGGTGGTTGGAGCATGAGTGCCTTAAAAGGGTTGCCTCATATAGGTGGCATTGCAAATGATAATGAAGAAGAAAAGGTCTTGAATTTGGCAAGAATGTTATTAGCTATTTTAGATGACAGAAAAAATAAGTTTGCATCTATTAGTGCAAATAACATACAGGCATATCGTAGGGCAACAGGCGAACAAATGCCGTGTATAACTTTGATTGTTGACAATTTTGCACCTGTACTTACAATTTACCCTGACCTTGATGCGTTCTTTATAACGATGGCAAGAGAAGGCGGCAGTTACGGCATTTACTTGATTTTATCAGCCACAACAGTCAATTCAATAAATTACAGAATCAGTCAGAATTTCAAGCAGGCAATTTCTCTTCAAATGATTGATAAAACAGAGTACATAGATATTGTTGGGCGTATAGAAGGGATTGAACCTTCAAAAGTTGCAGGACGTGGATTAGTTAGAGGAAAGCCTCCTCTTGAGTTTCAAACAGCACTCAGTGTCAAGGCAGATAATGATGCAGATTATATAAATTTATTAAAAAGTGAGTGCAATGAAATCTCAAAAAGTTGGGTTGGTGCATTGCCCCTTCAGATCCCAATTATGCCTACGATTGTTACCTCGGACCACATTAAAAATGTGCCGAATGAATTTATTGCTTTGGGATTGACATCTGAAATTGAGCCAGTTTTGTTCAACCTCGAAAACGAATATGCAATTATTTCTGGTACTGATGTAAGCGGAAAAACGACACTACTTAGACAATTTGCTGCTATTGAGGGGAAAGATAATAATGCGCAAATTTATTGGTTAGGGATTATGGGCACAAAACCTATAAAAGAAGGTGTCAGGATAATTTGCGACTCTATTGAAATGGAGTCAGTTATTCAAGAAATATACACTGAAGTTGAAAAACGATACAATAGTGGAAATTCTGAATATCCGATTGTCGTTTTAATAGATGATTTAGGTGCCTTTTGTAAATCTGTTTCTACTGAAACAAAAGAAAAAATTGATGAAATGATGCGCATGTTCAAAAATTGCGGTTTTTACCTTTATGCTACTGGAAACTGTCGTGATATTATAGAACTTTACAATGATTCAGAGCCAATGATACCAACTTTAGTTGGCGCCAATTCTTCTATTGTTCTGGGCGGCTCTTTCAGTGAACATGATATTTTTGATACTAATTTGGGGTATTCAGATCGAGATATAGAACTTCCTTCATTTTATGGATACTTTAATGTTAAAGGCAAAACAACAAAATTTAAAGCAATTTGTAATTAATAAATTAGATAGGAGCGTGATAGTATGGCTTATGATAGCACTGCTACCAAATTAGCGACTAAGGTTTCAACTGCAAGGAATTCTGCGAGAACATCACAAAATCAATTTTCCTATGAAATTTCTTCTCTTGCAAGCTGGTGGCAGGGAGCTGCACAGAAAAAATTTCAAACTTTGTATGGGCAAATAGATGCCGATGCTAATAAAATGTTTGGCAATTTAGATCGTCTTGAAACAAATCTAAAAGGTTTAGCATCTGCAATAAGAGTTGCAGATGAGGAAAGAAGAAGGGAGGCTGCAAGACGAGCAGCAGCCGCGGCAAAAAAAGCGTAATTAGCTGTTTTCGGCTTATGCCGTAAAATATAAAACAGGTAAGAGGAGGTGTAAAGGATGGCTGCAAATCAAATTAGCTTAAATGCCGGTGAAGCCAAAAGTGCCGTATCTAAAATCGTGTCTAAGGCAAAAGAAGCACAAACAACAATTAATTCATTGGAAAAGGATGTAAGAAACACAAATTCTTGGTGGAAGGGCGATAGCGCTGTTGCATTCGTTGACGAGTTTTCAAAATCAAAAAAAGAATTTGATAAGATGATTGAGTGTATCAATAAATACTCTGATTTACTTAACAAAGCTATACAAATACAACAGGATGCTGATGCGGAAATCGCAAGACAGATGCGCAAGTAATGCGTAGGTTATGGTGGGCGACCATAAAAAGTTGCTCACCAAAATTTTTTGAATCTAATAACCGTAAAGGATAATGATATATATGAAAAATCTATTAAAGGTGGTGCTGATTATTATGGCTATTACACTTCCGCTATTTGGTTGTAGCAATGTTGATGTCAAAAAAGAGATTATAGAAAATGCGTTAAATCAAAAATATGGAGAAGAATTTGTGCTAGATAGAATCGGTGGTGACTTAAGCGAACCACCTAATGACACAAATAAAGGATATGCATATTCTTTGAAATATCCGAATCGTTTATTTGAAGTGCAAATAAATAAAAATAAAAATGAAGTTATTGATAATTATTTAGATGTGTTGGCTTCATTAAAACAAGAGATTGAAATAAAGAAACTGCTTGCCAATTACGATGTTGACATCAAATGCAGAGTTGGCTCGTACTGGTATCCGCCTATTAATGTTGATACAAACATAGCACCAAATGAATATTTGAATTTGGATAAGAACATTGACTGTATAGCATTCCTTATTGTTCCCACAACATCAGACAAGTCAACTGCTACTAACGATTTGAAAGTAACAATATCTAAGAACAAAGATAGAATTAATAATAAAATCATGTTTAGAGTTGTCTTTATTGATGATGTCAACAAACTGGAAATCGAGAAAAAAATGGAAAGGTTTACTTCGCTTGCAGACTTTTACTCTGAATGTGAAGATGAATATTCTGAATATGCAACAGAAAAAATAAAACCTTTTGAATAATAGAGTATAGAAGGAGGTGCTAAAATGTCTACAACAATTACAGATAGAGATCGTCTTTTAATGAGTCAGCTAGCATATTACAGTTTAACAAAGATATCGGTTGAAAACAGGACAACAGTTAAAGAGTTAGCAGAAAAGGCTCTTGTAACAAAAAAAGGCGACGAATTATTGCAAGAAATTGCAGCAGATAAAGATGGAAAATACGCAAAGTGGACTATTGATAATTCAACAAACCAAAATTCAACAAACGGCTTACGCGCTATCTTAGTGGGAACTGGTGATGGTCAAGGCATTGTAGCATATGCCGGAACCGAGGGTATGTTTCAATTAGGGCATGACCAAACTGATATGTCTGATAATGTAGAAATGACATTAGATCATCCGACCAAGCAACAAACAGCCGCTGCCGCGTTCTTAGAAAAAAATGCAAAAAATTATAGTTCTATTGATGTAACTGGGCATTCCAAAGGTGGAAACGATGCAATGTATGCAGCACTTATGGCTCCACCATCCGTTGCCAATAAAATCAACGATATTACTACATATAACGCCCCCGGTTTCAGCGATGAAATACTTAGAGGGTTTAAGAACGTAAGTGAATTGAACGGTAAAATAACACAGTATTGTACTCGTAGCGATATCGTCAATGCTCTTTTAATGAATAAGGGGTTAGGTAAAAAGATTTATATTGATTCAAACACTGAAGATATTGGCAAAACGCATTTATTAGATGCATTTAAATTTGATGGCTATAAGCCACATGTGAGTTCGGAACAAAAACCGAGTTTTCTTGCCGAGAGCATTGTTCGACCATTAACGTTTGCCTTGCAAGGGTCACCTGAACCAGTAGTTCAAATGATATCAACGGCAGTGGTCTGGATATTCAACAATCAAGATGAGCTTGCCGCTAATATAGGCAAACTTGTGGATGTTGTGCAAGAATTCATAACCTCAAATCCAGTTTTAGTTGCATATTTAGCAGGTAATCTTGTACACTTAGTTCCAGCAATGCTACTGATAGCGGCACATATTATTCTTGCTGTTATTGTTATTGTTGTTATTGCAAACCTTGCATTGTATCTGCGTGAAAATTTACCAAAGTTGATAAAAGCGATAGGTGACCATGTAAAAGCTGCAGCAGTGGCAGTAGCAAGTTTCTTTGAAAGCGTTGGCAAAATGTTATCCGACTTTTTTGAATGGCTATTTGAAAAAGGCAAAGAAGCAATCAATTGGGCTGTTCAAAAAACACTTGACACAGCTGAATTTGTTGCAAAAAAGACAAGGGAAGGTGTTGAATATGTTGCAAATGTGGCGATTGAAACAGCTGAATATGTAGCTGATACTGCCGTGAAAGTCGAAAATTACGTGGTGGATAAGGCAATTGAGGCTGGCGAAAATGCTAGACGTAATTTTGTACAAGTAAGTGCTGCTGTACAAAGAGGTGTGGATACAATGAAACAAAATATTCTTTCTGCAGCTTCAAGTTTTTGCAGTAAGGTACAAAGTGCAATAGCAAAGACATATGCTTCAATGTTTACATCAATAACAACCATTTATGGTTCTGCTAAAGCAGCGCTTGATGGAGCAACAAAAATAATGTTAACACTTAGTAGACTTGATGAACTGACAATAAAAGTATTGAGGCTTAGGGAGTCGTACAGTAACAATCTAGCTGCGATTAACGAAGCAATAAGTTTTGCAAATAATATGCAAATGAGGTATGGCGAGCATTATGTTCGAACAGCTGTACAAAAAGTGTTACAAGAAGCGAAAAGTGCAAAATCATTATTGGATTCTACGGAAAGAGCCTTAGACAATAAAAGAGAAGAACTTAAAAGAGCGGTTGACACTTTTAAAAATGCTGATATTAGAGCAACTGGAAATATTAAAGCGATGCGTGTGTAAAAAAGGAGCCTATCTATATGATTGAAAGTGTGATAGTAACGATTTCAAATAACAAAGATATTAACGTTGATATGGAGCTCCCAGTTAATATTTTAATAAGCGAACTTAGCACAAAATTGCTAAGTTCGCTTATAGAACGATATCCTCGTGAATTAAGCGGCAAAGAACAAATCATTTTAAAACATAATGGTGACATGCTTCTTAAAGATAAAACACTTTACGAAGTAGGCGTTTGGGATGGCAGTATTCTCGAATTTGACTAAACTCGGTAAATGAGGTGAAGTAGTTGATAAAGTCTAGTGCTACAGCATATACGCATATTGGAAATGTGCGTTCGAATAATGAGGACAATTATTCTCTTAACGGTAAATATAAAAGTAATACTGATGTGAAAGAGGATTTGTGTTTCGGAAACATCGCCAAAGAAACACAGGTTTATTCGGTTTGCGATGGTATGGGCGGACAAGAGTTTGGCGAAAAGGCATCATTAATAGCTGTAAAAACGTTAGTGGAATTTGCAGGTAAAAAATTTGATAAGGCAGTTACTAAATATATTGAAAAAACAAATAAATTAATATGTACTGAAATTGACAAAAACAGTGGGGTTCGTATAGGTACAACACTCTCACTTTTGTATATAAATGAACAAAATAAAGCTATTGCATATAATATCGGCGACAGTAGGGTTTATATGCTGCGCAGCGGTGAGTTATCTCAATTAAGCATTGACCATACCCAAGCTCAACGATTGATTGAATTGGGGCTGTTACAGAAAGAAAACGCAAACAATCATAAGAGTAAACATAAATTAACACAACATCTGGGGATTTTTCCCGATGAGTTAATTATTGAGCCACACATTTCAGAGGAAGTGGAGCTTCGGCAAGGGGATATATTCCTTTTGTGCAGCGATGGTTTGACCGATATGTTGACAGACGATGAAATTGAAGAGGTTTTATCAAAACCGGAAGATACAACCGATTTAGCAAGATTGCTTGTTAACAATTCTTTAGACCGGGGCGGTAAAGATAATGTTACCGTTGTTGTAATAAAAATTGATAAGATAGAAGCAAAAAGTTTTTGGAATAAGTTATTTTAGTATCAATTAACAAGGTGGTGAAGGTTTGAATAAAGAATACTACAAAAAATATGAGCCGATTTTTAGCTCTTGGTATTTGAAAAAAATGCTCGGTGAAGGTAGCTATGGTAAAGTATTTGAAATCGTAAGAGAAGATTTTGGTACTCAATATAAAGCTGCCTTAAAAGCTATTACCATTCCTCAAAGCGAAAGTGAAATACGCAGTGTTATGGCTGATGGAATGGACGAAAAAAGTGTTATTGCTTACTATAAAAATTTCGTTGAGGAAATTGTTAGTGAGTTTGTTTTGATGTCCAAGTTAAAGGGTAACAGCAACGTAGTTAGCTATGAGGATCATGTTGTTCTTAAGCATGATAATGATATAGGGTGGGATATTCTTATTCGTATGGAGCTGCTAACTCCCCTTATTGATCATATTAGGAATATTAGCCTAACAAGGAAAGATGTTATTAAGCTCGGTATTGATATGTGCCGCGCTTTGGAGTTATGCCAGAAATACAATATTATTCATAGAGATATTAAGCCCGAAAACATCTTTGTTTCAGAAAATGGCGATTATAAACTCGGTGATTTTGGAATTGCAAGAACATTAGAGCAAACAAGTGGTATGTTATCCAAAAAAGGAACTCAAGCTTATATGGCTCCTGAAATTTACCGTGAGGAGTCTTACGGTTCCAATGTTGACATTTATTCACTTGGAATTGTAATGTATCGTTTGCTTAATGAAAACAGAACGCCTTTTCTTCCGGCTTACCCTGCGCCAATTACTCATAACGATAGAGAAGCGGCTATTAAAAAGCGCATAAGTGGTGCAAAATTATCTGCTCCTGCAAATGCTGATGGCAGATTAGCTGAAATTGTATTAAAGGCGTGTGAGTATAACCCAAGTGAAAGATATTTTGCTCCAATGGAAATGCGTGAAGAATTAGAAGCAATTCTTTACAATAAAGAAGAAGCAAAAATCATTTATCCAAAGGGTGACGATGCACCAATTAAATCAATTCAGTACTTAAAAACTGGTGATGAAATCCCTAAAATAGACCCGCAAAACAAAACAGAAGATTTAATTGCAGATAAGGAAATTCCAAAAGATAAAACAGAAGGAGTATTTGGTGCAAAGAACGCTTCTGAAAAAACAGAAAGTGACTTTACAACAAGAGATGATGATCGTTTTGATAAAACAGAAAGTCAGTTCACATCTCGTGATAAAGGATTGCCCGTTGTTGAAAAGCCTTTTTGGAAGAAGAAAAGCACAGTGTTGGTTGCATCGGGGATAGTCGTGCTGGGTCTTACTATAGGAGGATTTTCAGTGTTTAAGCCTGCGTCAGCACCAGTTTCTGTTGTTTCAGCGTCTAAAATAAGTAATCCTGCAACCTTTATTTTTGAGCCAAGTGCTACTTCAGATGAAAAAACAAATAAAATATTGAAGTCGCGTCTTTCTTGTTTTGACTTGCCATATGCATTTGAAAACAATAGCGGCAAAATAAAAGCTATATTCTCTAAAGATGTTATATCAACTGACCCTGTTGATTTTATTAAGCAAATCAATATGATTGGCAAACCGGGTAATATTGTATTTGAGTCAAATGACGGAACTGTCATTCTAACAAATGATGATATTAAAACCGCTGTATCAAAAACTGGAAAAGCTGATGGCAGTAACACTGAGCAAGATTATGCGGAAATAACTTTAACCGAAGAAGGACAGAAAAAGTTCAGTGAGGCTACAGAAAGAATTTCGGCTCTAACAGATGGTAATAATTTTATTAATTTCAGTATAGATGGTGAACTCATTCAAAAAATAAATGTTCAATCAGCAGTTAATACTGGTGTGATAATAATTACACCGCAGATGGCTGACCAAATAGCAAATACTGATACAAATAAGGTTTTACTTTCTATTGGTATGACCGCTTATGCAGCAAATAATGAGCTGAACTTTAATAAATCAATAGTAAATTTAATTGTAGTTATTATCACTGATGGCAAGTTGCCGGAAGGAATAAAAATAACCATAGATGACTCAGTTGCGGCTATGCTCCCTACTCCTTCCCCTACTACGGAGCCTACTGTTGAATGGCGATTAGAGGGATATGAGGACGCGCCTCCATACAAAGAATTTGAACGAAAATTTGTTAATGGTAATGCTACTGAAGAAACAAGGTATACCGGAAATCAAAAGCCACAAGATACATCTGTGAATAATTCCGAAAGCGAAAATAAATCGTCAGGTGGCGGAGCAAGCAAACCGTCAAGCGGTTCTTCTTCAGTTGCCGGAGCAAGCAAGCCGTCAAGTGATTCTTCATCAGGCGGTGGAACAAGCAAACCATCAAGCGGTTCTTCTTCAAGCAGTGAAGCGCAGTCACAAACACCGCAGCAAGCACAGCCGCAACAACCTGAAACGCAACAGCCTTCTCAACCAAAAGGTGATTCAGATAAACCAAAAACATATGCTCCCCCTAAACGTGTCGGAGATTTTGATGACTATTAATTTATAAAGGAAGATATTTCATGAAAAAGATTATTTCAGCATTGATTACAATTTGTATTACATTGTTATTATTTGTGAGTACAAGCAATGCGGATGATACTATTAAAATACTCGTTAACAATAAAGAAGTATTTAGTGATCAACCTCCTGTGATCGTTGACGGTAGAACGCTGGTTCCTGTCCGTGCAATTTGCGAGGCAATGGAGTGTGAGGTTGTTTGGCTTGCAGGTGAGGATATAGTCGAAATCAAAAATCCGAATATAATAGTAACTATGGAGATAAATAATCCATACATAACGGTTACAAAAAGAAACAATGTAGAACAACCGTCGGTGGTAGAGACTGATGTGCCGCCTAAACTGATGGCTGGCGACAGAGTGTTTGTTCCAGCAAGAGTTGTTGCTGAATCCTTTGGAGCAAAAGTAGGTTGGGATGAGGGCACGAATACCGTAATGATTATTTATGCTACGACACTTAATTATACAGGCGACAAAACAGTTGCCACATTTGCTGGTAATGGTGAGCGAAATAACCATGACAGCAATATCCTTGCCAATATGTCATTTGTATCTCCTGAAAGCATTGATGCAGCTGATGATGGTACTGTATATGTTGCAGACAGCGGACGAATCAGAGCAATTAAAGATGGTGTAAGCTCAACAACTGAAATGGATCCAAGTTACCTAACTGCTGGTATAGTTAGATGTTATCAAAATGATGTGTATATACTGACCAATGAATTTGAAAATGATAATGGAGTCAAATACTATGGAATTGTCAAGCTAACAGATGGCGTTGCTGAAGGTGTATTCAGCACTGAGGCGGTATATAGCAAAATAAGTGACTTTACTATATCAAATAGTAGCGGTGATATATATATGTTGCAATATAATGCCGGAGTGGATAAAAATTATATTGGAAGGCTAAATCTTAATACACAGAAGATTGATATTCTTACTGAAGTAGATAGTGGTATAAAATCTATCACTTGTGACAATAAAGGGAATCTATATTTGGCTAATACAGTAAAAGGCTCAATATACAAATGCAATTTGAGCGAGGGGAAAGTCAGGCTTTTTGCCGGAGTTGACAACAAGACAAAGTTTGTTGATGGTAACAACCCATTTTTCTTTGAACCAAGGAAAATTAAATATTACGATAATGCACTATATGTATTGGACTATAATGTAATGCGCAAAATCACAATCAACAGTAGCGATCAAATGATAAATTGCTTATCACTTGCGGGTAAGATTACGGTTGATTCAAACCCTGACACGGTCAACGGTAAGGCAAGTGAGTTAACACTTGCTCCAAGTTATTTGATGGATTTTGTGCTAAATAAGGATGGAATTATATTGACTGATCCTAAAAAAGCAGTGTTGAGGGAAATTAGATAAAAGTTTATTTGCAGTAGTTCAAACATAAATATATTAAATTAATATATAACAAAATTTAGGAGGATTTAAACATGAGAATGAGTCTAAGCAAACTCTCAAACAAAACCATATCGCTAATGGTAGCGATAGTAATGCTTGCTTCAATTGTATTGCCTATGTCAGCATTAGCGACGATTCCAGTTGTGCAAAGCATAACTGCAGATGGTACAAATGGTACAAATGGTATGGCGGATGCTGGTGATACCATTACTGTTGCTTTTGATATTAACACAAATGCAGCAAGTATTACGCCGGATACCGATATAATAATTAGTGATGGTGGAACATTTGGCGCAGGTTCAAGTGCCGCTTGGAGCGATGCGAAAACTCTTGCTATTACATTAGGCACGGGCGCAAGTGTTAATATGAATTCTACAATTACAATTAACGACGGCATAATTGCGGATGCTAATACCCCGACTGATTTTATACACGGAGATTACAGCATTACTGCTGGTAATTTTGGCGCGTCAACACTTGCTACAGCTTTTACAGCGACAGCTATTTGTTCAAATCTTAATTCGCTAAATGGCAAATCAGATAAAATAGTTTTAGTTTGGAATGGAGCAACCAATGGCGCTAACTTAATGAGTTTATTGACTTTAAGTGCTGGCTCTTTTGGTGCATCAACAGGTGAATGGAATACAGAAAAAAGTATCTATACAATCACTTTAATAAACGCAAATATTACAAGTGGAGCAGCAATAACATTTACTAACAATGGAACTGTTAAAGATACTATTGATGCTCCAATTAAAAATATATCTTCTATTTCAGTAACAGGAGATTTAGTTGGTGCAGGAAGCTTAGTTACTGCAAGCAGCTTCACAGCAACAATTGTAAAAGGTTCTGCAAAACCAACTGCACAACAAAATGACAAGGTTGTTTTGGTTTTCAATGCCCCAACTAATCAAGGAAATATCTTAAATGTACTTGGAACAAGCTTTGGTACAGGAGCAACAGGGTTATGGAATCCAGATGGAACAGTTTTCACAATCAAATTAGGAACTAACGCAACTGTGACTGATAGCACACGACTTACATATACGAAAAACAATGGACTTAAAAATGCAAGCGGCACTGTTGATGTTGAAAACATTAACAATGTTGCTCTAAAAGGTTCTTTTGGTACAGCTGTTGCGCCAAAAGCATTAAAAGCTTATGCAGTTGATGTTAATGGAACTGCTAATACAGTTGGAGATAAGATCAAAATACTTTTCGATACTCCTACCAACGCTACAACTATTACTTCTACGCAATTGAATAGTAATCTGCTTTCAGGCGGAGCGGGTGCAAGTCTTGGAAGTGATTCAACAGCTACTTGGACTGCAAACAATACCGTTTTGGAAATTACATTAGGAAGTACAGCTGTTGTTGCAAATGGATTTGGTATTAATCTTTCAGGACTTGGAATAAAAGATGAATATTCATTAATTGATGCAACAATAATCACATTACCAATTGCAGGCTCATTCGGAACATCTTTAGCGCCAAGAATTACAAAAGCAATTGCGGTAACTACTGGTGGTCAGGATGTTATTAGAGTATTTTTCAACACTTTAGTAAAAATCAAAGGTATTACTTTAGATGTTTTGGTTAAAGATAAAAATACGGGTGTTCAACTTAACAGAGGCACAGGCTCAACTGTTTCTTGGACAAATTCAGGTATAAGCTATTGCGATATTACACTCGGAAGTGGTCACGGTGGCCTGACATCCGGACAATATTCAGTAACATTTGAGGGTACTCTTGTAGATGATGAGTCCGGTAAAAATGAATTAATAGATGCAAATGCTATTGTATACGGAGCTTTTGCGGTAGCAGTTACGCCGGAAGTACTATCTGTAACTGCAATAAGCCAAGATGGTTCAGGGGTTGCAAAAGCTGGTGATAGCATTTATGTGGTTTTCAATGTTGGCGTATCAGGCGGAACAGTAACAACAGACGGCAATTTTGGTAGTGGATATACAACTTCATTTACAGACTCTGCTCAAAATGTTATGAAAATTACATTGGGCGGAGCAAACCTTAATATTATTCCGGGTTCATCACACATCACACTTAATGGATTTAAAGATATATCTACAGAAACAGCAACAATCGCGCTAAACACTCAAAGTGTTGTTGGAGGAAGTTTTGGATATGAAATTACTCCTGCAGTATTATCTGTAACCGCAATAAGTCAAGACGGCTCAGGAAAATCTAAACAAGGTGACAAAATATTTGTTGTTTTCAATACTCCTGTAAAAGGCGGCGATGTTACAACAAACCAAAGCTTTGGTGATTCGGGCGTTACTAAAGTTATGGATAGCTCTAGCACAATATTAACAATAACATTAGGAGCAGGAACAACAATTGGACAACCTACAACATTAAACATTACTGGTTATACAACGGTTGCAACCGGAAAGGCACTCATCACTGCACCGGTTGCACTGGGCGGTAGCTTTGGATATTCAAGCTCATTGCTCCCTATCTCAGCAACAATATATCGTGATGATATTACATCTAAAGATAGTATTAGAGTTATATTTAACCAAGCGGTTGACACCGGAAGTTTAATTCCAAGTTTTACAGACACATTAAAACAGAAAAATCAAAAAGTTGGTAATGTGCAGTCTGCAGCTTTTGAAAGTGATTATGTATTAAAAATAGTTTTAAATAATGATTATTCAATTACAAGCAGCGACAGTATTGACTTGTCCGGACTTGGGATTAAGAGCTTGAATAGCGGGGCTGATTTAAGTTCAACAAGTGTCCCGGTAACAGGAACTATGTATCCATTAGTAAAAGAAGCTACTGCTTCCGGAAACACCATAACTATAACATTCTCAAATCGAACAAACGGTGTTGCTAATATTTCAGGATTAACATCCCTTTTCGGTGTTGGTGCCACTGCAACATGGTCTGACAACAATACAACCTTAATAATTACTTTGGGAACTGACTTCACTATTACAGATAATGGTTACATAGTATTAAACGGAATGGGAATCAAAGATGGATTTTCAAATTCGTATAGTGTAGTAGGTCAGTATAAAATAACAGGATCATTTACTTATAATAAAGTTATACTCAAAAATATTATTGCTCAAAGTCCAGTTAAAACAAAAACAATTGCTGGTGTGGGGGATAACATTATTATAAAATTTGCAACCGCAACTAATATGAACGGCAAGACAATAAATGCGACATTGACTTCTGCTGATGTTGATGCTATCGTTGCTGTAAACGGCGGAAATACAAAACTTGGAACCGGATACATAGGAACTTGGACGTCTTATGATACATTCAAAATAACATTAGGAATTGATCCTACTGTTGTAGTTGGTGATAATATTACGATTTCTAATATAGCATTCCCTAATGGGCAAGGCGCGATGGATGCAACAGCAAAGGCACTCGCTGGTAGCTTTGATGGCAGAGAATTTGCAATATCAAACGGAAGCATTTCGTATATCGGAGCAAATAATACCGGCGATTTTAGAGTCAAGTTTGACGTCACAAATTCTCAAATTAATACAGCGGTGACTCCAACAATTGTTTGTGTTGCGTATAACGGAAACACTCCTGTTGCAATTAACAGACTAACAATTTACGTTTCTGATTCAGCAACAGCAATTTTTGACTTGTCAAAGTCATTAAATATTACACAAGTTAAAGTTTATGTATTTGATGAGCAATTTGCGGATATAGCAAGTAGTCCAAATGTTTTTGCTAATACAGTTGTTATCACAAAATAATAAATTTATTCAATTTAAAAAGAGAGGTGTTCTATTTGAAAAAGATAACAGCATTATTAGTTTGCGCAATGATTCTAATTAATATAGCATGTTTTTCAGTATTTGCTGCAGCTCCTACAATAAATATAATATATGCTAAAGATTCAAGTTATTCTTCGGGTGATCCAGTTAACATTTCAGGTACCTGCGACACTGGAGTTGATGTGGTTATTAGGCTTTATGACCAAAACAGCTCACTTATTTATACTGATACTTTGTTAGCGCCTGATAACAAGACAGGAAATTATGAATTCAAAGGTTTTAATTTACCGACAGCTACAGAAAAGGGTTCATTGACTTATAAAGTTGTAGTAAATGCAGGCAGTTCTGAGCAAATAAGCAGCAATGTAGCGGTTAGCGGATTGGCAGATAATCATAGCGGTGGCGGAGACGGTAGAGGTTCCGCTGCACCATCATTGAAGTGGGATGATCCTCTAGACAAGGTTATTAAAGATACTACTAAAGTAACTACAGATAATCAAGCCGAAACTAAAATTAAAGAAATAACAGACAAAACATCCGAGGAATCGAAAAAAGATGAAGATACTCGTTCTACTATTGCTACTACTGTTGAAACAATGACAAGTAATATCAATACTAAGACAGTAAGCCGTTCTTCATCTAACACTTTAAGCTTAGATGATAAAATATTGACAAGCGCTGATTTATCAAAACTTGATAAAACAATGTCTGTTTTGAAAAGTGCGCTTAGTAAAAACAAACTTGAACTTAACCGTGATCTTTTTAAGGAACAAATTTTAAAGGTTAAATTTGATTCAACAAAGAAAGCTACATTGGTTATTTCGAAGAAATTGATTGATTTGTTAAAGAATATTGATATATTAACAATCGTAGATGATAATTTCAGAATTTCTTATGCTATAAGTGACCTTGCGAAAACATTAGGGGATAAAGATCAAGCCTCGATAGATATTTTAATGCAAACCCCAACTGCTGCAGAAAAAACTACAGTGAAAAAAGTATCAATTAACTTTAACACATCCGATAAAGTAACTACTGCAAAGGTATCATTCCCAAATATAAAAGGCGATACTACTTATATGGCAGTAGTTGACGAAAAAGGAAATCCTGTCGGTGGTAAATATAATCCTGCAACTGGTTGTATTGAGGCAAAACTATCTGAAAGCGGTGTTTACAGCGTTGTAAACAATGAAAAGAATTTTGAGGATATTAAAACAAAGAGTAAAGACATGCAGGATGCAATTAAAATTCTTGCTTCAAAGGGTGTAATTAACGGAACGAGCGTAACAAAATTTTCACCTGATGGTGCGATTACAAGAGCAGAAGTTGCCGCTTTAGTTCTTCGTGTTCTTTCAAAATTAGATCCTAATGCTGATGGTAAGTTTTCAGATGTTAAACAAGCAGATTGGTTCTATGGTGTTGCAGGATCTTCAAAACAATATGGTTTAATTTTAGGATATGATGATAATACATTTAGAGGTAGTGTGGTTATTCCGAAAGATCAGATAATCGTTATCGCTGCAAGAACATTGCAAAAAGAAATGCGATATAAAGTGCCGACTGATTTGAACCAATGGTTAACCTATGCTGATGCAAATGAGATTGCCGATTGGGCTAAATCAGAAGTTGCACTCGCTACAATGGCAGGCATGGTTACAAAACGAACAGATAATAAATTCCTTCCGAATGGTGATATGACAAGAGGAGATGCGGCATTAGTTCTTAAAAAGTTATTCGATAAAATTTGGTAATGTGCATCTGATAGAGTTAAAACCCATAATTTTTGTGGAGCATTACTTTTTTACTTTATAGGAAACAAACATTATAAGCTAAAGGTAAAGAACAATTGTATCGGGTGTTTCCTGTGCACTGAGCAATGTTAGAGAGGTAGTGAAATTGGTGAAAGTCGCTCTGCTAATATCACAATGATAGCAAATTGAACCTTTAAAATATTTCATCTATCTTCGCCATTTATCCATAAAGCAGAATGAAGGAATGTAAGGGCGCAATACTACAACGAGAAATGATAGGTAAGTTAACATGAAAAAGTTGTGCATTGAAGTGTACCCCTGAAGTGTACCCCGAAGAGTGGACAAATTTTAATTGTGTAAATGTATCGAACTCTTAATTTATAAACATAATGGCGAACACATTTTGGCAAAATTAACTTTTTAGCGAAAGTAAAATACTGCTAAATTGTATTAAAATCGGATGTCATAGACATAAAACGTATCTGATTTTGATACACGCAATAACCGCTGATTTTCAGCGGTTATTGGCATTTTAGGGAGGAAAATAATTGATCAAAAAGGTCTAAAATGTGGAAGAATAGTAAGCGATTTATATTCTGGCGTCTTGTGTCAATGGGTCAAATGAGATAAAATAAGAGATAATACCAAGATGGGAGTTGTCTCTTATGAAATATGAAGAATATCGAAAAAAAGTGATTGAATGCAAAATGAGCGGCATGACGGTGCTGCAATGGTGTGAGCGGGAAGGGGTCCAATATACCACTTACTGCACTTGGCGAAAGCGGGTTATCGCACGAGAGGGCGCAGAGAAAATACATACGGAATGTGGTTTTGCGCGTGAATCCTTCAAAAAGCCGAAACCCTATGCGGAATATCGCGAAAAGGTGTTGCAGTGCCGTGGAAGCGGGCTGCCCATGGAGCAGTGGTGTGAAATTGAAGGCATAAAATATACCAGCTACAGAACCTGGCAGCGGCGTGTATTTGAAAAAGAGGGTCAATCTGCGATAGATAAAGAATGTGGCAGGAAACCTCATGTAAACAAGGATTACACACTGGAAAAAATAAATCAAAATCCTGATATGTGTGAAATAAGCGGTTTGTTCCGTTCGGAAACTAAAGAAATTGAAATTGAAATGCTGACTGACGATATGATTGTTGTCCGCTGCGGCGCATGGACAGTCGGTGCGTCCGGCCAGAGTCTGGAAGATGTGATCAGGGCGGTGAAAAGCCTATGCTGATGAAAAGCATTGAGGAATATGACCACATCTATATCGCCTGCGGATTCTACTTAGGATTATTTTATCCTCATCTTTTGCATGCATCCTTTTGTAGCAGTAATTTCTTTTGCAAAAGATGAGGATAAAAATTCTCATTTATGCTAAAATGGAATCATCTTTATTGAA
>Ga0209373_10000970_pt1 | contig 38446 bp, 28 predicted proteins | sample Higcelweek5metaG_FD_187173 | JGI IMG/M metagenome (GOLD analysis project Ga0209373, IMG submission 187173) | Freshwater pond sediment microbial communities from the University of Edinburgh, under environmental carbon perturbations - High... | ecosystem: Environmental > Aquatic > Freshwater >... | reverse complement strand
AAGCTGCTTTAGCAGCAGTAGGAAAAGAAAGTGCGCGTGGTAGTACTTTCAGGTGGACGAAGGTCCAGCCAGTAGTAAGCCCTTATAGGGCTTGGACAAACTGCCGGCTCAGCCGGCAGTTTTGATTTGTCGATTCGTGTCCGCAGTGCTTTATTCTACGCTCTTTTTGTCACAGACGAGCCCGCATCTCAATAACTTTTCCGAGGATTTCAACCGGATATAGCTCGACTTCTTTACTCGTGTAGATGATCGGCGGATAATCCTTATTCATGGCGATGAGAACAAGACTTTTTCCTCGCAGTACAACGGTTTTGATCGTTGACGCATCGCCTTTAATTCGAAGAACGGCGATTTCACCAGAGGCGATTGTTGACTGTCGTCGGATGATGACAATGTCGCCCTCACATATCCGAGGTTCCATGCTGTTCCCGGATACACTCAGGGCGAAATATTCTCCGGTCTCAGCAAGTTCTTGACTTATTTCTTCAAAATCGATGATGTCCTCGGCCGAAAGATTCGGGTAACCTGCCTGAATATGCCCCAAAACGGGTATGCGGCAGGAAGTTGATTTTTGTTCTTGCCGACCTAGCAGGCGATCTACAGATACTTGATACACGTCGGATATTTTTGCTAATGTGTACGCATCGGGGACGCTGACATCACGTTCATAGGCGCTGTATGTTTGTCTCTTGATCTGGAGAATGTTGGCGATATCATTTTGCGTCATTCCAGCAAGCTTTCTGAAGCGAACTAAATTCAATCCAATCATATAAGCACCTCGCATTTATTTTAGCAAATTCAATTTGCTAAAATACCGGGGCAAAGAACTATTGCGCGGCGCGTAGAAGCTCCACAGATAGAAGGACATATAGAGAAAAAAGCAATTTGTAATTGCGTTCTGTGACTGCTTGTATGGCAGCAGGCCAGACGTATTGATTACAATACACGATTTCAGTCGCCGTGAGACCAAGTTTGTAAAAGGAGCTTTGCCCAAGCGGCTTCAATTGGCATGTCATATAGAGGAATTGCACCGGCTTGGAGAATGGCTTGCGTCGAAGAATAGGGCGTCTTGGCTCGGTCAATCGGAGCAATGTACAGTTCTTTGTGATTTTCTTCGCAAAGAGCAAGAAGGTGGAGAACGGAGCAAGGATCTTCTTTCGGGAGGGCATTTGCCGTGCCAGCGTGGAAAAGTGTCAGCAGGATGTACCGATAATCTTCGCGACCGATATAGATGCGGTCAAAATTCATGCCAGGATATCCGGAGATAAGCAGAACGGAAGATTGCGGGGGCGCTTTCTCATAGGAGGTGAAGGTGTGCAAAAATGTTGCATCTGCATCAGATAATTCTCGAACGGTAAGCAAAGAGGCAATTGTGAAATGTCCGTCTTCCATTGTTCCGGCTAATTGATTTTTCCACGAGACGAAATCATCGCTTCCCTGTATGGGCTGCATCATTCTTGCTGCATAGTGAACCTCATCTATGTTCTCTTCTGTCCGCGAGACAACGTAGACGCCATCGGTTACTTCTTGCGCAAGGATACAGGCGTTTGTAAAATTGATCGGCGCATCGCTTCCTTGTTCTTCGGGGGGGATTTTGCTGCCGATCAGGATGACAGGAATACCGAGTGAAGATAATACGAGATGGCAGAGCTGCGCTGTGTACGCAAGTGTATCCGTACCATGGGCGATAATGATTCCATCATAAAGCTCTTCATCTGTCTCTCTTGCGATTGCAAAAAATAGTTTGTTGTAGAATTCTCCGGTAATGTTTTCGCTTAGGATACTGTCCGGCTCAATTATTTTATAGGTATAGCCGCTTGTTTGCGATAGGGTAAGCAAATGATAGGGGGGCTCAGATAATGCAAATATACCGTTCTGCTTCCGCGACGAAATCGTTCCTCCGGTAAATACGACAAGGAAACGAGGCGCTTTTGTACTCATGCTTATGTTCCTGCAACTTTCCGTGCGGCATCCGTTTCCGTGATATAGCTGTCTGCAGATAAAGCTGCGATCTGGCCTTCTCCTAGGGCTTTGGCAATCTGAAATGGTTTGCCTGTGCAGTCGCCTGCGGCAAACACGCCGGGGATATTTGTCTGCATTTTCTTATCCGTTTGAATGGAATTGGAAGAAATCAACAAATCGGAAAGAAGAGTGGTTGGCGATAGAGTAGAACGAAGGATAAAAACACCGTCAACGGCGTATTCTTCTGTGTCTGCCTGAAGAGCGGTTATATTCTCTGTTCCCAGAACCGCGTATTTTGTTGCATATACTACTTGGTCAAAGGAAGTGACAGGAATTTCGGTTTCCCATCTCTTCACATCTACAGGTCTAATAAAGAGGGAGACCCTACATCCGATTTTGCTCAGATGAAGAGCTTCTTCAAGGGCGTCTTTGGACTGGGCAATCACAGCCACTTTTTTGCCGCGATATAACATGCCATCACAAGTCGCGCAATAACTGACTCCGCGCCCGAGAAATTCCTGTTCTCCCGGGAAAACGGTGCCGCTTGATGCACCTGTGCTCAAGATAATGGTTCGTGCCTGAAGAATGCTAGCTCCGTATGCTATTTGAAAACCGGGCACGGGGTTATGTGCAGGGTCGTAGAGCTCTGACTGCAGCGCAAGCGTGGCTTGCCCTTTCATCATAATCGCGCCCATCTCAATGGCGTGCTCGTATAGCCTGTCGAGTAGATCCGCTCCGCTAACGCGTGGAATTCCGGGCATATTCTCGATGATAGAAGCCCTATAGAGGTAACTGTCACGATAGTCGCCGGATAAGGCCAGGACGCTCCTGCCCCTCGTGCAGCCGTTGATCGCGGCAGAAAAGCCTGCTGGACCGCCTCCGAGAATGGCAATATCAACAGGAGAGGACTCATATAAGACGGCGGCTTCTTCCGGAGTCATTTTCTCCCGGAGAATGTTCGTTTGCTTCATAAATGGCCACCTCGCTTTTTCTTTCATCATACTCTTTGTTATAATGAAAACAAAATTCGAGGCATTTGTCGATGCCAAATGAGGTGAATATGCGAATTGTTAGTTGGAATGTGAATGGAATTCGCGCGGTTGCGAAGAAGGGTTTTGCCGAAAGCCTGTATTCTTTTGATGCCGATATTGTCTGCTTGCAAGAAACCAAGGCAAGCATTGACCAACTTTCGGATGATATCGTTCATCTTTCGGGTTATACGTCCTATTTTCATAGTGCGGAGAAGAAGGGATATTCGGGAACGGCACTTTATACGAAAAGAGAGCCTCTCTTTGTGTCCTTCGGGCTGGGAAGTGATAAATTTGATCGGGAAGGACGAACGATTGAAGCCGATTTTGGCGAGTTCATTTTATACAACATTTACTTTCCCAACGGCGGTCAAGGAGAAGATCGCCTGCGATTCAAGCTGGATTTCTATGACTGTTTTCTTGACAAGGTCGAAAAGCAGATTCGGGACGGTCGCAGGGTTGTCATATGCGGCGATGTAAATACGGCGCACAAGGAAATTGACCTTTCTAATCCTGCGGCAAATGCGAAAATTTCAGGCTTTCTGCCCGAGGAACGGGCGTATATGGATCTTTTTGCAAAGAAGGGTCTCGTGGATACCTTTCGTATGCTCTATCCGGACAAAGAAAACATGTACACTTGGTGGTCATATAAGACATATGCACGCAGCCGAAATGTCGGATGGAGGATTGATTATTTTTTTGTTGATGCGATTCTATCCGAGAGGGTAGCTGCTGCCGGTATGCTGTCTGATGTGCAGGGATCGGATCATTGCCCCATTTTTCTCGATTTGTCATAGTTTTTTGTCCAAAATACATGTTTTGCCAATGGATTGCCACGATTGGGGCATCTTTTTTGCCGTTCTGCTGTGATATAATTCCTTTTATTGGTGTTTGCGGAGGAGATAATCGCAGTATTGTTTTTCTGGGATAGAGCAAACAAATGAATTAAGGAGAAAATGGATGAATAAATCAATTAAAAAGATCTTGGTCTTTGCGCTTGTTTCGGTTATGTCCTTCTCGAGTTTGGCACTACTTACATCGTGTAAAGAGAAGGACTCCTCTGACGCGACGGATACTTCGGATGCCACATCTTCGGATGATACATCTTCTGATTCCACGGAAGATGCTACGACGACCACCATTGCGTTTGATTCGACACCGCTTGACAGTGTGTGCCCTGGGCAAATTACGATTAATGGGGTTGAGATTTCTGCGGCAGAATATGATTTCTACTATTACTCAATGCTCGCAAACTATCAGGCATACGCCGCATATGGTTATTATGCGACAGATGCAGATGGCAATTTTGACCTGACAGCGGCATGCACGGAGACGGGCTATGAGGATCTGACATGGGCAGAATATTTGGACGTAATCATCAAGCAACAGATCCAGGATAATGTCATTTTGGCTTGTATGGCTGAGGATGAAGGATACACACTTACTGACGATGATCAGACTCAGGTGGATTCGTTTACGACTTCGGTTGCAGAGTATGCGGAATCCGTCGGATATGACTCGGATACGGTTTTGAAAGCTGAATATGGCTCGGAATCTTCGATCGATGCACTGACCCCCGTTCTGGAACGCTATTTGCTTGCCCTAGATTATGCGACAGCTGTTCAGGCGACATATACCTTCACGGATGAAGAGCTGACACTTCCGACGGTCTATCATATATTGTTCTATGCCACGTCTGATTCGACTGAAGAAGAACTTGCAACAGCAAAGTCCGAGGCCGATGCAGCGCTTGCGAAAGTAACGACATATGACGATATGGTTTCTGTTGGAGATGCCGCCGTAGCGGATGGTACTGCGCAGGAAGCACAGGAATATGCTGGGGTTCAGCCAGATGAGATGGTAGAAGCTTTTAATGACTGGTGCTTTGATTCTTCTCGTCAACCAGGAGATACCGCCGTTATCCAGACAGAATATGGATATCATGTTATGTATTTTGTGGAAAACGCCGTTTCGGAGGATTACAAGGAAGTTCTGTCTCAGAATAAGCTGCTTGTATATCTGTCTGAGCTCGAACAATTGCCGGAATATCAGGTCGTTATGAGTTGATTCCGATCTCTTTTTGAACGAATTTCCCAAAATAGCTTTTGAAAGAACCGTGTCTGTGAGAGAATCATCACATAGACACGGTTCTTCGACTAGAAATACAGAAAATAGCTCTTGAAAGAGGTGCGAGATGGATAACTTTATTTTTCATAGTCCAACCAAATTTATTTTCGGAAAAGGTAGGGAGGACAGCGTTGGCGGTCTGCTGTCTGAAGCAGGGGCAAAGAAAGTTCTCATTCATTATGGAAGTGGATCGGTGGTGCGATCTGGCTTACTTGCGCGAATTAAGGCATCCCTTGAAAAAGAGCAAATTCAGTATGTTGAGCTGGGCGGTGTGCTCCCTAATCCTGTAGACAGTATGGTCTATAAGGGAATCGACCTGTGCAGAGAAGAGAAGGTGGATTTCGTTTTGGCGGTTGGCGGCGGTTCGACGATTGATTCGGCCAAGGCGATTGCTCTGGGTGTTCCATATCAAGGGGATTTCTGGGACTATTTCGAATCTGGAGATGCGCCTGAGAAGGTTCTCCCTGTAGCTACGGTGCTGACGATTGCTGCCGCAGGGTCAGAGGGATCTGAACATACGGTGATTACCCGATTAAACGGTAGCAAGAAGCGCGGGTATGGTCATCCCAAAATGAGACCACTATTTTCGATTCTAAATCCCGCACTTACACAGACGCTGCCAAAGAATCAGACAGCGGCTGGCGCGGCGGACATAATGGCACACATTTTCGAGCGCTATATGACAAACACGAAGGACGTCGAAGTTTCTGACCGTCTATGCGAAGCTCTCCTGCTGACGATGCTGCGAGAAGTTCCAAAAGCGATTTCGGATCCGAATAATTACGAGGCGCGTGCCAATATTATGTGGGCCGGCATGATTGCTCACAATGACTTAGTCGGCGTTGGTCGTGAGCAGGATTGGAGCAGTCATGCAATCGAACACGAATTGTCATCGCTTTACGGAATCGCTCACGGCGCAGGATTGGCGGTTGTTTTCCCCGCGTGGATGCATTTTGTTATGCAGCATGATATTGCACGTTTTGCGCAACTTGCCACACGCGTATTTGGATGTGAGATGGATTATTTCCACCCAGAAAATACAGGACGTCAGGGCATCGAGCGATTAGAAGCATTCTTCTCATCCATCGATCTTCCGACTCGTTTCCAAGAACTTGGCGGACAAGAGAAGGATATTCCATATTTGGCGGAGCATATCGGGATCGGAAGCGGACGGCTTGGATATTTCGTACCGCTCTCTACGGAAGATGTAATTGAAATTTATAAATGGATGTGCCGACCGACAAAACGGGCCTGAATCGCTTGCACTTGTATGGCGTCCGTGTTAGAATTTTTTAGACCAATTTCACCTGCAATTGGTCTATTCTGATTGTTTTTCTTTGCTAAGAAGAGAGGGAACCTATGGAGTACGCTTCCGGAAAAGACATTTTGAAGATTACAACATATGAAGGACTTATGGCATGTGCTCGTAACAATCAGCCCGTGGTTATGCACGGTGCGGTCCATAATATTCGTGACATGGGTGATTTCGCTTTCATTATTATCCGTATTCCGGCTGGACTCATCCAGTGTATATGGGACAAATCTTCCGGGGATCAGACCGTTTTTGAACAGATTCGCACGGAGTCGACGCTGGAACTCTATGGTGTGGCACATGAAGAGGAGAGGGCTCCTGGCAAAATTGAGATTCGCCTTGAGAAGATTGTCATTCTCTCTGTTCCGACGGAGGATTTCCCAATCAATATCTCCAAGAGGAAGCTTGGCATTAACTTAGATACAGATCTGAATAATCGTCCCATTACGCTTCGCTCCGGAGAGCTTCGTGCGAGGTTTCGTATCCAGTCCGGTATTGTTCGTGGTTTTCGCGAGTTTCTGGATGCGAATGGGTTTACCGATATCCGCACGCCGAAAATTGTCGGCGGCAATGCGGAGGGCGGAACGAATGTTTTCCGCCTTGACTATTTTGGGAAGAAGGCATTTCTGGCGCAGAGCCCGCAATTTTTCAAGCAAACAATGGTCGGGGTTTTCGAGCGGGTATATGAGATTGGGCCTGTTTTCCGAGCGGAAAAGCATAGTACTGTGCGACATCTAAATGAATATATCAGCCTTGATTTTGAGATGGGGTACATATCTGGTTTTGAAGATATCATGAATATGGAGACAGCTTGTCTCATGTATATTTTTGATCTGCTCCGCAAAGACTATTCGCGGGAATGCAGTGCGCTTGGCGTCGAGATTCCTGTTTTCGACAAGATTCCGACAGTCCGTTTCCGTGATGCGAAAGAACTCATTGCGGCCAAATATGGTCATAAGATTAAAGACCCGTACGATCTTGAACCGATTGAAGAGCAGTTAATCAGCCGCTATTTTAAAGAAGAATATGGAAGTGATCTTGTATTTGTGACACATTATCCAGTTAAGAAGCGTCCTTTCTACGCGAAGGATGATCCGGAAGACGACAAATTCACGTTGTCCTTTGATCTTCTTTTTCGTGGAATGGAAATTACGACAGGTGGTCAGAGAATCCATAATTATCAGGAGCAAGTTGACAAGATGATTTCAAAGGGGCTGGACCCGACGGGCTTCTCTGATTACTTAATGATTCACAAATATGGCATGCCTCCGCATGGCGGTTTGGGTCTGGGTCTGGAGAGACTGTGCATGAAGTTGTTTAACGACAATAACGTTCGTTATTGTTCGCTGTTCCCGCGCGATATGAATCGTCTCGAACCATAGAGGAGGCAGGGCATGGAAATTACACCGGAACTAATCACATATCTTGAGGTACTTGGAAGAATTCATTTGACTGAGGACGAGAAAATTCGGACGCAGAAGGATTTGGCTTCCATTTTGGGCTATATTGACCAGCTTAATCGGCTTGACACAGAAAATGTCGAACCGCTTGCGCATACCTTCTCCGTTACAAATGCTTTTCGTGAGGACGTTATTACAAACGGCGATGCACGCGGTGACATTCTTTCGAACGCGCCCGCACAGAAGGACGGATGCTTTAAGGTGCCAAAGACAGTCGAATAATCCGGTAGTCGGTAGAAACGGCTGCTTTTCGAAAGAAAAGAAAGGTTTACAGAAATGGATAAGAAACAAATTATGTCTATGTCTGCTCTTGCCGTTGGACAGGCAATCCGCGAGAAGAAACTGACTGCTGTGGAAGCGACGCAGGCAATGCTTGATACGATTTCTGAGAAGGACGCAGACTATCATTGTTATATCCGCGTTTTCGAGAAGGAAGCGCTTGCCAGAGCAGAGGAAGTTCAGAAGAAACTAGATGCGGGGGAAGAGCTCTCTTTGCTTGCCGGCGTTCCGGTCGCAATAAAGGACAATATGTGCACGAAGGGACTTCCGACAACGTGCGGCTCGAAGATCCTCGAACATTTTATTCCGCCTTATTCATCGACAATGTATGAGAAGCTTGAGGCGGCGGGAGCTATTCTGGTCGGCAAGCTGAATATGGACGAATTTGCTATGGGCTCGACCACCGAGACCTCCTATTTTGGCGTGACTCGGAATCCCTGGGATCGCAAACGCGTTCCCGGCGGTTCGTCAGGTGGCGCGGCTGCGGCGGTAGCATCGGGAGAGGCACTATATGCATTTGGCTCGGACACGGGCGGATCCATTCGCCAGCCCTGTTCTTTCTGCGGCGTAAGCGGTATTAAGCCTACATATGGGCGAGTATCCCGGTATGGCTTGGTTGCGTATGCTTCTTCCCTTGATCAGATCGGGCCAATCGGAAAAGATATTCTGGATTGCGCTGCGGCGCTGAATATTGTGTCAGGTAATGATCCCAAGGATCAGACATCTATGGAGTCACGCCAGATTAATCTTGAAGAGGCAAAAAATGCAACCGCCTCCGGACTTCGCATAGGTATTCCCAGAGATTATTTCGGCGAGGGAATTGATCCGGACGTCAAACTTCGCGTGATGGAAGCCGCTGCAAAATATGAATCTCTTGGCGCTGTCGTCGAAGAGTTTGATTTCCCCATGATTGAATATGCCATCCCGACCTACTATATAATTGCTTGTGCCGAGGCTTGCTCGAACCTTTCTCGATTTGACGGGATAAAGTATGGTTTTCGTGCAGAGGGTGCAAAAGATCTTCTTGACGTCTATTTCAAGAGCAGAAGCGAAGGATTCGGACTTGAGGTGAAGAGAAGGATTATGCTGGGGAATTTTGTTCTTTCCAGCGGATATTATGACGCATACTACAAGAAAGCGCTTCAGGCAAAATCGCTGATCAAGAAGTCGTTTGATGAAGCGTTTTCGCGGTATGATCTGATTCTGGGTCCGGTAGCTCCGACGACGGCACTTCCTATCGGAGAGAGCCTGTCTGATCCGCTCAAGATGTATCTTGGCGACGTGTATACCGTTTTGATCAATATTGTTGGCCTGCCCGCTGCAGCAATTCCTTGCGGATTTGACCAGAGTCATCTTCCAGTCGGACTGCAGTTGATTGGCAATCACGATTGTGAGCAGACGATTGTAAATGCCGCCGCCGCCTTTCAGCGCGCAACAGATCACCATAAGATATACCCAAACATATGAGGTGTGCAGAAATGAATATATATGAAGTAGTCATGGGTCTTGAAGTACACGTGGAGATGTCAACAAAATCGAAGATATTCTGTGGCTGTACAACTGAATTTGGCGGTGAGCCGAATACACATGTTTGCGAAGTTTGTTCCGGCATGCCCGGTTCTCTTCCGACACTGAACCGTCAAGTGGTTGAATTCGCAATAAGGGCAGGACTTGCCACAAATTGTGAGATCACGAAATACAATCAGTTTGATCGCAAGAACTACTTCTATCCGGATCTTCCCAAGGCATACCAAGTGTCTCAGCTTTATCTCCCGATATGCAAGAACGGCCGTGTAGAGCTTCTTCTTGACGGGAAAATTCACTCCATCGGAATCCACGAGATTCACATGGAAGAAGACGCAGGGAAATTGGTGCATGATCCCTGGGACGATTGCACGCTTGTTGACTACAATCGGTGTGGCGTTCCGCTTATTGAGATTGTGTCCGATCCTGATTTTCGCACGGCAGACGAAGTCATCGCTTATCTTGAAAAACTAAAATCAACGCTTCAATATCTTGGCGTATCGGATTGTAAGATGCAAGAGGGATCCATGCGTGCTGACATTAATCTGTCAGTGCGGCCTGTCGGTCAGAAAGAATTAGGGACGCGCACTGAAATGAAAAACATGGCTTCACTGAAGGCCATTGCACGTGCCATCGCTGGCGAGACAAAACGCCAGATCGAATTGATCGAGGAGGGCGGATCTGTCTTACAGGAGACCCGTCGTTGGGATGACAACAAAGGCTATTCGTATGCGATGAGATCCAAAGAAGATGCACACGACTACAAATATTTCCCAGAGCCAGATCTGCTTCCGATCGAGATTACATCCGAGCATATCGAGGAGGTCCGAAAGAACCTTCCAGAATTGCCAGGGGCCAAGAAGGCGCGATATATTGCGTCATTTGGGCTTCCTGAATATGATGCAGATATACTGACAGGCTCGAAATACTTGGTGTCGGTTTTTGAGAAGACGACAGAGATATGCGGCAACGCCAAGGAATCCTCAAACTGGATTATGACGGATTTGCTCAAACTCCTTAACGATGCACAGATGCAGCCGGAGGATATTTCTTTTTCGGAGGATTCTCTCGGAGTCATTATCAAGATGGTTTTGGAAGGAAAAATTAACCGCGGGACAGGGCGCAAGGTATTTGCGGAGGTATTTGCAAGAAATGTTGATCCCGCAGATTATGTCAAACAGAATGGACTGATTCAAGTTTCCGATTCAAATTCGATCGAACCTATCATTTCCGAAGTCATTAAACAGAACGAGAAAGCGGTAAATGAGTATTTAGGAGGGAACGAAAAGAACTTCCAATTTCTGATTGGTCAATCAATGAAGGCACTTCGCGGCAAGGCAGATCCACAAGTTGTGCGAGAGATTTTACAATCGCTGCTTGACCATCTGAGGCCAAACACTTGAGAAAACCTGCAAAATCTGCTATATTCACTTCCATGAGTGCTTGCAAACAGCGTGAGAATAGGCGTTTTATGCAGGTCGGCAAAACGGTTTTTGGTTTTGCACAGTGAGGAAGGACGGACAGACATACAGTGCCTGACGGTAGTATAGGACAAATCGCTCTCGATTTAGGACTTGTTATATTTCTGATTTTTGTGAATGCATTTTTCTCGGCAACAGAGATGGCTGTAATTACGCTTAACGATAATAAGATCCGAAAAATGGCTGAAGACGGACATAAAGCCGCAAAGAAGATCTTGAAATTCATTGATAATCCGGGACATTTTTTGGCTACGATACAAGTTGGCGTTACGCTGGCAGGATTCTTGTCGTCTGCTTTTGCCGCCGATAAGTTTTCACAGAGACTGACTCATTTACTTGATCCGGACGGATCCATTTCTTTTCTTCCGACTGTGAGCATGATTATCATAACCGTCATTTTGGCATACTTCTCTCTTGTCTTGGGGGAACTTGTCCCCAAACGTCTGGCGCAGAAATATCCAGAGCGGGTTGCGTACACGGCGGCAGGCATTGTCAGGGGATTTGGTTATCTGATGGCTCCTTTTGTCAAGCTTCTGACGGTATCAACGAATCTTCTGCTTCGCGCCATTGGGATTGATCCGAATGCGGTCGATAAGAATGTCACGGAAGAAGAGATTCGCATGATGGTGGATGTTGGTAGTGAGTCCGGAAGCATCGAAGATGAAGAGAAAGAAATGATTCAGAATATTTTCGAGTTTAATGATAAAGAAGTCTCGGAAATCATGACGCATCGTACCAAACTCGTTGCTCTTCCGGTTTCTTCGACCTATGACGAGGTTCTCGAAACGGCGATCAACGAGAGATACACGCGGATTCCCATTTACGATGGTACGATAGATGATATCGTTGGCATTTTGCACATTAAGGATCTTCTTGGCATCGCACTGAAAGACGACGGCGACAAAGCGAATTTTTCACTTCCGGAATTGATGCGTCCGCCACTTGTTGTCCCCGAAACGAAGAACTTGTCTTCTCTTTTTGCGGAGATGAAGAAGGGCGGCATGCAGCTTGCCGTAATAATTGATGAATACGGCGGGACGGCCGGAATTGCTACCATTGAGGATATGCTTGAAGAAATCGTCGGGAATATTACGGATGAATTTGATGACGAAGAGGATCAGAAGATGACGATCCTTCCTGACGGAGATATTCTATTCTCTGGAGATACATCGCTAAATGACGTAGAAGATGTACTGCGAATTGATCTTCCGGATGAAGATTACGATACAATCGCAGGATTTGTCATTCATCTGCTGGATCGAATTCCCGAAGAATCGGAAACGCCGGAGGTTACATACGGAAATGTTGAGATCAAGGTCGTTTCTGTCGAGGACAAATGGATTTCGAAAGTGCGTATTCATGTTGTCCCTCAAGAAAATGACAGCGAATTGACGAGGGCGGAGTCGGATATCGATAAGTGAGAAGGGTTATTTAGGAGGTATAGGTTGAAATACGACGCGGTTTTATATGATTTTGACGGAACACTGGCAGATACGGTCCCCATGATTGTTAAGACTTTTCAGGCAGCTTTTCAGGAGGTTGTCGGCGAGAATAAGGATGAGGCTTTCCTGCTTTCGACGATCGGACTTCCTCTCTGGGATGCCTTCTCGGCGTATGATTCCGACACGCAGAAAGCACTTTTTGATGCTTATCAAAGATATAACGCGCTTTTCCTTGTGACGGAGGTTGCCGAATTTCCTGGCATTCGCGAGGGGCTGGAAAGCGTCAGAAATCTTTCTGTCCTGCAGGGTATTGTTACTTCCAAAAGGCAGGAAACAGCCGACATTACGATCAAGCAGTTTGGGCTTGACGGATTTTTTGACGTTTGTGTTTACAGGGATGATACGACGGTACACAAGCCGAATCCTGAACCTATTTTTCGGGCAATGGAAATGGCTCAAATAACAGATGCGTCTCGCGTGTTGTATGTGGGAGATAGTGTACACGATTTGCGATGCGCAAATCGCGCCGGCGTGGATTCTGCAGCCGTTCTTTGGACATATATGCCGAAAGAAGAGCTTCAGGCCGAAAAACCTACCTATTGGCTCAAAACACTTAGCGACATTTCTTGCATTCTTACAGATAGCGAATTATAATAGGCGTGCTGTGTCATATACCAAAGTATATATCAGAAGGATGGATTCCAATATGAATAATGGGAAATCTTCAGGTTCGGGTAAGAAAAACAAGAAAGCAACTGTTGCACATACCGACAGAAAAGTCAGGCTGATTGTGATGGCCTCAATTACTGCCGCCGTGTTTATAACCTTCTCATATATTGCTTATTTTACAGGACTTCCGGCAAAAGTACTTACGGGTGTTAATGTTTGTGGAGAGCGTGTAACAGTATGTGAATTGAATTATCAGTACCAAAGTGTCTATAACAACTACCTAACTACACTGTCCAATTATGGTTATTCGACGGATAGTTTTGATGAGAATGCCGTGATGGACGAGACAACTGGTCAGACATACAAAGAGTATTTTTATATGTCTGCGGCAAAGAAGCTTCAGAGCATTATCGTACTAAATAAGGCCGCCGAAAAGAGCGGCTACAAGTATGAGTCTGTCGAGAAACAGGTTGACAGCTTCATCGATAATATCCGCACGTATGCGAGTTTGTACAGCATGACTGCTGACAAATGGCTGGCAAATACATATGGATCGGGTTCAACCGTGCGCAGCATCAGTAATTATTTGCGACGAGAGTTACGGGCACAGGAATATCAGGCATATCTTATGCAGACACAATTTATTGTGGCAGATGACTCGGTTCAGGCCTTGTATGATGCGGCGCCAGACGATTATGACACCGTGACTTTTCATGCATATTTTATTTCCGCTGGATTGTCCGGAACAGAGACTGATACGGATAAAACGACACTTCTAGCCACTTCGGCTGACAAGGCGCAGGCTATTGTTGACGCATCTTCGAATGAGACGGCATTTATCAGTGCCTGTGAGTTTGCAGCTGGAGATGACGGTGCCGATAGTTTTGCAGACGGTGCTGACCCGACGCTTATTGAGGAGTATTCAAAGACGGTGATCGGCTACTATTATCCGGAACTGTCGGATTGGCTCTTTACGGCAAGCCGCCAAGCAGGCGACAAGACGATTGTGGAGTCTTCTTCCGGAACATACGCAGTTTATTTCGTTAGCAGGCAGCTTGACCAGACACAGTCCGCAGCGTATCGTTCCATTTCGATCAGCTATTACGGAGATACGGATGAGGAGATTGCCGCATCTCTTAAGGAAGCACAAGATACGGCAGCAAATTATATGGCTTCAATTACAGATGAAGCATCATTTAGTTCGCTTGTTATGAAGAATTCCGAGGATACATCGACACTGACTGAAGGTGGATTGGTCTCAGACGTACTGGAACAAGATCTCATTGACGATGCTCAAGAAGCGGCCGATACGGCAGCAGAAACTGCGGCTGCAGCTGCGACCGTGACGCCGACACCAACACCGACGCCAACAACTACCGAAGCAGGAGCACTTGATGGCGTCATTGATCAAGCAACATCGGGAAATGACAGTGACACGACGGATTCGACAGTTATTACTTCAACGCCTCTTTCAGAATGGCTATTTTCGGAAGATCGTGTTGCAGGAGATATGACAGTACTTACAGATGAGACTGCATCGACCGTAACACTATACTATTTTGTCAGCGCGGAGCCGAAGTGGATGGCAGATGCGAAGTCAAGCATGGCTTCGGATGAATATCAGACGTGGGTTACGGACAAGATTGAAGCCGCGGGCGACAGCATCCTATTACATCCTCGACTGATTGATTTTGCAACGTATTAATTTGATTTGTGCAACAAACAAAAAAATATGATAAAATTCGGATAGGAAGTCTTGGAAGTACTTACGTGTGAGGTAACTGTATGAAGATTACGATTCGTGCCGCCCTGACCCATGAGCATGAGATACTAACTGACATAACTTTATCATCGAAACATGTTTGGAATTATCCGGAAGAGTTTTATCGGATATGGGAACGGGAGTTAACCATCACTCCTGAATACATTGACATCAATCACATTTTTGTTGCGGAGACCGAGCAGAAAGAAGTTGTTGCATACCTATCTATTGTTGAGGTTGGCGATGATGTCCCGTGTGAACAGGAATGCATGCGTCACGGATACTGGATTGAGCATATGTTTGTGAAGCCAGAATATATTGGGAAAGGCATCGGGAAAAAGCTGATGAATTTCGCCTATGTGTTCTGTAGAGATAATAAGATTCCGTGCCTGTATGTTTTTAGCGATCCGCATGCCAAGGGTTTTTACATCAAATCCGGCGGGAAGTACCTCGGAGAGAGCCCTTCAAGGATTGAAGGACGCACTCTTCCGTTCATCAGACTTGTCCCCGGACTTCTTGTGTGATTTTGCGTTTTTTCGTTGACACTTTACATTGATAGTGCTATCATCTTATAACGCGTCATAAGGTGGAGGCTTATCGTCCGATACTTTATTTGCGCAAGGGAGCATCAATTTTGTTCCCGAAATTATGGTGAAAAGTATTGGTTTTATCCCCGATACTACAGCAGGCTTTAGGCCAGAACATACGCGAGGTGATGTGTAATGGTGCGTCCCGTCAAACTGGGAAGAGCAGAGAGAATGTCCTATTCTCATATCGATGAAGTCATTGAAATGCCGGATTTGATTGAGATTCAGAAGAATTCATACCAATGGTTCCTTAATGAGGGACTGATGGAAGTGCTCAGAGAAGTATCTCCGATTACGGATTTTTCAGGTGACATTGAACTTTCTTTTATCGAAAAGGAATTTGATCCAGAGAATCCGCAGAATTCTATCGAGCAGTGCAAGGAGAAGGATTGCAATTTTGCAGCTCCCTTGAAGGTAACTGTTCGTCTGAACAACAAAAGAGATAATGTTATCAAAGAACAGTCCGTTTTCATCGGTGACTTTCCCATCATGACTGAGAATGGAACGTTTATTATAAATGGAGCAGAGCGTGTCATTATCAGCCAGCTTGTACGTTCCCCGGGTGCATATTTCTCGTCATCTCGAGATAAGTCAGACAACGAGCTGTTCGCGACGCAAGTTATTCCTAACAGAGGCGCATGGCTAGAGTATGAGACAGATTCGAACGGAATTATCTATGTACGTGTTGACCGTGCAAGGAAGTTCCCACTTACCGTATTTTTGCGATCACTCGGATTTGGATCTGACGAGGAGCTGATCAGTACTTTTGGTGAAGAGAGATGTCTTCTTGAGACAATTAAGAAAGACAGCTCACATTCCCGCGAAGAAGGACTGTCAGAACTATACCGCAAGCTTCGTCCAGGTGAGCCGGCTTCTATTGAAGGGGCTGAAACTCTCCTAAATAATATGTTCTTCGATCCGAAGAGATATGACCTTGCCCGCGTGGGTATTTATAAGTTAAACAAGAAGCTTTCTCTTGCGAGTCGTATTGCGAAACACAAGACGGCTGAGGATGTGGTCACCGAGGACGGCGAGCTTCTTGTCTCCGCGAACACGCTTCTTACTTTGGAGAAGGCGGAAGAGATCGCCCAATCCGGGATTAATGAAGTTACCGTTTATCCGATTATTACGGTTGGTGATACGGTGACTGTTTCGGACAAGACGCACAAGGTGATCGGCAACGCCCGCGTAGACGCGGATCGTTTTATTCGTGCTAGTTTCTCTGAAGAGGAACTGAAGGGCTTTGATATTCGAAGAACAACGGTTAACGAGAAGGTACGTACGTCGGTCATTCGTTCTATTATTGCAGACATCCGTGTTGTCGAGAAGGACAATTACGCGGATGATCTTCACTCTGCCCTGTCTGCCAATGTATATGAATTGATGCCGAAGCACCTTACCGTTGAAGACATTGTGTCAACCGTAAGTTACTTGATCGGTCTCGAATTCGGCGTGGGTCACATCGATGATATTGATCATCTTGGTAATCGCCGCATACGTTCGGTCGGAGAACTTCTCCAGAACCAGATCCGTATTGGTTTTTCTCGAATGGAGAGAAACATACGTGAGCGCATGGGTGCGGTTCCAGACATTTCGACAGTTACTCCCTTACAACTTGTTAATACACGTCCTGTTAGCGCGGCTGTCAAGGAATTCTTTGGTTCTTCACAACTTTCTCAGTTTATGGATCAGCCTAATCCTCTCGCTGAGCTTACTCACAAGAGAAGACTATCGGCTCTTGGGCCGGGCGGTCTTTCTAGAGAGAGAGCCAACTTCGAGGTTCGTGACGTTCACGATTCACATTATGGAAGAATGTGCCCGATTGAGACACCTGAAGGTCCGAATATCGGACTGATTAACTCGCTTGCAACCTTTGCACGCGTGAATATCTATGGTTTTATCGAGACACCATTTCGTGTATACGACCGTAAAAACGCAGTTGTAACTCGTGACGTCTTGTATCTTACTGCGGATCGTGAAGACATATATACGATCGCTCAGGCAAATGAACCTATTGACGAGAAGGGTAAATTTCTTGATAAGAAGGTAATCTGCCGCAGAAAGGGTAAGTTCCTTGAAGTTGAGCCGACGGAAGTGGATCTGATGGATGTTACGCCCCGACAGCTCGTATCTGTTGCGACAGCTCTGATTCCTTTCCTTGGAAACGATGACGCGAACCGAGCACTGATGGGATCAAACATGCAGCGCCAGGCTGTTCCTCTGATTCGTCCCGAATCTCCCATTATTGGAACGGGCATGGAATATCGTGCGGCGAAAGATTCCGGCGTATGTAAGGTTGCCAAAAATGACGGTGTCGTATCTTTTGTAGCTGCCGACAGAATCGAAGTGACAACAACCACGGGACTTAAGGATATATATAAGCTTACGAAGTACCAGCGCTCAAATCAGAGCACATGCATTAACCAGCGCCCGATTGTTCGCATGAATGAAGAGGTGAAGCAAGGTGATATTCTTGCTGACGGTCCGTCCACACAAAACGGCGAGCTTGCACTTGGTAAGAATGTGCTTATTGGATTTATGACATGGGAAGGCTATAACTACGAAGATGCTGTTTTGATTAACGAGAGACTCGTTCGGGATGATGTTTATACATCGATTCATATTGAAGAATATGAGTGTGAAGCTCGTGATACGAAGCTTGGTGCCGAAGAAGTGACTCGCGAAATTCCGAACGTCAGTGATGATGCTCTGAAGGATCTAGATGAATATGGCGTTATCCGAGTTGGTGCAGAAGTCAGAGCCGGAGATATTCTTGTTGGTAAGGTTACTCCAAAAGGCGAGACAGAATTAACTGCTGAAGAACGCTTATATCGCGCCATCTTTGGCGAGAAGATTCGCGAAGTGCGTGATACTTCCGTACGTGTTCCTCATGGCGAATCGGGAATCATTGTGGATGTTAAGACATTTACCAAAGAGAATGACGATGTCATGAAGGGCAGTGTAAACAAGCTTGTGCGTGTTTATATTGCACAGAAGAGAAAGCTCTCCGTCGGAGATAAGATGGCGGGACGTCACGGGAACAAGGGTGTTGTATCGCGTATTTTACCGGAAGAGGATATGCCTTTCCTTCCAGATGGCACGCCGCTCGATATCGTTTTGAATCCGCTGGGTGTTCCTTCCCGTATGAATATCGGACAGCTTCTTGAAGTTCATCTTGGACGTGCGGCACGTACGCTTAAGTGGAAGATTGCAACGCCGGTTTTCGATGGAGCAAATGAAGCGGATATCGTGGATGCTTTCCGCGCTGCTGATATTGATCTCGACGGAAAGACAATTCTGTATGATGGGCGCACAGGCGAACCATTTGAGAATCGTATTACCGTAGGTGTGATGTACTATCTTAAGCTTCACCATCTTGTTGATGATAAGATTCATGCTCGTTCAATCGGACCCTATTCTCTTGTTACGCAGCAGCCTCTCGGCGGCAAAGCGCAGTTTGGCGGACAGCGTTTCGGAGAGATGGAAGTATGGGCTCTTGAAGCATACGGCGCAGCACATACGCTACAGGAAATCCTTACGGTTAAGTCGGATGATATTTCCGGCCGTACAAAGACATATGAGTCTATCGTTAAGGGGCAAAGTGTTCCTGAATCCGGTATTCCTGAATCCTTTAAAGTGCTTGTCAGAGAGCTTCAGTCTCTTGCTCTGGATGTTCATATCTATTCAGGTGACGAAGAATTCAAGCTTAAAGATGCTGCAGAAGAGGAACCAGATCTTCCTATTCCGGATCCCGAACTGATCTCTCGTTACACGATGCAGGCAGATGAAGGAGAATTTGCAGGAGCAGGTTTCTCGGAAGGTCATCTTTCTGAAGACGGCGAAATCATATCGGATGACTTGTTTTCAAGCGAGTTTGATGACATGGACTTTGCGGCATCTGCGTCGAATATCGATGCAGAGGATGAGTAATATCGGATAACAATCCAAGCGTATCGAACTGGAAGGAGACTTCATATATATGTTTGAAATGAATAATTTCGAATCCATTGGAATTAGACTTGCTTCGCCGGAAACCATCAAGGGGTGGTCTCATGGTGAGGTCAAGAAGCCTGAGACGATTAACTATCGCACACTCAAACCCGAGCGTGACGGACTTTTTTGCGAGAAGATTTTCGGGCCACAAAAGGACTGGGAGTGTCACTGCGGAAAGTATAAAAAGATCCGATATAAGGGTATTATTTGCGATCGCTGTGGCGTCGAAGTTACGAGATCTAAGGTTCGCAGAGAGCGTCTGGGACACATCGAGCTTGCGGCTCCCGTTTCTCACATCTGGTATTTTCGCGGTATTCCTAGCCGCATGGGTCTGATCCTTGATATCACGCCCAGAAACCTTGAGCGCGTGCTCTATTTTGGCGCCTATATTGTTTTGAATCCGGGCTCAACAAATCTTGCAAAGAATGCAATTATTGAAGAGAAAGAATACCGGGATACGATTGAGCAATATGGCAAAAACGCTTTTGTTGCTCGTATGGGCGCAGAAGCAATTAAGGTTCTGCTTCAGGAGATCAACATTGATGAGCTTGCGGAAAGTCTTCATGAGGATTTCCGTTCCGCGTCCGGACAGAAGAAAGCACGTATCATCAAGAGACTGGAAGTTGTTGAGGCATTTAAGAAGTCTGAGAATAAGCCAGAGTGGATGATTCTGAATGTTCTTCCTGTTCTTCCTCCAGAACTTCGCCCCATGGTTCAGCTAGATGGCGGACGTTTTGCAACGTCTGATCTTAACGACTTGTATCGCCGTGTAATTAACAGAAATAATCGCTTGAGCAAGCTCTTGCAGCTCGGCGCACCCGAGATTATTGTCAGAAACGAGAAACGCATGTTGCAGGAAGCTGTTGATGCGCTGATTGATAACGGCAGAAGAGGCCGCCCGGTTACCGGAGCGTCCAGCCGCGCACTTAAATCTCTCTCTGATATGCTTAAGGGAAAGCAAGGCCGTTTCCGTCAGAACCTTCTCGGAAAACGTGTTGATTATTCTGGTCGTTCCGTTATTGTTGTTGGTCCTGAACTCAGGATGCACCAGTGCGGACTTCCTAAAGAGATGGCACTTGAGTTATTCAAGCCTTTTGTTATGAAGCGTCTCGTTAATGACGGACATGCGCAGCATATTAAGACGGCAAAACGTCTTGTGGATCGTGCGTCCGATGTTGTTTGGGATATCCTTGAAGATGTAATTAAGGATCACCCGGTTATGCTTAACCGTGCTCCTACGCTTCACCGCCTGGGTATTCAGGCATTCGAGCCAATTCTTGTTGAAGGTCGAGCAATTAAGCTCCATCCTCTTGTCTGCACAGCTTTCAATGCTGACTTTGACGGAGATCAGATGGCTGTTCATGTCCCGCTTTCGGCAGAGGCTCAGGCAGAAGCAAGATTTCTTATGTTGTCTTCAAATAATCTTCTTAAGCCTCAGGATGGAATGCCCGTTACAGTTCCGACACAGGATATGATTCTTGGCTGCTATTACCTGACAATCGACAAAGAGGGAGAGCATGGCGAGAACATGGTTTTCTCTTCGCTCGACGAGGCTATCATGGCGTATGATGAGCATTATTTGGAGCTTCATGCACCTATTAGGATTCGTGTTCAGCGTGAAGTCAACGGTGTTATGCATCGCGGATTAGTGAAGTCAACACTCGGACGTTTCATTTTCAACGAGATTATACCGCAGAATCTTGAATATGTTGACCGCACAATTCCTGGCAACGAGCTCCTTCTGGAGTGCGATTTCCTGGTAGGCAAGAAGGCTCTCGAGGGTCTGATTAGCCGCGCGATTCGTATTCACGGAATTGGGCCGACCGCTCAGCTTCTCGACAATATCAAGTCGCTTGGGTATAAGTATTCTACGCGAGGCGGTATCTCGATCGGTATTGAGGATATGATTGTACCTGACGTCAAGGAGAAGATGATCAAGGACGCTGAAGAGAAAGTTGAACATATCAATCGGATGTATCAGCGTGGTATGCTCAATGAAGACGGTCGTTTCAAGACGGTTATTTCTGTCTGGAATGAGACGACAGATGCAATTACCGAAGAATTGAAGAAGAACCTTGGGAAGTATAACCCGATTAAGATGATGTCCGATTCTGGAGCACGTGGTCAGATTAATCAGATCAAACAGCTTGCTGGTATGCGTGGTAATATGACGGACACTTCCGGTAAGACGATTGAAATTCCAATCAAGTCGAACCTCCGCGAAGGTATGAACGTGCTTGAGTTCTTCATCTCTTCCCATGGTGCTCGTAAGGCTCTTTCGGATACGGCACTGAAGACGGCTGACTCTGGTTATCTGACTCGTCGTCTGGTTGATGTCGCTCAGGATGTAATTATCACGGAAGAAGATTGTGGAACGGATGATTTCACGTATGTAACGGAACTAGCAGTTATTGCTAATGACAAGAAAGACGTGATTAAGTCTCTTTCTGATAGACTGACAGGGCGCTATTCCGCCGACGAAGTTATTCACCCGAAAACGGGAGAAGTCTTAATTGGACGGAACGAACTGTTCACACAGAATATTGCAAGTGCGATTGAAGCAGCAGGTATTACCCGCGTGAAGATTCGTTCTGTATTTGACTGCCGGTCACCAAGAGGCGTCTGCTCTCATTGTTATGGCATTAACCTTGCCACAGGCGAGACGACAATCGGCGGCGAAGCGGTCGGTATCATGGCGGCTCAGTCAATCGGCGAACCTGGAACTCAGCTTACCATGCGTACTTTCCATACGGGCGGTATTGCTTCCGGCGATGATATTACACAGGGTCTTCCTCGTGTCGAAGAATTGTTTGAAGCCAGAAAGCCAAAAGGACAAGCCATTATTTCTGAGATTGATGGTGTTGTCCGAATTGAGGAAGGCAGCAAGCGCAAACGCGAAATTGTTGTAACTGGCGGTATGGGCGAAGATGAGATTCTTGAAGAGAAGCGATATCCGATTTCCTATTCTGCGACTGCAAAAGTTGTGGATGGGGATCAGGTTGAAGCCGGTGATCTGTTAACAGACGGTACGGTGAGTCCGCAGGAAATCATGAAGATCAAGGGCGTTCGCGGCGTACAGAAGTATATTATCGGAGAAGTCATTAAGGTGTACAAGAGTGGTGGTGTTACAATCAACGACAAGCACATCGAGGTGATTACGCGTCAGATGATGAGGAAGATTCGCATCGATGATCCGGGAGATACGGAGCTGATGACGGGAAGTCTTGTGGATATTTTCGACTATGAAGCAGCTAACCGAAAAGCAGAAGAAGCTGATTTGCTTCCTGCTAAAGGGAAGCGGACGCTACTTGGAATAACCAAGGCTTCGCTTGCGACAGACTCGTTCTTATCAGCAGCTTCATTCCAGGAGACGACACGCGTTTTGACAGATGCGGCTGTAAAGGGTAAAATAGATCCATTATTCGGTCTCAAAGAGAACGTAATTATTGGAAAACTTATCCCAGCTGGAACAGGGATGTTCCGCTATCGTAATATTACGGCAGTACCTGTTATCCCAGAGAATGCAGAGCTTCTTGAATTAAGATATAAGAATGACCAGGAAGAGAGCGCAGGTACGCCAGATAGTTTATAAGTCAGACAGTGTCTGCTTTTCGGAGGGCTATGCGTACTCGGTTTTTCTTTAAGAAGAAGAAATATATGGCAGTGTTGACGGTTGCAGTGAGTGCAGTTGTCGCACTGCCTATTCTTTTATTTCCCCTTGGTCTTGGCATTGAATCCCCGGCTTACATTACGGTTCAGCGCGCTTATGCCGCAGCTTATCCGACAGATCCGAATGAGACGCAAGTTCTGATTGAAGATTACGCGATTCGTTTTACGGAGGATGACCAGAGTATTGCGGGGATTGAGACGGAAGATGATGTGGTGACGGAGGATCCGACGGACACTTCTTCTGATGAGGTAGCCGAACCAGGGACGATTGATCCAGATACGGGGCTCCTTGTTCTTGCCGAAGGGCAGACGGTTTCGGCGTCATATCTCGATGGTGAAACACCCGTGGAGACAAATACGGCTGCATACGATGACATTATGACGGCTACTGTTGAGCAGAGTTATGACGAATCCCAGATTCCGATTGAGCTACTGGATCCGACGACCTTCACTCCAGATGGTGGTACATATTATATACAGACATCGGATACGATTATCAAGGAATCACCTGATATGGCATCGGTAACGCTCGCCACAATTAATAAAGGCAAGGGGGTTACTCGGGTCAGTGTGGGCGACACGTGGTCGCTGATTCAGACGCAAGAGGGAGTCACCGGATATGTTCCCAATACGAATATTACGGATCAGATGATTTTTATTGCGATTGACCGTACCGTCTGGGTGGATACCTCGGGACTTAAGCTTCGCGCAGATCCATCAACGCAGGCTGAAATCATTACGACGTTGTCTAAAAATGAGAAGCTGCACTGTCTGGCTGTTTCCGATAAATGGTATCAGGTTGAGCTCGAGGATGGGACGGAAGGGTATGTCTATATTTCTTATACAACGCAGACGAGGCCGCCGGACCCTACAGCCACGCCGACGCCACGAAGGACCTCAAGCAGTTCGGGCTCTGGATCCGGTTCGTCTGGATCAACAGCTCATATAACGGGTGTCAACGGAGAAAGTATTGTGAGCATTTGCCAATCTATGCTAGGCGTTACATATACGTGGGGAAAGGCAACTCGTGAAGAGGGCGTCGATTGTTCGGGACTTGTGGTGTATGCATATCGGCAGATCGGAATTGAGCTGCCACATCAGTCCAATTCTCTGACACGTTCTGGCATGAGTGTCAGTCGTGCTGACATTCAGATTGGGGATATTGTGTGCTGGGATATTCGCGGTTCATCGAGTACGGCGGAGCATGTTGGTATATACGTAGGAAATGGCCAGGTTATTCATGCGTCTTCAACACGCGATCGAGTCGAATATGGGAATCTTGATATGTATCCGATTGTTGCAATCCGAAGGATAATTTCCTGACGTTAATTCTTGGATCTGGGGTTCCCCCCCTTTTTGGATTGGAGGGGAGAGGATAATGGATATGATTTGTATTACTTGAGGAGTCGGCTCGCAGGAGCTGACTCCTTTTTGCATTTTCTTTTCAAAAAGTCTATTGACAGCATAAGCAGAAAGTATATAATTGAAGTAAGTCAAAGATAGTCAAAGTCAGAGAAGCACGTGTGTTCTCGGAAAATTACAGGAAGGCAGGCGTTTATGGCTCGGCTCAGTGATGTTATTGAATTAATGATCAAGCAGATGCTCGAAGACAATAACGGTTCTGCGATTATCAGCAGAAGTGTTCTTGCGGAGAAGGTCAATTGCGTTCCTTCGCAAATCACATATGTGCTTTCTACGCGATTTACGAACGGACAAGGGTATATTGTCGAGAGTAGACGCGGCGGCGGTGGGCAGATTCGAATAGCGCGCGTTCAACGCGTGTCCAATACGGATTATCTGATGCATACGATTAATTCGCTTGGGTCCGATCTTTCACAGCAGGATACGGATGTGTATCTGCAGAACTTTCTCGATTATAAGATTGTTACGATCGGTCAGGCGTGCCTTATGAAGGCGGCACTTTCGGACAAAGCACTTGTTGGCGTTGAAGCGGACAAGAAGGCGATTGTACGAATGGATATATTTAAGAACATGTTGATCAGCTTAATTGCGGCAGGAAATTTCTGATATACGGATCTGGGAGGAGTGGTTACGATGAAATGCCAAAGGTGTAAGGAAAGAGAAGCAAATGTTCAGATTATTCAGCAGACAAATGGCAAGAAGCCTCAGGTGATCATGCTCTGCGATGTCTGCGCCAAGGAGCTTGGCATATTTGTCCAGCCAAGTCCCTTCGGAAACGTCATACCGACAAATCCTTTTGCTATGATGGGCAACCTTTTCCAGTCGAATTTGGGATTTGGAACGAGTGATTGCGAGATCTTGCCTGTATTGCAATGCGACCAGTGTAAGATGACTTTTGACGAATTCAAAAAAACGGGGGTCATGGGGTGCCCGCACTGCTACGACGCCTTTGCATCACAAATGGATCCTGTATTCTGCCGTACACAGATGGGGAAGAAACATATTGGAAGAAAGCTTGGAAAGAAAACGACAAGGGCAAAAGATGACGGGAAGGAAGGCCTCGATTTCTCTTCACAGCGTGAGGGGGAGAAGCAGCAGGATATTCCTGATTCTGATTTGATGAAGAATGGGATCGATCATGAAATGGATGAGGGTGTTCATGAACCGAATTCGGATGAATTGGCGGCACTCGAAAAGCGCCATCTTGATCAGCTTATTAGCGAGAAGAAGCAGGAGCTTGCACGCGCGGTCGAAGCGGAAGATTATCTTCTCGCTGCAAAATTGAGAGATGAAATTAACGAGACAAGTACGAAGAAAGAGGGGTGAGTAAGCGATGAGTTGGTATATATCCAAGGGACCTGATTGGGATGTTGTCCTTTCGAGTCGTGTGCGACTTGCCAGAAATCTCGAAGGATATGCTTTCCCGTATCGCATGGATGAGAGCAGCCGCGTTGCGGTTCAAGGCAAAGTTGTTGCTGCTTTGGAGGCGATTGGCGAGAAAACAGGGGAGAACTTCGTCACGCTAAATATGGATCAGCTGCCAGAGGCGGATCGCCAAGCTCTTGTGGAGAAACATCTCATCAGCGACGATCTTGCCAAAGGCGGGGTTGGCAGAAGTGTCTGCATATCACGCGACGAATCGGCGAGTATTATGGTAAACGAAGAAGATCACCTGCGCATTCAGATTATGGATGCCGGATTCTCTCTCAAACGAGCGTATAAGCAGGCCGAACAGATTGCCGTTTCCGTGGAAAAGACGCTCCCGATTGCCTTCTCTGAAAAATATGGCTTCCTCACTGCCTGCCCGACAAATACGGGAACAGGTATGCGAGCATCTGTTATGGTTCATCTGCCTGCGCTCACACACTCAGGGAAGATGAAGTCGTTGATCGAAGGACTCGCGCAAGCAGGATTTGTTGTTCGTGGGTACTTAGGGGAACACAGTCAGGCAGATGGGAACATCTATCAGCTTTCGAATCAGATCACGCTAGGCATCTCCGAGATGGATATTTTGAATGGATTTCAGCGCATGGTTGATGAGGTTTTATCTTTGGAGCGAAAACTGAGAAAAGAAATATACGAGAGCAATCCAATGAAGATTAAGGATCGCGTCTATCGTTCGTATGGGGAGCTTCTGTTTGCGCAAATGATGTCTGACACGGAGGCAATGCGGCGGATTAGCGATTTGCGACTCGGCATTGCACTCGGTATTTTCCCAGAACAGACGGAAGAGAAAATGGCTATGTTATCGTCATTTATCGGAGCCGCAAGTGTTCAGAAGGGTAGTGGTAAATTGCTCTCCCCAAGACAACAGGAAATTAGTCGGGCAGAGAAGATTCGAAGTCTACTTACCGAAAATAATGACAAGAACGGGAAAAATTCGAAGAAACAGTAAAACGGATGAAGTGTTTGCAATGAGTATGCTCACACGTTAGGAGGTCACAATGAATATTTCAGAAAGAGCCATTAAAATTTTGTTTCGAGCTTATTTATGCTCGACTGCCTTTTCCATTGATTATATCGGAACAGAGGAGATTCTTTTCGCTTTATTGGAAAGTGACGGTGTAGCGGGAAAGACGCTTCGCGAATACGGCGTAGAGAAGAAGGATGTGCTTCAGGAAATCGTGAAGATTACCGGCCATACGCCTTTGGAAAATCCGGGCGTGACGGCCCCGATGAATCCGAACGAATTGTTTTCGATGTGCACAAACCGCACCAAGAGAATTATCTATTTGGCAGAATTCCTTGCGAAACGCGTTCGCCAGAACATTATCGAGCCGGAACACATTCTGACAGCGATTATGCGCGATGGTCAGTGTACCGCCTTCCGCATTCTTGCATCGATGGGGGTTTCGGGAAATGAAGTTATTAAGAAGCTGCTGAATCAGATGGATACGCCAGACGGAATCAGCGACTCGGATTCGGGCAATATCAGTGAGGCAGAAGACTTCTCAGGCGATTCTGAAGAAGCGGAAGAATCGGCAAGTGATCAGAAACCAAGTAAAGCCTCTTCTAAAAAAGGAGGGGCGAGCAAGACAGCGGCACTGGATCGTTTTGCACGCGACTTAACGCAACTTGCAAAAGAAGGGCGATTCGACCCGATAATCGGACGTGAAGAGGAAATAAACCGTGTCATGCAGATTTTGGCAAGACGCACAAAAAATAATCCGTGTCTGATTGGCGAACCCGGTGTTGGCAAGACCGCCATTGCTGAGGGGCTTGCGCAAAAAATCATTGCGAATGAAGTGCCCGACATCTTGCAGGGAAAACGTGTTATGTCTCTTGATCTTGCGTCTATGCTCGCAGGGTCTAAGTATCGCGGCGAGTTCGAAGAACGCCTAAAAAAAGGCCTTGAGGAGGCGCAGGCTGCGGGGAATGTTATCTTATTTATTGACGAACTTCATACAATTATCGGTGCTGGAAACGCAGAAGGGGCGATGGATGCTGCAAATATTCTTAAGCCGCTGCTTTCTAGGGGAGACCTGCAACTTATCGGAGCAACTACGCTCGACGAGTACAGGAAGCACATCGAGAAGGATTCGGCCTTGGAGCGACGTTTCCAACAGGTATTGGTAAAAGAGCCCAGTACAACAGACTCGGTTCTGATTCTTAAGGGGATCCGCGAGAAGTATGAAGAGCACCATCATATCAGAATTCCTGATGATGCAATTGACGCGGCGGTCATCCTTTCGAGCCGATATATTACCGACCGTTTTCTCCCGGATAAGGCAATTGATCTAATCGATGAAGCGGCTTCACGTGCGCGTCTTAGAAAGATCGAAGAACCTGACGAAAACAAGAAAATCGGTGAGCGGATTAATGAAATTGTTCGTCTCAAAAGCGAAGCTGTCGCTAAGCAGGATTTTGAGACGGCGCAGAAAATGCGTGAGGAGGAGATTGTCCTTGAAGGTCGCCTCGGCGAACTACGGGATGCGTTCACCAGAGAGAGAAAGGATCATCCGATTGCACTGACGCCCAATGACATTGCCGATATCGTCGCGAGTTGGACTGGCATTCCTGTCTCGAAGGTTAGTGAGACGGACACGGAGAAACTTAAGTCGTTGGAAGATGAATTGAGAAGTCGTGTAATTGGTCAAGATGAAGCGGTTTCATCGATTGCAAAAGCAATACGTAGAAGCCGCCTCGGACTCAAAGATCCCAAGAGGCCCTCTGGATCATTCATTTTCCTCGGCACCACGGGTGTCGGAAAAACGGAGCTGGCACGAGCCCTTGCAGAAGTCATGTTTGGGAATGAGAATGCGCTGATTCGTGTTGATATGTCCGAATATATGGAGAAGCATGATGTGTCCAAGCTGATTGGTTCACCTCCGGGGTATGTTGGCTACGATGAAGGAGGCCAGCTCACGGAGAAAGTCAGAAGACGTCCGTATTCTGTTGTTCTTTTCGATGAGATCGAAAAGGCACATCTTGACGTACTTAATTCCATGCTCCAAATCCTGGACGATGGACGTCTGACGGATGGACAAGGGAGAACGGTTGATTTTAGAAATACAATCATTATCATGACGTCAAATATCGGAGCAAGATTACTGACGTCATCGGCCGGGCGCAGAATCGGTTTCTCTGTACCGAAAAGTGTGCCGGAGGCATCCAATAAGGGATACGTCACAATTGACGAAGCTTCGGATGAAAGACTATACGGCGGAAAGTCCTACGAGGATGCGAAGGAGCTTGTACTTGAAGAACTTAAGAAGACTTTTAATCCTGAATTTATTAACCGTGTGGATGAAATCGTCTTCTTTAGAATGCTCAATAAGAAATCCATTCTTCGGATTGTGGATCTTCTGACAGCAACGCTGATTAAGCGTATTGACGATATGGGAATCACGATGGAACTGTCTGATGCAGCAAAGGATTTGCTCGCACAGAAGGGGTATGATCCGCAGTATGGAGCGCGTCCGCTGAAAAGGACGATTCAGTCTATGGTCGAAGACAAATTCTCGGAAGCTATGCTTGACCAAGTGATCTCGGTGGGCGATGTCGCGTATGTGGATGCGGTGAAGGATGAGATTGTGGTTACCTGTAAAACAAGAGCAAAGAAACCGCCTCAGGATAAGAAGGAAGAGCGCGCAGATGAGACTTCTGCCGCCCAAGAATCTGAAGCAAATAAAGGGTAATCGAACGAATGCCATAAACACGAAGGCCTTTGGTGGGAGCATCCTTCCGCCAAAGGTCTTTGTCATGGTACAAATTGCAATCTAGGAGAAAAATGAGAATGCGAGAGCGTTTGCGATGAATAGAAGTACTTTGAGTAGCATATATGCAAAACAGTATGACGTAAGGGTAATGAGCAAGGTCTTGTCTTCCGACAAACCCGTCGAACTTCTGAAAGAAATAAATTGGGTGATTCCCATCAATAACAGTGCAATGAGAATAAGTGAGAATGTTCCTCTGCTCCCGAGAACAAGACTTAAGAGAAGTATAATCTCTGCTGTAAATAGATAGACAAGAGAAATACTTACCTGATCGAGTGCCTTCCGAAAAGTCACCTGTCTGTTAGAAAGTCTTGCGCTGGCATAGAAGCAGGCGGCTAAAACAATCACAGAAAGAAAAGTTATGGCCGAAATTGCAAGAAAGGAAATCAGCGGTTGAGAATAAAGGAGATATGTATTGCTTCCAAAAATCGAAGAGCATACCGACAAAAAGAGTGTTGCTCCGGAAGTGCTCATCAGCAGAGATAAGAGGGCTGTAAGCAAAGAAAAAATAGCGAGCTTACTATACGTGTGGGGTCGTTTCTGACGTTTTGACTCAAAAACAATTTTACTTGCCGGACGAGAAAAATATTGAATTCCAGACTTGATCTGATAGGTTATGGTCGGGAAAAGGGTGCGAATCTGATCGGCAAAGGTGCGAATTCTTGGAAGGAAGGTGTACATCCTTCTTGCCGTTCCGCGAGAAGATTGCCGAGACTTGCCAGAATTCCTGTTTGCCTGTTTACGGGGATCCTCCGAAGACTTCTTTGAGCTTGCATTTCCCTTGGGTCGATCGGATTTGCCTGTGGCAGAATCTGATTTGTTTCTGCATGAGCAGACTTCGCCGGGCGTCAACTCACGACCGCAGTAAAAGCAATACTTTGCCATCTCTTTTATGTCCTCCAAGCGTTAATTGCGGGAAATCTTCTGTGCTGTGTAGATGTCAAAAGGTCTTCCCTCCTGTATAATACAAAATAGATGTTATCAATTTGTGTCGTAATTCGAACAGAATAAGGAAAGGATTCCAAGCAGCATAGGTTCTGTGCGGAGAAAAAAGATGTCAAAGAATAAACAATTAGCACTGGGGAACATCCCGAATACATTTTTATATCGTTTTGTGGGGCTGGGTATCGTGTTGAATTTTTGCCGGTTTCGTTATGGAATTCACGTGAAGAAGGACAAAGATGTCTGTAAAATAAAGGGCCCTCTTGTCTGTGTCGGGAATCATCCGTCATATTTGGATCCCATTGTCATGGCAGGCGTTCTGCTCGGACGAAAGATCAATTTTGTAGCGGGGGCATTTCTTTTCCGCGATCGAATTATCGGACCGATATTTGCGGCAGGCGGTTGTATTCCGAAGATGCAATTCCGTTCGGACTCGCGCGCAGTCAAAGCAATGCTGACGATTCTAAAAAAAGGCGGGACACTTGGAATTTTTCCGGAAGCAACCCGATTTGTTGACGGATCGTCGATCTATTTTGATGATGCGATTGCACGGATGATTAAAAAGACAAACAGCTCGGTAGCTTTTCTTGAATCACACGGGGCATATTTGACATGGCCGCGATGGAGTACGAGCTCTTTTCGCCGAGGGCATATTGAAGGGCGCATTAAAGGGGTCATCACCGCCGAACAAGTGTCTGAGATGAGTCTGCAGGAATTGCATACAATTATGCTTGAAAATATGACGTATAACGAGTACGACTGGGCACGTGAGCATTCATACAAATACAGTAATCGCGGCATCGCGCAAGGCTGCGAGAATATTGCGCACGCTTGCCCCCGCTGCGGCAAGTCGCTCGTAATGAGAAGTCACGGCGACCGACTATTCTGCTCTGCCTGTGATAACCAGATCCGAATGGATAAGATGGGCTTCTTGCATCCTGTGACGCCGGAAGATAAGGCCTTTCAGGATTTGCACGAGTGGATAAGTTGGGAATACGAAGAGATGGACAAGCGCATTTCCGATCCGGATTTCTATTTGGAAGAGAAGGTGCGACTGTTCCTCCCACGAGGTGAATATGAATATCGGGAAGTCGGGAGCGGTCTTCTCCGAATGGAAAAAGGGCAGATCATCTACACTGGCACAGAGTGTGCCATCGAGGACGGAATTTACTACACCAAAAAAGAACTCAAGAAGGCAAAAAAGGGAGGCTTCTTGATGGAGAAGAAACTTGAAGAATTACGAAACGGCCCTCAGGTCAGGAAGGTTTTCCAAGTATCCCGTATCCGTGGAATCGGCGCGGAATATGGAAAGCGGCTCGAGCTGATTGAAAATGGCGAGCAAATCAATCGCTTTGTTCCCGAAAATGGTCAACGTGTTTTCGAAATTCAGTCAGCAATACGTTGCATGCAGAAAATTGAAAAGAAGCAGGAAGAAATGTAAGGAGGAGATATGGCATTTGTCGTTTGGCGGATCGTAGGCATAGTTTTCTTGCTTATGAGTATAATAGGATTTTCTCTGATGGGCATTGACAAGTCTTGTGCGCGCGGCAATCGGAGAAGGATACCGGAGAAGACGCTATTTCTTTGCGCATCGGCATTGGGAAGTCTTGGTATTTTCATCGGTATGCATGTGTTTCGGCATAAGACGAAACACGTATCCTTCATAGTTGGCATTCCCCTTATATTGCTCATTCAGATTGGAATAGCCTTGCTTGCTTTATATGTGTTCTAATATAACTAAGTGACTACGACACACACAGGAATTCGTGAAAAGGAGGATGTGAAAATGACCAAGATTATTATGGGCATCAAACTCAGTCAAAGACACGAGACAGCGAAATCCCTACAGGATATTCTTACTCGCTATGGCTGCATCATCAATACACGGCTTGGGGTTCATGAGGTATCCGATCAGACATGCAGCGAACAAGGATATATCATTTTGGAATTCTCTGCAAATGCCGACGAGGAAATTCACAAGATGAAAGCGGAGATGGATGCTCTTGGCGGTCTAAAAATCGAGACGATGGAGCTGTAGACGCTTATCGGCAAATGTCTTGTGGTGATTTAACATAGTAAAGAGCACCCAATGCACGGAATGAATATCCGAAATATTGGGTGCTCTTTTTGATGTAAATTTCAAACACGGGATACATTCAGACAAGAGTCTTTGCCCACGTATATTTGCGAACTCGCAAAATGCCAACGATCGTCTTTGCGATTTCTTCAAGGCAGGTCATTGCAAATACCTGCCAAAAAGGCAATCCGAGGACCATGCCGGCTACTACCGTAAGCGGGACACCAATTAGCCACAGCATGCCGACATCAATCGCGGCAGCGCCAAGGGTGTCTCCTCCGGATCGCAAAATGCCGTTCATATTTGTGAAATTGATACTCTTTGCCCAAATAATGAAGGACATCATGAGGAGGGCTTCTTTCGTGTACGAAATAGCTTCGTCCGACAGATTTGGAAATGGAAGAACCATCACATCCCTTAGCAGCAGGAAGATCGGGCATAAAAGTAAGCCCGCCAGAAAGACAATCCGAAGAAGACGAGAAGCGTAAGCTTTTGCCTTATCAATTTCGCCTGCACCAAGAACATGCCCGATAATTATGCCGCCAGCTCCCGCAACGCCAATGAAAAATACGTTCATGAACTCGCCAAGCGTATTGTATGTGCAAAATGCCGCGGAGGCCGCTTCTCCGAGTGAAGCGAAGGAGATGCTATACACCGTGACACCTGCCGCCCAAAGCTGATCCTTCGCTGCCATCGGAATGACGGCACGAACGAATTGCCTGGCCAAAGTTTTCTCAGGCTTAACAAAATCCCGGCGATGCATCGAAAACGGTAGCCTTTGCTTCCTCGATACGGTTATTAGCAGAATAAGTTCAATCACACTTCCGATAACTGTTGAAGCGGCGGCGGCGCGCACACCCCATCTTGGAAATCCAAAATTGCCCGTGACAAATAGACTGTCAAGAATAATGTTGATGCCAACGGAGATAACAGAGGTAATCATGGGTAGCCTTGTGTTTCCAATGGAGCGCAAGATGCTTGCAAACATGGAAGATACAGCCCACACTGGATAGGCGAAGCACACAATAGACAAATATGTCGATCCGATCGCACGGACGTTCTCATTCGGAGAAAGGATCATCATGGCGTAGTCGCGAAAGAAAAATGCAATGGAAAAGAAAACAACCGCGACGATGCCGCCGAACAGTAGACTTGCCGTAAATGCCTTGCGTACGCCAACAATATCTTTGTTCTTGCCCCAGTATTGTGCGGCAAAAATAGCGCTTGCCCCCGAGACGGCATAATAGCCGCACCACATCAGCATTGTGATATTGCCAGCCTGCCCGACAGCCGCAAGATAGGCATCTCCTAGCCCTCCGACAAAAATGGTGTCGAAGATAAAGAGAGAAGTCATCAAGAGTTGCTGTAAGGCCATCGGCAGTGCAAGCTTGATAAGTTTGGCAGAAAATTCTTTATCACGAGGCATGAGCATCGTGCTTCTGAGTGAGGAAAACATGAAAACGTACCTGTTCCCGCTCGAAATGCGGGCCTTTCATATATCAGGGGAAGAGTATCGCCAAGAAAGTCAGAAGGGTACTTGCTGGCATACATGACGAAAAACGCAAAAAAAATCCCTAAAGGTTATTGCCTTCAGGGACACCAAATTCACAAATTGATGAGGGTTACCATCAAATCAATAAAAATGGGCGAGAGGCAGATCGAATAGCTGTAAATAGAAATCCTTCGTTTTTCAAATCCTCTCACCTCCTTGCTTTCTTTGAATTGCTTCTAATGATAAACCGAAAAGCAAAGAAGTGTCAACCCCCGCGCCCAAGAATTTTGCTCTCGTTTTTTTGATCCGCAGAGAGTAAACTAATCATAAACTACGTGATAAGGGAGGTGAGAGAATGGCGGTTTCGTCAGCACAACAGGATTTTGATGAACTTAAGGAGCTATTATTGAATAAAGGAGCGTGGAAGGTTGCAGCCGGAGATTTGACCGGCATTTCACCTTCTCTGCGTGCCGGATTCTCATGTGGCATTTCGATTCTAGTTGAGCTTCCTCTTTCCGTTATCAACCGCCTTGGCAAGGGAGTCCCGCAGCAGCATATTGATGTATATAATGAGAAAAATGTCCTGCTTGATGAGCTTGGAAGAATCGCAGAGAAGTATCTCGTTTCTAGAGGTTACGATGCCTTTGCGCAGACTCGCGACCGAGTGCTTTTTGATTTCCATAAGAGCACAACACTTCTCCCTCATAAGACGGTAGCAACGCGCGCGGGTCTTGGTTGGATCGGTAAAAACGCGATGCTCGTCACAAAAGAGAGAGGGAGTGCCGTCCGACTGACTTCTGTACTGACAAACGCTCCTTTTCCTACAGAAAAGCCAATAGATGAATCATATTGCGGCGACTGTATGGAGTGCGCAAATAACTGCCCGGGGGCAGCGCCTCTTGGAACAAACTGGTCTGTTGATGCAAAAAGAGAAGATTTTTTCCATATGCACGCATGTCGAAGGGTCTGCGTAGAAAGAACATGGGCGATCGCCCCGGGGGAAAGCTCTTGCAGCCTTTGCGTCCTTGTCTGTCCATGGACACAAAGGGCCATTATTGATTCCGGTCTTTCCTATGATTTTCCTTCGGTCGTGTTCGCGCAAAGCGGAGATCTTGAAGAGCTTCTTGCTTTGCAGAAGCTTGCGTATGAACGGGAAGGCCTAATCAATCGCGCGTGTTATATACCGCCGCTGACGCAGACAATAGAAGAATTGCGCGAGGAATTTACGGGGAATAGGCACCCTATGATTTTCCTTAAACTGGTTCAAGACCGACAAATTGTCGGATCAGTCCGAGCATGGGAGAACGAAGATACCGCATATATCGGTCGTCTTTTTGTCCACCCGCAATATCAGAAAAGAGGCTATGGTAAAAAACTTCTGCAAGCAATTGAAACTTGTTATAACGGGCACCGATTCGAGCTATTCACAGGTGCGAATTCAGCAGATAATATCGCATTCTATCAGAGATGTGGATATCAAATTACTCGGAGATCAGGGACGGAAGAACAATCCGAGCTTATCTATTTTGAGAAATGAGTTCATCTATTGCGGTTCTATTGGTGGAATACTCTCTGAAAAGACCCGGCGAATCGACAGATGAGCATTTTTCCATTGAATCAGGGCGCCTAAACAGCTATAATAATTACGTTTGATTTTGCGTTTGGCGCAGCATCATGTATGAAGGAATCATCAAATGCCAGCAATTGGCGATCAAATAAGAGGAGTGTGAACAATATGACAATGGTACAAAAGAAGAATGTTGAAGATCTCAAGGTTTCAGGAAAGAAAGTGATTGTCCGCGTTGACTTTAACGTCCCGCTTGATAAGAAGACAGGGGAAATCACAGATGACAAGCGCATCAAAGGCGCGCTTCCGACAATCAGCTATCTTGTAAATAATGGAGCAAAAGTAATTTTGGTTTCTCACCTTGGCCGCCCAAAGAACGGTCCTGAAGCGGCTTTCTCGATGAAACCTGCTGCCGACCGTCTTGCCTTACTTCTGGGGAAGCCCGTAACACTTGCTGCAGATGTGATCGGCGAAGATGCAAAGGCGAAGGCTGCCGCGCTGAAAGACGGCGAGATTCTTATGCTTGAGAATGTTCGTTTTCATAAGGAAGAGACAAAAAACGATCCTGCATTTGCCGCCGAACTGGCTTCTCTTGCGGATTTGTACGTAAATGACGCTTTCGGAACGGCACATCGTGCGCACGCGTCGACTGCCGGACTATCGAACTTCCTTCCGTCGGCATCCGGGTATTTGATCCAGAAGGAATTGGATTTTATGGGAAAGGCTCTTGCTGAACCGGCGCGTCCATTTGTTGCCATTCTCGGCGGAGCAAAAGTATCCGACAAGATCGGCGTTATTGAGAATTTGATCGAGAAGGCAGACGCCATCATCATCGGCGGCGGCATGGCCTATACTTTTTTCGCTGCTCAGGGATATTCCATTGGTTCTTCTCTGTGTGAGGCAGATAAGCTTGATCTAGCCAAAGGTTTGATTGAGAAGGCCGCTGCAAAAGGTGTGAAGCTTCTTCTTCCCGTTGATAATATTGTTGCCGATGCATTTGCTGCGGACGCGGCCTCACAGGCAGTCGAATCAACCAAAATTCCTGATGGCTGGATGGGTCTTGATATCGGACCGAAGACAATCGCTCTTTTCTCAGAGACAATTTCTACCGCCAAAACGGTTATCTGGAATGGCCCGATGGGTGTTTTCGAATTTGATAAATTTGCGGAAGGAACACGTTCTGTTGCGAAAGCAATTGCAGACTCTTCAGCAATCTCTATCATTGGCGGCGGAGATTCCGCTGCGGCTGTCGAGAAGCTTGGCTTTGCCGATCAGGTTACGCACATTTCTACAGGTGGAGGCGCTTCTCTTGAATTCCTCGAAGGCAAGGTTCTTCCAGGTATTGACGGATTACAGGACAAGGTCGCATGTCGTACATTCGCTGCTGGAAACTGGAAAATGAATGCTGGCACACCGGATGAAGCGGTCAAGCTAATCAATGCACTTAAGCCTCTTGTTAAGGATGCAAATTCTAAGATTGCACTTGGCGTTCCTTTTCTTGCTATCCCGGCTGCACTGGAGGCAACCGCATATACGAATATCAAGATTGCCGCTCAGAACTGTCACTTCAATGAGAAAGGTGCATATACAGGCGAGATCTCTCCTGTATGGCTTGCAAAGCTTGGCGTCACCTATGTTATTCTCGGTCATTCAGAGCGCCGCGAGTATTTTGCAGAGACCGATGAGACGGTAAACAAGAAGGTAAAAGCAGCGCTTGCGTGGGGTCTTAAGCCGATTGTCTGCTGTGGCGAATCCTTGGATCAGCGCGAGTCTGGCGTCACATTTGAGTGGATCAAGGGACAGATTGTCGGAGCATTTTCCGGCATACCTACAGAGAAACTTTGCCAGATTACCATTGCATATGAGCCTATCTGGGCAATTGGAACGGGAAAAGTCGCATCAGATGAGCAAGCTGAAGAAGTTTGTGCATTTATACGCAGTGTTGTCGCACAGCTCTATTCAACCGAAGAAGCAAATGCAATCACAATACAGTACGGCGGATCGGTAAGCCCGGCTTCCGCTGCCGGACTCTTTGCGCAGCCAAACATCAACGGCGGTCTCGTCGGAGGCGCTTCGCTGAAGGCACCGGATTTCTCCGTCATCTGTAACGCATAAGCAAAAATAAGAGAATGAACGGAGGAACGCTTCTCCGTTTACTCAAACAGAATAAGCACCCGTGCATACGTGAGATTTGCATGGGTGTTTTTCGTATGGGAAGACAACCAAGAAGACAGCATAAGGTGGCATATTAATCGAGGCTTGTTTGACAATATAAAAGATCGAAAGGATAGACAAAAACGTTGACATCTCAAAAATGCGATGCTATCCTACAATATATAAAGAGAAATATATGCAGGAGGTAATATTGATGGCACTACGAGTAACACCAGATGTACTAAAGGGAAGAGCAGCAGAATATGCGAATCATCGGGATT
>Ga0209373_10000969_pt1 | contig 38460 bp, 44 predicted proteins | sample Higcelweek5metaG_FD_187173 | JGI IMG/M metagenome (GOLD analysis project Ga0209373, IMG submission 187173) | Freshwater pond sediment microbial communities from the University of Edinburgh, under environmental carbon perturbations - High... | ecosystem: Environmental > Aquatic > Freshwater >... | reverse complement strand
GAGGGCAAAATGTTCATCACGACGGGTGGAACCCGTTGTTAACACATAGATACAACGTTGAACCCCTAACCGGGGTTCAATAGATTTGATTCCGTTTTCCACCAGTTTCACTGGCGGTGATGAACATAAATCCCTTTCCGGGATTCCCTCTTCAATAATATTTCTAACCGAATCTGATGTATGCTGTTTCAACTTCCTGTCTTACTCATTTCTGACCAACCTACCACCTGCCCGCTGTGCGGTTGCAGGTCGGAAATATTAATGGAATGGCCTTCCTTATTAACAAGACCACAACTTCATCATTGCCTTTCATCAATTTGTAGTTTCTGGTTTATAATCGAAGGGGAGCCATCCGGTTAATAAAAAAAATTCCAAAATCTCGCTTTCACCAAACTGATTTTCATCAATATTCCCATTTCTCTCATAAACAAATTCCAGCCGTTTATTTATCGAATCGGGTAGTTTATCCATTCATCTTATATGTTTATCAAATTGTATGCTCTTAACTTCTTAGAATAAGCCTGCCGGGGTTGCTTTTTATTTTCGTGTATTGTAATATTGTTAAAGCACGATCGGCCTTTACACTAACTTTAAAATTTATAATCACTATGTCAATAAATTATAATGTAGTGGCAAGGGTAAACCCCCTGAAACGCGAGGAAGCTCCAAAGTTTTATGCCACATTCAATTCAAAAGGGAAACGCAACCTGCGCTATATCGCGCAACGCATTTCAGATAAATCTACGTTAAACATCATTGATGTGAAAGCTGTGCTCGAAGGTCTTCTTCAGGTGATCCCCGAAGAGATTAACGACGGTTACATTGTTGAACTGGAGGAATTCGGAAACTTCGGTGTAACCTGTTCGAGCAGTCCTTCGGCTACCGAAGAAGAGGTAACTACTTCAAATATCGAGAAAGTGAACCTTCAGTTCCGTCCCGGCAAACTGATCAAAAACGTTCTCGAGAATGCCGAATTCAGAAGGGAAGTAATTTCCAAACCGGTAACCCCGGAACCATCTAAATAAAACAACACTTTTTGTATTAAAAAAACGGCTGATTGTGTGAAAGCGTAGTAACCATCCCTCAACGGAAAGTTTCTGCGCTTTTTCTGTTCATTGAGGTGACATCCAAAAACAGGCCGTACAATGTGAAAATATTTCCCGTACAATTTTGAAAAGTTTCCCGTACAATTTTTTAAAATCTCCCGTATAATTTTTTCAGGTCTCCCGGTTTTGTTTTCGAAAGCCTTGAACTGGTAGCGGGGCGCAGGTGCAGCGAGAGCTTCGGCGAACTGGTTGAGCGGTTGAAGGGTCGAGCTATTTCGATCAGCCCGGAGGGCAAAATGTTCATCACGACGGGTGGAACCCGTTGTTAACACATAGATACAACGTTGAACCCCTAACCGGGGTTCAATAGATTTGATTCCGTTTTCCACCAGTTTCACTGGCGGTGATGAACATCAATCCCTTTCCGGGATTCCCTCTTCAATAAAATTTCTAACCGAATCTGATGTATGCTGTTTCAACTCCCGGTCTTTCTTATTTCCGACCAGCCTACCACCTGCCCCCTTTGTGGTTGCCGTTCGGAAATTGTGCATGAGTTTAAATGGCTTGTATCGAAACCTCAAATCAACCATTGCCTTTCGGCGGGGTGTGAATATTGGTTTGTAACGGAAGAGAAATTACAATTTCAAACTTGTTGATTAATGCCGATTATGCTATTTTTGAATAAAAAAAGATATGGAATACAAAAACTTGTCTCTTACTGCTGTTTTTTTGGAGGATCCCGACGGAGGCTATTCTGCCTGTATTGAAGAAATTCCGGGGGTGAATACACAGGGTGAAACGCTGGAAGAGGCCCGTGAAAACCTGAAGGATGCCTTAAGCATGATACTTGAAGCAAATAAAGAATTGGCTGAAAGAAATCTTTTTAAATAATCCCCAGTCAGGTAAAATAACAGCTATTCCCCGGCATCCTGAAATTAAACGATTTACTGTAGCAAACATTTGTAAAGACCTTGATATTCCGGTTCCTTCTGAAAAATAAAAACAAAATTGTGATTTATCCGGCAGTTCTTCTGATTCACCTATTCCGCAATTAATCCTTTCACCCCGAATCAATTAAATTTACCCGGCACATTAAAGAAAGAATTTTTCTACCTCGGGCACGTCGGTATTTCCAAGTTTCGCTTCCACCGTTTTCTTGATGATTACTCCTGGTACGAGTTCGAAACCCTTGAGCTGGTTGTGGGGCGCAGGTGCAGTGAGAGCTTCGGGGAACTGTTTGAGAAACTCGCCGGAACGTACCATGTAATACCGATTGAAGAAATGTAACAGTCCTCCCGATATATCATCGGGATCGCTCACTCGATTGGCCTTGACATTTCTATTCATCGGCATTATACCTGTATGGCTTCGGACTGATTTGGATTTGCATTTGGTATAACATAACAATTTTTTTCTTGTTTCTATGTCCCAATTTCCCTATTTTTCTGCCTGCATAAAATTACAAAAGCCATGAAAAAATTCAGTTTACCTTCACTTTGCCTTATACTCCTGCTGGGAACACTGGCCTGTAACAACGATGACCTGGTTCCGGAACAAAAGGAACTAACCATGAGTGATCCCAACCAAATCCGTGCAACCATCGATGGGGATGATTGGGTCATGTACCAGGCAGACTCACTCAATACGCTAACCGATTGCGATTATGCCTTCTTCCGGTTCGGTCGGTCAATCCTGACGTCAGAGAACAATCCAGAACAATCAGACACCTGCATGTTTATTCAGGGAAGTTTAAACCACCATTTCATCAGTCTGGAATTTCCTTTTCCAAAAAGTTCCGGTTCATACGACATTCTGAGGTACCCCGGCCTGTCGGAACATCCTTCAGCCTGTTATCAAACAAAATCGAAGGACATCGAAGGTTCTGTTTCCGAAATCTACGATACCCATGATATATTGGCCGCACCCTCCAACTTTTTGCCGAAAAAGACCGGAGAAATCATGATCACCCGCTTCGACCGGAAAAACCGTTTTGTAAGCGGAACGTTCTGGTTTAAAGCCTGTGGATATTACCTGGGAACCGACGAATATTATCACGCCTTTAACGACACCGTTGAAGTCACCAACGGACAATTCTGTTTTCACTGGAATGCTGATCTGGACATCTGAACCGGTTTCCATTCATCTTTCCATGACTTTTTTCGGTTCGAGAACTTCATTTTCTTAAAAAAAAACGAACTTTAAAGTTCCTTAAAATAAACATCATGTTTGATATTTCTCTTCACACCGAACAATCCATTCCGTGCATTGCCCCCGAAGGCAGGCTCGACACGATAAACAGCTCAGAGTTCGAACAGGCAGTAAAACCTTTCGCTGAAAAAGAAACTCACCTGATTTTCGACTTCTCAAAATGCAACTACCTGTCGAGTACCGGAATCAGGGTGCTTTTGTCAGCGGCAAAAAAAATGAAGGCCAAAGGAGGCGCACTTTACATCGCGGGAATTATACCCGAGGTATATCAGGTACTCGAGATGGCCGGACTGCATCAGATCTTCCGCTTTTCCGCTTCATGCCAAGCCGCTGCTGAAGAGATTAACGGGTCGAAACAAAATGACTGTAACTATAGCGAATGGGTCGTGGGTGCTTATCGTTTTCTGTTTCACCCCGCCGAAAACAAAAGAGAACCTGCTCTATTTTGGAATAATCAGGGAATTGCCGGGTATAACGAGCTGGGTTTTTCTGTTGGAAACGGAGTCACCGCCGAAGCGTGGGAAGAGGAAGTAAACAACAATGATTTGTTTGTCACCACCGGAAATTGTGCCGCATTTATTTCAAACAACGGATCGTCAGATTTCCGAATTCCCCTCATTCCTTCACAGGCAGGTATTCTGGTATCGAAGGCATTGTCGTTTGGGCCTAACCCCGACGGTTTTGTCCGTTTGGTTCAACCCTCCTCGATCGCCGTGGATCAGTTAGCCGATTCACTGTTTACGATGAGGTCGAAAATAAAAAACAACCAACCGGAGATTTTATCCATGGTCTGCGCCGATTACAATTCTACAGCCCCATCTGTTACCGTTTGCGTTCTGCTTGAAGAGGTTTTGATCAACAAGCTAAAACATCGGGGGTTTCACAATTTGCCGGTATCGACACCTGCAACCGCTAACGGGATTTATTTGTGGGGCACAAAATTTGAACTGGAAGAACTAAAAACCTCAACCGAAAATCCATCGCTGACCACCATTCTAGCAGAGGCTTTGACCCTCGAAAACATTCTGGATGTGAAACCCATCGACGGGTCGGCAACAGTTGTCAATCCGCTGACATGGCTTTTTGTTGCAGATCGGTTTGATAACGCTTTAACCCGACGCATTATTTTGGAGACACCCGACGAGGGATTTTCGGAACCTTTCAAAGCTTTTCTGACCCGCCGTTTGTATGCCGATTCGGTGAGGGTATCGATTAAACCCCTTCACGGAGGTTTCTCAGCACAAACCTTTCAGGTAAACTCGTTCGACAGTGAAGGCAGGAAGCTTCGGCCCACGGTGCTGAAAATTGCCGATCGCGCCATGATTACACGGGAAGCTGAACGCTGCCAAAAATATTCGCTCCCCTACATTCTGAACAACAGCGCCATGGTGCTGGGCACCGAATTCTTTGGCGATTTCGGGGCGCTATGTTACAACTTTGTTGGAATTGGTGGCGAACAAACTCAGTTGAAATGGTTGACCAACTATTTCGACGAATGGCCCGCTGAAAAGCTTGAACCCATCTTCGATAAGACATTCCTGCAAATTTTGAACCCCTGGTACGGACAGCCAGTACATGAAGCTATTCACCCTTTCCTCGACCATGACCCAACGTTGACCTTCTTCTCAACCCTTTGTGAAACTGCGGAAAAGGTTTTTTCCATTTCATCCGATGAGTCCTCTTTTTATGTGGAAGAAATAGGCCGAAAACTTGTGAATCCCTACTGGTTTCTGAAACACGAATATCAGAGGCGGCGCGATGAGGCCGTCGATTATCTCACGGCAATTTGTCATGGCGATTTGAACATGCAGAATATTTTGCTCGATCAGACAATGAACGTCTACCTGATCGACTTCTCAGAAACGAAACCCCGCTCGGTGGTCTCCGACTTTGCCCGGCTCGAAGCCATTTTCATGGTTGAACGCTCTCTGCTTGATAGCGATGAGCAAATGAAAGCGATGATCGAATTTGCCACCCGGTTTTATGGAACCGACCGATTAGATCAACTGCCCGCAAACAATTACCAGGGTAGCGGTGCCGATACGATAAAAAAGAATGTGTCGATGACCTTAAAAATGAGGGAATATGCTATTAAAAGCACGGGCGGCAACAGCAACCTTGCACCGTATTACTTTGCCATGCTTGAGTGGACCCTTCCAATCGTTTGCTATTACAGTTCTACACCCAATCATAAACGTTTTTCGATGATCGTGTCCGGGCTGTTGTGCGAAAAGGTGATGGAGTTGATGCCGGAGGAAAACCTATGATCTGGGAAAAACGGGGATTTCAGTTTGCAGTTTTGTTGATATTGGCCTTTATATGGGGCAGCTCCTTTATCCTGATGAAGATCGGGATGAAGAGCTTCAGCGACAGTCAGGCCGCGGCCATCCGTATATTTCTGGCAGCTTTGGTTCTACTCCCCTACTCGATCAAAAATCTGAAAAAGTTAAAACGGGTCGATTTGAAAAGCCTTCTGATTGCCGGATTCATTGGTAGTTTTTTCCCTGCATTTCTTTTTATGAAAGCCGAAACCCGCATCGACAGTTCACTGGCCGGGATGCTTAATTCGCTCTCGCCAGTCTTTACCTTGATTGTTGGACTGCTCTTTCATAAGACCGTTTTCCGCTGGATGCAGGTTGCAGGATTATCGTTGGGACTTGCAGGAGCTACCGGATTGATCCTTGCCGGAGAAGGTTTTCGTTTGGGAACATTCAACAGCTATGCCCTCTACATTGTACTGGCCACCAGCTTCTATGCCATCAGCATTAACCAGATCAAAGCCAAACTTTCGCATCTCACGGGGGTTGAGGTTACCTCGTTATCGTTTCTTTTTATAGGTCCTGTTGCGCTCCTCTATCTGGCAACAACCAATTTTGCACCTGTAATTGCGACACCCGGTTGGCCGCTTCACCTGCTGGCGCTGGCCGCACTGGGAATTGTAGGAACCGCCATGGCCATGCTGTTAATGAACAGTTTGATCCGTTACTCATCGGCTGTGGCTGCGGCATCGGTAACCTACATTATCCCCATTTTTGCTATTATGTGGGGCTTACTCGATCATGAAAAGATTACCGGACTCCATTTGATATGCATGGGTTTGATACTTGCAGGGGTTTACTTGATTAACCTGAAAAGAAGACCCCCCGCCCTAAAGGGAGCTTGACATTGTATAATATTCCAAACTGGTTTTTCCTTTTCTCCCTTTCAGAGAAGTGAGAGGGGTGTTTTTTCACTATTTTTGTTTCATAAACTTACATTTTATTATACCTTTTCTAAAGAAATCTATTCGAATAAAATGAAAGAGATAAAAATATTTGAAAACAAAAGAATCCGCTCTAACTGGGATAGTGAACAGGAAAAATGGTTCTTTTCTGTTGTTGATATCATTGAAGTTTTAACTGATAGCCCAAGACCGCGAAAGTATTGGAACGCCTTAAAGTCTAAGCTAAACCTTGAAGGAAGTGAGTTGTCCCAAAATATGGGACAACTGAAAATGCAATACATTTAAAAAACTAAATTTATAATGACACTCATAAAATCCATTTCCGGCATACGCGGAACCATCGGGGGAAAACCGGGCGACGGCCTCTCCCCCATCGACATTGTAAAATTCACAGCCGCTTACGCTACCTTCATTCAGCAAAAAGCGGGTAAAACCAATGTGAAAATCGTGGTAGGCCGCGATGCTCGTCTTTCAGGCATGATGGTCTGTTCACTGGTAGTAAGCACGCTGGTATCGATGGGTTGCGATGTGGTAAATATCGGCTTGGCAACCACGCCAACTACTGAAATTGCCGTTCCGAAGGAGAAAGCTGACGGAGGTATTATTCTTACCGCCAGCCACAATCCCAAACAATGGAATGCACTGAAACTGCTCAACGAAAAGGGAGAATTTCTGAACGACCAAGAGGGAAAAACCATTTTAAGTATTGCCGACAACGAAGCCTTTACGTTTGCCGAAGTTGATTTACTTGGCAAGGTTGAGATAAAAGATTATACCGATTTCCACATTCAGGAGGTGTTAAATCTGAAGCTTGTAGATGTTGCAAAAATAAAAGCTGCCAACTTCAAAGTGGCTGTCGATGCGGTTAACTCGGTTGGTGGGGTGGTTGTGCCCAAACTGCTGAAAGCGCTGGGCGTTGAAAACATAGTGGAGATCAACTGCGAACCTACCGGAAACTTTGCCCATACACCCGAGCCCATTGCCGAAAACCTGGTTGAAGTTGCCAAAATAGTTAAGGAGAAAAAAGTAGATGTCTGCTTTGTGGTTGACCCCGATGTAGACAGGTTAGTCATTCTCAACGAAGACGGAACCATGTTTAACGAAGAGTACACGCTGGTGGCAGTTTCCGATTTTGTGTTGTCGAAGACACCCGGAAACACAGTCTCGAACCTCTCGTCGACACGGGCATTGCGTGATGTAACCGAAAAGTATGGACAGACTTATACAGCCGCTGCTGTTGGCGAGGTAAATGTGGTGACCAAAATGAAGGAGACTAACGCCATCATTGGTGGCGAAGGTAATGGCGGGGTGATCTATCCCGAGTCACATTACGGACGTGATTCACTGGTGGGAATTGCCCTTTTCCTGACGTTACTGGCTGAAAAGAAGATGAAATGCTCGGAACTACGCGCTACCTATCCTGAATACTTCATATCAAAAAACAAAATACAACTTACACCCGAAATCAATGTGGATGACATTCTTGTAAAGATGAAGGCAAAATATTCCCATGAACAGGTAAACGACATCGACGGGGTGAAGATCGACTTTCCAAAGAGTTGGGTACACCTACGCAAATCGAACACCGAACCAATTATCCGCATTTATTCAGAAGCCGGAACAATGGAAGAAGCTGATGAATTAGCGAATCAAATTATTGGGGATATAGAAGAGATTGTCAGCCATTAGGAAAAAGTCAATAGTCATTGGTCATTATTGGAAAAAAGTCAATAGTCATTAGAAAAAGGATTTCTAATGACTATTGACCAATGACTTTTTTCTTATCTGTATTCCTTTATCAAAACGTTATTCGTACCGGAACCGTTATAACAACCAGCATCATACATAGCGTCTTTTCCACCGGCATGAATACCTTTGGCCCAAAGACTTACCGTATGGCTACCCGCCGAAATGTTTTTGAAAATTCCGGTAATGCTGACAGGATAACGAGTCGCTGCCAATTTGATTACACAGGTAGCATTTCCAATCGTTGTCGCCTTATCATCCACCCGAAGTTCGTAAATAACAGATGTAGTACCGGTTGCAAAAGTTCCTGCCCACAATACGGTTTGAACATTAATTTCCAGCCAGGTATCGGCATTAGCCTTGGTCAAAGTACCCATATCACCAACTTTCATGTAAGTTGTTGTAAAATCATCGAGAGACTGACAACCCGTTGGCTGAAAGGCAGACACTTTAGTCGAAATATCCTGCCACGAGGTTAAACCCGTCGCATCGGAAACCAAAACCTTTCCATTTCCGGGAGCACCCCCAGCGATTTTAACGGTACCATTCACTTCAAGATCGGCAGTCGGTACAACACCTGGATCAGTTTTAATCCCTACCTTCCTTTGTGTCAAATCTACAGTCATGGCAGCAGAAGTTTCTGAGCGTATAAAAGAAATTTGATCCAATGGATCGTTGTACACAATCCCCCAATATGGATAAGCAGGTGAATGACTGACGACCATTTTATTGGGATTGTTGGCTCCTTTACCATAGAGTGTGACCATGCCTGCATCTTCAGCACGAAGTGAGTATGGCACACTGATCAGTTGAGTTGTTCCCATTTCAACATAACTGGTTCCGCCATTGGGATCTATTTCAACTTTAAGGAATTTATCACCATTTGCCCAAACAATTGTGTCCATGGTTCCAGTTGCAATTGTACCGGCACCAATTTGTACACTATAGAGACCATACGTATTGGTGGTTACTTTGTGGGTTTCAGAATAGACAACTGTACCCGAAACTGTAAGATCGACAATTGATAATCTGATGCCTATCGATTGATTCGCTAATGGTTGTCCTGAGCTTGATCGAGCTATTCCCTGATAATTAATCAAATTTGGTGATTGTGCATTGAGTTGGTTTAGTGAAAACAATACCATAATCAGAAGGAAAAGAATAATTCGTTTCATATTTTCAATTTTTAAAGGTGGATAATCGGTTACTTTTGAATTTTGAATGTTTTTACAATTGCCTCATCACTATTTATGAAGCTTACTTTCAGGAGGTATACACCATTAGGAAAATTGGTTAAGTCAACCGATTGTTTAGAATTCAATCCATTAACTTTTGCTTCTTTTCTCAGGAGTGTTCTACCGCTTAAATCGACAAGCAGATAATTTAGCTTTCCTGTTTTTTCAAATGATGTTTCAAGAAAAAGGGTCTGTTTTCCCGGATCGGGATACACAACAATCTTGTCGTTATCGTTCTTCAATTGATCGACATTGTCGCTGATAGATTTGGAAGGTTGGAGAAAGCCTTGGGTAACAATCAGACTGTTCTTTGAAAAAGTTTCAACTGCGGCCATTTCACCAACCGACCATTCATAGGTAACAAAATTATAGGTTGCCGATCCACCCGTCGAGTTGATGGCCGATGGATCATTTTGGGCCCAACCACTTATCGTCAGGATGAAGCCCAGAGATAAAAAGAAAATTGTTTTTCTCATTGAGTATCGATTTAGGGTGAATATTTTTCTCTCATTATTGATGCTAAAAAAGGGAAATGAAGAGTCGGTTATGAATATCTTTTTTCTTTTTAGTGAATAATGAGATATTTTTACTTCAATACAAATTAAGAAAAAAACAGATGTGATCTGTGTATCAGGTTCAAAATCATCAATCAAGTTTCTATCCGTTATGAATTTACAGGAAACCGTTAAGATTATTCAGGAAACCGTTATGGCTTTACAGAAAAAAGTATTTATATTTGTTCGTAATTTTACGAACAACGAATGACAAAAAAAGAAATCATATCAGAAGAACATAAGAAAGCTGCCCGTTATGCCAAGGCATTGGGTCATCCAATCCGCATTTATGTGCTCGAATTACTTTCGAAACAAAGTTGCTGTTACAGCGGTGACTTAACCGAGGAACTACCCATTGCCAAATCGACTCTTTCGCAACACCTAAAAGAGTTGAAGGATGCCGGTTTGATCCAGGGTGAAATTGAGTCTCCAAAAATTAAGTACTGTATCAACAAAGAGAATTGGGCTGATGCTCAACAACTTTTTAAAAAGATAATGAAACTCTAACCATCCCTAAATTCCCTAAAGGGGACTGAAATACCCCCCAACCCCCTAAAGGGGGGGCGGGGGAACTACCCGATTTGGAGTTTAGAGAAATAAAAGGTTTAAAATATGTGGAAAAAGAAGAATAACGAAGAAAGCCCAAAGTCCCCGGAATTTATCCCGCAGAAGTCGGGAGGGGATTTAGGGGTTAATAAAAACAATAACTCACTACACCCTGCCCCCCCTTCAGGCTTCGACGTGAGCTCAGCCGAACGAGGTTGGGGGGTTTGCAAAATGGAAATCAAAGTTTTGGGACCCGGATGTCCAAAGTGCAAAACCCTAGAAAAATCGGTCATCAATGCATTAGCCGAATTGGATCTTGCTGCAGATGTAAGTAAGGTTGAAGACATTGTTGAAATAATGAATTATGGCGTAATGGTTACTCCGGCATTGGTTATCAACGGAAAAGTTGTCATGAAAGGTAGAGTGCCATCAGTTGAAGAAATCAAAACTTTAATCACAAAATAAATGAATATGAAACGGATTATCACATTATTCTCTATTCTATTGGTGCTTTCAATCACCTCGGCATACGCCCAGTGTTGCAAAAACGCAGCAAAATCAGCCGGTTGTGCAACTCCCTGTGTACAATCACAACAAACAGGCGCATCGGATGTTAAAGCCTATTATTTTCACGCAACCCGCCGGTGTGCAACCTGTATGGCTGTTGAAGATGTAACCAAAGCAGTGCTGAAAGAAAAATATGCAGAAAAAATTCCCTTCGAATCAATCAACCGCGAGGAGGACAGCAAGAACCCGTTGCTTGAAAAGTACAAGGTTAGCGGACAAACACTGTTGATTGTCAAAGGCGACAAAGTAATTGACCTGACAAACGAAGCGTTTTTGAATGCCCGCACAAACCCCGATAAGTTCAAGGAAAAGTTGAAATCGACCATTGATAAGATGTAAATTGCAATGGAAATCCTGCAAAACTTTCTTGAGAATTCGCAGTTTCCCTTGCTGTCGGCCTTTTTACTGGGACTGATGACTGCCATCAGTCCCTGCCCGCTGGCTACTAACATTACGGCAATTGGGTTTATCAGTAAGGATATTGAAAGCCGCAAAAAAGTATTCTACAACGGATTAATTTACACGTTGGGCCGTGCTGTTTCCTACACTTCTATTGGGGTACTCTTTTTCTTTGGAGCCGAACAATTCAAGCTCGAAGGGTTTTTTTCAACCTGGGGCGAAAAACTGCTTGGACCACTTCTAATCATTATTGGACTTTTTATGATCGGGGCATTCAACTGGGTGAAAATTCCAGACCTGGGTTCAATCACCGAAAAAATGGAGAACCGCGCCAATAAGGGGTTTTGGGGCGTTTTGCTTTTGGGAATGGTCTTCGCATTGGCCTTTTGCCCATACAGCGGCGTTCTTTACTTTGGAATGTTGATCCCCATGACCATCAGTAGTGCATCGGGACTTTACCTGCCCATTGTGTTTGCCATTGCCACGGGTATTCCGGTCATCATCTTTGCCTGGTTAATTGCCTTTTCCGTTAGTTCCATCGGAGGGGTTTATAACAAACTGAAAATTTTCGAACTGTGGTTCCGACGGGTGGTCGCCGTGCTGTTTATTGGGGTAGGGATTTACTACATCGTACAAACTTTTTAAAACAAATTATCAGATGAACAAAAAGGATCAACGCGCAAAATTGCCAATTCAACATCAATTTTAGGTCATCGAACAGATTATACTATTTTTTTGAGAACATAGTTCGCAATTTTGCGAACAACGAACAAGTAAAATTATGAAGCTTTTTAAAAACCGTTACATTATATCACTTTTGCTCCTCATTGGGTGGGTCATATTGTACCTTAACCTCAAGCCCATTGCAAATTTGCTGGTATTCAATCTTATCGGATTAAAATCTGGAACTCATCTGGGAGAATCGGTTTGGTTTTTCGTTTTTGAAGTGCCCAAAGTGCTGCTTTTACTTGTATTGATTGTTTTTGGGGTAGGCATTATTCGCAGTTACTTTTCGCCAGAAAAAACCCGGAAAGCATTGGAGGGAAAACCGCTGTTTGTAGGAAACATAATGGCGGCAATGTTGGGAATTGTTACCCCGTTTTGCTCCTGTTCTGCCATTCCGTTGTTCCTTGGTTTTGTTGAAGCTGGCATTCCAATCGGAGTTACATTCTCTTTCCTGATTGCCGCTCCCATGATCAACGAAGTGGCGATTGTTTTACTTATTGGAATGTTTGGCTGGAAGGTTGCCGCAATTTATGTAGGAACCGGATTGCTGATTGCCATTATCTCAGGTTGGATCATCGGAAAACTAAAACTTGAAAAATATGTGGCCGACTGGGTTTTCAATGTAAAAAGCATGGGCTCGACCGACGAAGAAGAAAAGCTGACCTTCTCTGATCGTATTGCTCACGGCTACCAGGTGGTACGCGAAATTGTTGGTAAAATCTGGATCTACATCCTCATTGGTATTGCCGTTGGTGCAGGTGCTCATGGTTATGTACCCGACAATTACCTGGCCGGTTTGCTGGGCGATCAAAACTGGTACTCTGTTCCGCTTGCCATTCTGATTGGCGTTCCGCTTTATTCCAATGCTGCTGGGATCATTCCAATAGTGAGTGTATTGATCGAAAAAGGGGTTTCGCTTGGAACTGCACTTGCATTTATGATGGCTGTTATAGCCCTTTCATTACCTGAAATAATCATCCTGAAAAAAGTATTGAAGTGGCAGTTTATAGCCATTTTCGTGGGAATTGTTTCGGTGGGGATAATGATTGTTGGCTATTTGTTTAATGCAATCTTATAAGTCCATACTTTACAATGCAGATCTGGATTCCCCCAAGAGGAAGGAAATTGGACAATAAGATCTCTCGTAAACGTTCATTTAATTAGTGTTATATAAAATGTAAAACCGCTTCAATCTGTTACAACCTACTCCCTCTCTTTGGGAGAGGGCCGGGAAGAGGCTAATATTCATCAACTATGAAAACAAATGCTCTTGGATTTATCGGTGGTGGCCGTATCACCAAAATCATTCTTCAAGCTTTTGCCAACGCCGAAACAAATTTGGATAGCGTTGTGGTTTACGATACAAACTCCGCCGTTCTTGCGGCGTTGAAGGAACAGTTTCCGTTTATCGAAACAGGTGAATTGTTACATGCTGCCAGCCAACAAACAGTGTTCATAGCCCTGCACCCACCTGTGATTATGGAAGCGCTCGACAAAATTGCCGAAGTAATTTCCGAAGGTACCGAACTGATTTCGTTGGCTCCCAAAATCACCATCGAAAAAATTGCATCGAAGGTAAGCAGCAAATACATTGCGCGTATGATTCCCAACGCCACATCGTACATCAACGAAGGGTTTAACCCCATCGCCTTTGCGCCCGAGATGGATAAAGAGGACCGCAAATCGATTAAGAAATTGTTGAGACCGCTGGGTAAAAACATAGAAACCGAAGAATCGAAATTGGAAGCTTACGCCATTACATCGGCCATGTTGCCTACCTATTTCTGGTTCCAGTTCCAGGAAATGGAAAAGATTGCTCAACAAACCGGTCTTACACCCGAAGAGGCATCAAAAACAGTGAAATCAACATTGAAGAAAGCCATCAAACTCTATTTCAATTCAGGCTTAACCCCTGCTGAAGTGATGGATTTAATCCCGGTAAAACCCATTGGTGAAAATCAGGATCAAATCATCGAAATCTATCAAACCAAGTTGATGGGGCTGTTTGGGAAGATAAAGCCGTAATTCAATATTTAAATAAAAAGTTTAGATTATAGTCGAAATAAATTTCATAACTTTGAAATGTTTCGATTATAATCTGATATTATGATTCTACGAGAAAGATATATAAAGCAGATTTCACCTTTTATCGATAAACCTATCATAAAGGTTATTACCGGCATCCGCAGGTGTGGTAAAAGTACGTTCCTTAAACAAATTCATCAATCACTTATTGAGAAAGGTATAAAATCAGAAAACATCCTTTTCATCAATAAAGATTCACTCGAATTTGATTGGATAACCGAATACAAACAATTGGCTGCCCATGTAACTACTTGCTTTAATGGAATTAAAGGGAATAGATATTTGTTTATCGACGAAGTTCAGGAAATTGAAGGATGGGAAAAAGCGCTTTCAGGATTTCTTACTGATGGAGTAGCCGATTTGTTTATTACCGGTTCCAATTCCCGATTGCTTTCGTCGGAATTGGCTACTTACATATCAGGCCGATATGTTGAGATAAAAATCTATACCCTCACTTTTTCTGAGTTTTTAAAGTTCAGAAATGTTTCTGCACCTGAAAAAGACGAATTGGAATTTGCACTGTTTATGAAATTTGGCGGTTTCCCTGGAATACATCGCATGGAATACGACGATGAAGTTGTAGAACAGTACATTTCTGCCATCTATAGCACGATCCTTTTAAAAGATGTGGTTGCACGTAACGGGTTGCGCGATATTGCCTTACTTGAACGAATAGCACAATTTACCGCCGACAATTGTGGCAATATCACTTCATCGAAAAAAATTGCCGACTTTTTGAAATCGCAAAGGATTAAAGGGTCAGTCGATACAGTTCAAAGTTATTTGAACATGCTCACAGCAGCTTATATTTTTCACAAAGTGAACAGGTTCGACATTAAAGGAAAACGGCTGCTCGAAATTCATGAAAAATATTACTCGGGCGATATTGGCTTAAAACACAGCTTGCTGGGCTATAAAATAAACGATATTTCGGGCCATCTTGAAAACATTGTTTTTTTAGAGCTTTTAGCCCGGGGATATAAGGTCAACATTGGGAAAATTGATGAATTGGAAATCGATTTTGTAGCAACCAAAAGCAACAAACAAATCTACATTCAGGTTGCTTATTTACTTGCTGACGCAAAAACAATTGAGCGCGAATTTGGAGCACTCGAGAAAATACCCGATAACTATCCAAAAATAGTTTTATCGCTTGATAAATACCTCGATAGTAATCGAAATGGAATAAAATGGTATAACCTTATCGAATTTCTAAAACTTGATCAGATAGAAATGGCTGAAATAAACCAATAAATTGTCATGTTGAAAAAGATTCTACCGTGGGTTGTGTTCATCGCACTCTTTGGACTGATTATCATTGGATTTGCTTTAAAGGACAACATGAACAACTACCTTTCTAAGGGGTATTATTCGGCAGCTGAGTTATTTGGCAAGCTTCAAAACAGGTGAATATCTATTTTCTGACCAGCAATAGTTTCCGTCTAATATAAAAATCCAAAAATCCAAAGCGGAATATGGTTGGCATATCCATATTCAATTCCGTCGCTGGCGACGTAACTGTTGGGGATACCTTCAATTTGTTTTGAAGTCTTATTCTTTCCTCCTATTTCAAAAGTAAAGCGTTTATCGATTAGAAAATCGGATTTGCTGCTGGAATGAACTTGATGCTTCACCGACAATTGTTGACAAAAAAATGTTTCCCGTAAGGTGCCGGTATTTGGACTTCCTTCGCACAGCGAAAACATGAAATTTGGATTTCCGAGATAAATTTTATTCGGCTTGACAAATAACGAATCACTGGCACCGGGGCTATTTAATAGGTGAATCAACCCTCCCCTGTACAATAAATCGAGGTATTTTAAAACCGTTTTACGGTCGATTTCAGTTTGCGAAGCCAGCTTGCTGATATTAGGCGTATAAGGCACTTGCTCGCTGATAATTTTCAGCATCATCTTCATTTTTAAAACATGAGCATAGTCAATCGGCGTAATCGATGGTAAATCGTAGTCCAGAATCATGTTCACCACATTTAGTATCCTTTCGTGGTATTTTGAATGGCTATCTTTAAAGAACGGGAAAGCTCCAAAATTAATGTACTCGTTAAAATACGCCAAGGGTTTAATTTTGGCAGTTACCGAATGGGCTATTTCAATATGTTTTGCCAACAGTTCATCTAAAGCAACTTTCGGAAAATTTATACCATGCTCTAATTCAATAAATTCCCTAAATGAAAGGGGAGGCAAGCTATACGACGACAAACGCCGGCTAAGGTCACCCTGCCCTTTGTACAATTCCAACATTGAAGAGCCACTGAAAACAACTTTTAACTCAGGATAGTTGTCGTATATGTTTTTCAACTCAATCGACCAGTTGGGGTATTTATGTACCTCGTCGATGTACAACGCTTCGCCTCCCAATTTAACAAAGCTGTCGGCCAATTCCGTCAATAGATTATTGGTGAAATAGATATTGTCGAGGCTTACGTATAGTGCCTTATTGCTGGTTCCATAAGTTGCCTTCATATTTTGCAACATCAGGGTGGTTTTACCGGCCCCCCTGCCCCCAACGATCGAGATTAACCGGTCGCTCCAATCAATTTCATCAATCATATAGCGCTTAAACACATCCGATGTGTTCATTAAGCGTTTGTTTGATAAGCCTATCAGCAATTCCATTTTTTAAAATGTTGTTTGTAAACCACAAATATAAATTTATTTTGTGGAATATATTCAGCGTATTTTAACTTTTATTGATGTATGCACACATCAATTTAAATTTCTATTTGTGGTTTGCATTCCCCATAATTGTTTTTTATCGCGTATCAAATTAACAATCTGATCATTGGACTTTGTTTTTTTGTCCAAACATGCTGTCAACTTATTTTTGTAACAATCCCTCAATTTTTTGTCAAGTTTGAGAATCAGCAAGAATCACTATTACAGAGCCGGCCATGCCACACTACAATTCTCTCTTCAATCATGGCAGGGCAAGAGTCGCTGTTACCGACCCTGATTTGTCCGTTCACACTAAACCGGCCATTTATAATGTAATAAAAATGTAATCGTTTTTTCTTTTGAATAAACGTTTTATGTCGTATGTTTGCGACATAAAACATTAACGAATGATTAAGAGAGAAATATTTGATCCAGAACTTCAGGAACTGGCTCTTTTTGCCAAAGTGATATCACATCCTGCCCGATTAGCAATTTTAAAGTACTTAGCAGAAACGAAAACCTGTATATCGGGCGACATCTCAGATTATTTACCGTTAAGCCGTACTACGGTATCGCAACACCTGAAAGAACTACGCGATTTAGGTTTAATACACGGTACCATCGACGGGTTAAAAATCAATTATTGCTTATGCAATTCCGAAATTGGGAAGTATATGCAACTATTCGATTCGTTTTTTACGCCTATAAAAATGAATGCTGTCGATTGTAAAATCGACTAATTATACAGAATGAGAAACCAAATCAATCAAATAATCATTTTAAAAGATTAGAGTTATGAGACAAATTCAAAAATGGTCATTGTTATCCTTTTCAATCATTTGCTTTTCGGCATTAACCGCTTGTGGAAATTCAAATGCAGGTAAAAATCAGGCAAATTCAAAAGTTGAAGTAAAACAAAATACTCAACCAGAGCAACAAGCATCAGGAACAAGAACTGTATCAAAAATTCAATCAGAACTCGACAAAGCAAAGAAAGCGGGTAAAGCGGTTTTTGTAGTGGTAACCGGAACAGGTTCTTCAGATACCGACAAAGCGAAGGAAATTGCCAAAGGTGCGAATGGCATTTATAAAAATGCAATCGTGGTTGAAATGAACCGCGACGATGCAGCAAATTCAGCATTAGTAACCGAATGGCGATTGGCCGGAGCGCCTCTTCCTCTCATTCTGGTTTTATCATCAAAAGGTCAACCTGCCGGAGGCCTATTACTTGCTCAGGCAACTGCCGAAAATGTTGCTGCCCTTGTACCTTCACCAAAAATGGAAGCAGTTTATGATGCCATCGGCAGTAGTAAACATGCCATTGTGGTATTCACAAAAAGTTCGTTTGTTGATAAAACCGAAGTACTAAAAGTTGCAAAAGAAGCTGTTTCGAAATTAAACAACCAAGCTGTTTTGGTCGAGGTTGATATGGACGACATTAAAGAAACTGGTTTTATGAACCAACTTCGCATCGATAAATTAACAGCTAAAGCATCTACAACATTAGTCATAAATAAACAAGGTCAGGTGGCTGGCACATCAACCACCGTTCCCGATGCAGCGAAATTGGTTGCCGCAGCAACAGCCCCTGTCAAAAGCGGTTGTGGCCCAGGTTGCGGCCCCGCAGGCTGTGGTAAATAAACTAAAAAAATGAGATTAACAGATCTAACCATAAAAGAGCTTTGGCATCGAAAATCACAACTGATTTCGGGGTTACTGGCCATTACTTTGGGTATTGGGGTTATTGTGGGTATCCGTTCTATTTCAGTTGTATCTGAAAAAGCCGTTGCCATAAACCTCGATAATTTGGGGGCGAACATTCTGGTTTTGCCTCAGGCCGCTAGTGTCGACAATTACTATTCAGCCGATATTGATGCGCCTACTTTTCCTGAAAGCTATGTAGAGAAGATTGTGACCTCTACTTTGCCCGGAGTCGATAACATGTCACCCAAATTAACTCGCAGGGTTAAAATTGGGAACGAAAATATTGTACTGACAGGAATTCTTCCAAAAAGTGAAATTGCATCAAAACCAATTTGGCAATCTGGTGGTTTGTTGGGGAATAAGGTTAATGCCAGTTGTGCCCCTGCTCCCGGAACGGAACCTGCAAAATACATTGACGAAAAATTGCAACGAAAAGGGATTGATACCCTCGCTGAATCTGATTGTTTCATCGGTTCAGTGGTTGCTCAAAAGCTCCAGACAAAAGAAGGTGGAACCCTCACCATTAAAGGAAAAACATTCAATGTAGTAAAAATTATTCCCGAAACCGGAACCATCGACGATGACCGCGTATTCGCAAATCTGCATACCGTACAGGCTCTTCTAGGAACAGGGGAACAGATCAGCGCCATAGAGATTATGGGTTGCTGTAGTGCCATCTCTGATGGGTTGTTGAGTAAGTTGAGGAATATTTTACCAGATACCCGAATTACCACCATTGGACAAATCGTTTCTACTCAAATAGAAACGAACCGACTGATGAATAAAATCTCGTTGGTTTTCCTGATCATCATTCTTTTTGTGGGTGGAATCTCCATTGGAAACTACATCTGGGCAAATGTAAACGAACGCAAAAAAGAGATTGGCATTCTCCGCATGATTGGCTATCACAGGCGGCACATCTATTACATCCTGATTTTAAAAGCGGTGATTATGGGAATAGTGGGCGGAATCGCCGGATACATTGTAGGTACATTGGCCGCTATCTGGCTTGGCCCTCAGTTTGCCGGTATTGAAGTAAGTCCGATCTATATTTTACTACTTCTATCCATTGGCTTATCCGTTTTCATATCAATAGTGGGTTCTGTAATTCCTGCTTATATGGCTGGTAAAATTGAACCGTTCTCAAACATGCAGGAGGATTAATCAATTTGAAAATTAATTGATTTGAAGATTTGAAAATGAAAAAATTAGGTGGTAAGAAATTTAATCAATTGACACATTTTCAAATCAACACATTGGCACATTTTCAAATTAGCACATTTTCAAATTAAAATTATGCTGATACAAATCAATAATCTCACAAAAACCTATCAACACCACGATGGGGCTATAAACGCAGTCGACAACCTTACGCTCGACATTCCCAAAGGTTCATTTGTAACTATAACCGGGGCATCGGGTTCGGGTAAAACAACCCTGTTGTTAATTCTGGGTGGTTTATTGCGCCCAACATCGGGAACAATGGTTTATAATGACAAAAAGATTAACCTTCACCACGAAGAAGAATTGGCCAATTTCAGAAGCGATCATGTAGGTTTTGTGATGCAAAGCTTTGCGCTAGTTCCTTACCTCACTGCTACCGAAAACATTATGGTTGCGTTGAATGTAAAAAGCAAAGACACGGCTGCCAACAAAAAGCGCGCAATTGAACTGTTGGAATGGGTTGGTTTAGATGACCGCATTACCCATTATCCCAAAGAGCTTTCGGCAGGTCAGCAACAAAGGGTTGCCATTGCCCGTGCATTGGCCAACAACCCCGATTTGCTCTTGGCCGATGAACCCACCGGCAACCTCGATCCCGGTTTGTCAGAAGAAATACTGACCATTTTGAAAGAAATAAACCGCGATCATAAAACAACCGTAGTGATGGTAACACACAGCCCAATGGCTGCTGAATATGGCGACACAAAAATCCAGTTGAAAAATGGAAAGTTGGATGCTCGGTTTAGGATAACATCCAGTATCGAGTATCCAAAATCCAGTATCTAATATCTAATATCCAAAAAAATGAAAGTTTTGATTCTTTGCACCGGAAACAGTTGCCGCAGCCAAATGGCACACGGCTTTCTACAATCGTTCGACCCAAACATTACTGTTTGTTCCGCTGGGACAGAAGCTTCAGGCAAGCTCAATGAAAAAGCTGTTGCCGCTATGAAAGAAATTGGCATCGACATCAGCCACCACACCTCCGATTCAGTTGATCTATACCTCGATCAGGAGTGGGACTATGTAATTACCGTTTGTGGCGGCGCGAATGAGAACTGCCCGACTTTCCTTGGAAAAGTGAAACACCGCTTGCATATTGGTTTCGACGATCCAAGTCACGCCGTTGGTACCGATGAGTTCATCTGGAGCGAATTCCGCCGGGTACGCGACGAGATTAAAGATGCTTTTTGGAAATTATACCAGGAGAATATGCTAATGAAATAAAATGCTAATGTGCTAATATTTTAGTTTCGAAAAAGTTCGAGAGTATCGAATTAGCACATTGTCACATTAGCAAATTAGCAAATTGTCGAATTAGCAAATTAACATTATGAAAACACGTCTCAAATTTCTCGACCGTTTCCTCACATTGTGGATTTTCCTCGCCATGTTTGCAGGGGTTTTTATGGGTTGGTTGAGTCCCAAAGTAGCCGAATTCTGGAATAGCATGTCATCGGGTACAACCAATATTCCAATTGCCATTGGGTTGATTGTGATGATGTACCCGCCACTGGCCAAGGTGAAATACGAAGAGCTGGGCGATGTTTTTAAAAACACAAAAATACTTGGTCTTTCCTTGGTTCAGAACTGGATCATTGGTCCTGTTTTGATGTTTGCATTGGCCATAACCTTCTTCAAAATTTTTCCAGGAGAAAATAATGCCAACCTTCCGTACATGTATGGAATCATCCTGATTGGACTTGCGCGTTGCATTGCAATGGTGATTGTTTGGAACGATTTGGCCAAAGGAGACCGTCAATACGCCGCCGGATTGGTAGCCTTTAACTCCGTTTTTCAGGTGCTGCTGTTTTCTGTTTATGCTTATCTCTTTATTGCCATTCTTCCGGGCTGGTTCGGAGTCCCCGTAAACGAAACAGTTTCTCAAATAACGATGGGCTCTATCGCGAAAAGCGTGTTTATCTACTTGGGAATACCAATGATTGCAGGATTCCTAACTAGATTCATCCTCACACGTGTAAAAAGCAAGGTTTGGTATGAAACAAAATTTGCACCTAAAATAAGCCCGTTAACTCTTATCGCTCTATTATTCACTATTGTTGTGATGTTCTCACTCAAAGGCGAATACATTGTTAAAATCCCGCTGGATGTTGTGCTGATTGCAATTCCTTTGTTGATTTATTTTGTGGTGATGTTCGTCTCCTCATTCTTCATGAGCAAGAAAATTGGAGCAACTTACGAGCAAGCCACTACCCTTTCGTTTACAGCGGCCAGTAATAACTTTGAACTGGCAATTGCCGTAGCCATCGCTATTTTTGGTATCAATTCCGGCGAAGCTTTTGCAGGTGTCATTGGCCCTCTGGTCGAAGTTCCTGTGATGATAGGTTTGGTGAATGTGGCGTTTTGGTTTAAGAAAAAATTTATTTGATCTGATAGGCCATCAATGCTTTACCATGACGGATGTATAAAACCCCTTTGTTGATTACAGGATGGGCCATGTGTTCTTTGGTACCTTTTGAAATTGTGAATTTGCTGACCAATTCCATTTTCCCATTAACCAAGCCAATCAGATTCACGTTGCCATTGTCACCATAACAGTATAACTGATTATCGGCAGATATTAATACACCTCGCATGTTTTTTAATGAATCTGTCACAGCGCCAGTGTTAGTGTCGATACACTTTATACTTTTATCAGAAGAAGAGGCAAAAAGTTGATCTCCTATTTTTACAAAACCTGTTACCCCATTAACCACCTCTGAGTTATGCCATATTTCTTTTATACTCTTTCCATCAGCCGATAATTCAAATTTAAAAGCACCAAATCCTTTTTCAGCATTTGTAACACCATAAATATATCCATCGGAATAAACAGGGGTATTGCTATGATCGGCATCCCCTTTTACCGAATCTTCTTTCACCGACCATAATAAATCTCCATTTTGGGTATCAATTCCCATCAGGTAATGATGCGACAAAGTCACAAATAGTTTACGTTGTGGAAGTTGTATAAATATAGGAGAGCAAAATGAAATTGGATCGGACATAGCTTTTGAAGTCCAGGCAATTTTACCTGTCAATTTATCAAGTGCGACTACATTCGATTCCTTTCCACCGGGTAAACAATAAACCATTTTTTCATCAACCAATAACGATTCGCTGTAACCAAAATAATTGATGATTCCTTCCAGATCATCTACCATGTGTTTTGACCAAATCTCCTTCCCGGTTTGAGCGTCGAAACAGGCGATGCGCCCAAGGCCAGAACAAACGTATACCATCTGACCAAATACTGTTGGAGTAGAACGCGAACCTGGAAATCCTGCCGAAAACTCTTTCCCGATAAACTCAGGTCCGTTAGGCGATTTCCAAAGCAGTTTTCCGTTCAAGTCGAAAGCAAAAAGATGACTAACACTGTCGACTTCGCCGTTCACATACAATGTGTTGCCCGAAACAACCGGAGAACCGTAACCATGTCCAATTGCCTCGGTTTCCCAAAGCAGTTTAGGCCCGTCGGCAGGCCATGCTTTCAGCAAACCCGATTCTTGATAAATACCATCGCGGTTTACACCACGCCACTGAGCAGTGTTTTGATTCATTTTGGTACAACCTGCAAGAAGCAAAACGGTAATAACGGCAAGGAAAAATAGATTCTTCATTGATTTTCGATTTGTTTGATTTATTTTATCTGATAAGCCATCAACGCTTTACCATGTCGGATGTATAAAACCCCTTTGTTGATTACCGGATGAGCGAGGTGTTCTTTCGTTCCTTTTTCAACTTTGAACTTGCTAATCAGCTCTAATTTCGACCCGTTTAATCCGATCAGGTTCATGTTTCCGTTATCGCCATAACAGTAAAACTGATTATCGGCATAAATCAAAGCGCCACTGATATTTTTAACCGAATCAACCACAGCGCCAATAGCTGTATCAATGCACTTCAACCTTTTGTCTCTCGAAGTTGCATACAGTTTATTATCAATCAGAACAAAGCCGCCCATTATATTCTTCATATCGCCATTTTCCCACACTTCCTGCACAGATGTCCCATCGGACGAAAGTTTCAGTTTCAACGTACCTGTGCCTTTTTCCACACCCGAAATACTGTAAATATATCCGTCGGAATAGATTGGAGTATTGCAGTATTCGTCGTCAAACTTCAATGAGTCTTCTTTAACCGACCACAGCAATTTGCCATCTTTTGCATCCAGGGCGAACATGTGATCTTTCGAATTGGTCACAAACAGTTTTCGTTCGGGAAGGGTAATCATCATTGGGGAACAGAACGCTGCGTTTTGAGATAATGCTTTTGATGTCCACACCACATTTCCGGTTAACCGGTCGAGACAAACCACGTTTGACTCTTGCCCCCCGGGATAACAGTACACATAATTACCATCGGCCAAGAGCGATTCACAATAACCAAAATAGTTGAGCGCCCCGCCAAAATCGGCCACCATTTGTTTCGACCATACCTCTTTTCCGGTTTTGGCATCGATACAGGCAATGCGGCCAAGACCCGAACATACATAAACCAATCCGTTGTAAACTGTTGGAGTAGAACGCGAACCTGGAAAACCAGCAGAAAATCCATCACCAAAAAACTCCCGTCCGTTGGGTGTTTTCCATTGCAGTTTTCCATTCAAATCGAAAGCAAAAAGATGGCTGATACTGTCGACTTCTCCATTCACATACAATGTGTTGCCCAAAACAACAGGGGAACCGTAACCATGACCAATAACCTCGGTTTCCCAAAGCAGTTTAGGCCCTTCGGCAGGCCATGCTTTCAGCAAACCCGATTCCTGGTAAATACCATCTCGGTTTACACCACGCCATTGGGCTGTGTTTTGATTCATTTTAGTACAACCTGCCAGAAGCAGAACAGAAATAACAGCAAGGAGAAGTGTATTCTTCATAGATTTTTGATTTGGTTGATTTATTTTATCTGATAAGCCATCAACGCTTTGCCATGCCGGATGTACAAAACCCCCTTGTTGATGATTGGGTAGGCAATATGTTCTTTGGTCCCCTTTTCAATTTTGAACTTGCCGGTAACTTCCATTTTAGTACCAGAAAGGTCAATCAGGTTTACGTTGCCATTATCGGCATAACAGATCAGTTTATTGTCGGCAAAAATAAGGCTGCCGTTCATACTCGATAACGTATCGGTAACAGCTCCGGTTTCGGTATCGACACACCACAGTTTTTTATTCTTCGAGGTTACATACAGGTTGTTTTTGGCAACGATGAAACCTCCAAAAAGATTCTTGGCATCGGCATTGCGCCACAACTCCTGAACCGATTTTCCATCTGGAGAAAGCTTCAATTTCATTGCCCCTTTGCCCTTTTCAATTCCGGAAACACTATAAACAGATCCTTCGGAATAGATTGGAGTGTTGCAATATTCATCGTCGTATTTTGCTGAATCGTCGAAGCACGACCAAAGCAGTTCGCCGTTAACCGCATCGAGGGCAAAGACATTTTCTTTTGCAGTAGTAATAAACAGTTTTCGTTCGGGCAGGTTAATAAGCATTGGTGAACAGAAGGCTGCCTTTTGACCTATTCCTTTCGACAACCAAACGGTATTTCCGGTAAAGCGGTCGAGGCAAACCACATTCGATTCTTCTCCGCCGGGATAACAGTAGAGGAATTTACCATCGACCAGCAACGATTCACTGTACCCAAAGTAGTTAAGTGATCCTCCAAAATCGGTTACAAAATGCTTGCTCCATATCTCTTTACCGGTTTCGGCATCAATGCAAGCCATGCGGCCAAGCCCGGAGGTGATATAAACCAATCCTTCGTAAATGGTAGGTGTTGTCCGTGCTCCGGGAAATCCTGCCGAAAAGCCATCGCCATTGAATTCACGCCCGTTAGGGGTTTTCCAAAGCAAGTTACCATTAAGGTCGAACGCAAATAGGTGGGCAACGGTGTCGATCTCCCCGTTGACATACAGCTTGTTGTTATACACAACCGGCGATCCGTAACCATAACCAATGGCTTCGGTTTCCCAAAGCAGTTTAGGACCTTCGGCAGGCCACGTAGCAAGTAATCCGGTTTCGTTATAGATTCCATCGCGGTTAGCGCCCCTGAACTGGGCAATGGGTTGACTTTGTGCTGCAAAAGCTGCAAGAAGCAGGATTGTGGTAAAAATGTTTTTCATAGCTATTTTTTGATTCGGTTTGTTTGATCGACCTCAAAAATAGAAGGAAAGAAGGAAAAAACAAACAGGGGGCGTGTTAATGAGGTATAACATTGAGGGTCAATATCTAAAAGAATATTAATAAATCAAACACATTTTAAATCAAAAAAAGTATTTTTGAAAGTTATACCATTGATTTTGTAAAAGTTTTTGTAGCTTTATGTCCAAGTTAACTTTCTCTAAATTAACAACTCATGGATTACCGATTAGAACTTCTTGATGACTCAACTTTTGAAGATTTAGTCAATACAATTTGCCAAAAAATACTTGGAACTGGTGTGATTTCATTTTCTCCAGGGCAAGACGGTGGACGGGATGGAAAATTTTCTGGAACTGCACAAAATTATCCAAGTACGGCTGCACCTTGGTCAGGAAAGTTTATTATTCAGGCAAAACACACCAATAATCCGATTTCATCATGTTCTGATTCAGATTTCGAGAAAATTGTGAAGAATGAGATCATAAAAATCCAAAAACTAAAAAAAGATGGAGGCATCGACTGCTATTTACTTTTCACAAACAGAAAATATACTGGCGTAAAAGGTGAAGAACTACGTAAAAGAATTGAAATTGAAACAGGAGTTGTAAATTCTGAAATAATTGGGAAAGAAACAATTGATGACAGATATCTTAACCAGCATAAAGAGATTGTTCGACAATACAGATTGGACTTACACCATATCCCTTTTGATTTTTCGGATGAAGAGATTAAGGACATCATTCTCACTTTTAAAAACCAACTTCGCTTCATTGAAAACGATTTAAAAGCAGAAGTTGACCGAATAAAACATGATTTTAGCTATATAGACAAAAAAGACAAAAACAAGAGAAACAGATTAGGAGAAGAATACTTTCAAAATGAAATTGCAGCCAAATCGTTGATGGATTTTGAAAAGATTGAGCGATTTCTCGCATTACCTCAGAATGAAGAATTAAAAGATTACTATTTTGATGTTGTTTCAGAACTAAGCAACCTGATTACAATAAAAAGAGATAATTTTGATGCCTTTGAAGAGATTTTCTTGTTTATTTATAAGATGATTTGTGACGGCAGCAAAGAGTTAAAAGGAACCAAAAGACACGTAACAACGTTTTTACATTACATGTATTACAATTGTGAAATTGGTTTAAAAGAATGATAAGACCCGACAGACATACAAACCCCGATTTTTCGGTTATTAATATCAGTGCTTTTATTTTGAAGCAACTGAATGCTTTTTATGCTATTAGTTATGATTCTCTTTTGAAAAAGGTAATTGATACGCTGGGCGAAGAGTCAAAAGAGAATTATCCGTATGCCTTAAATTTCCTCTATTTGTTAGGAAAACTGAATTATCAACAAGAAATAGACTCATTTACATTGATCCATGAAACTAAGTAAATTATACTGCAATCAGCCTGGTTTTAAAAACATCCAGTTCAATTTGAACGGGATCAATGTAATTTATGCCGATGTAAAAACCGAAATCAAGGAGAAAAAGAATTCACACGACTTGGGCAAAACGAAGCTGGCTGAGCTTATCGATTTTTTATTTCTAAAGAAAATATCCAAAGAGCATTTTCTATTAAAACATGAAAAGGAGCATTTTAAAAATCATGTTTTCTATTTGGAAATTTTTCTTAATTCAAGGCAATATCTCACAATAAAACGAGCAGCTCAAAACAACACAAAAATATCTTTTGCGGTTAATGATGCTTCAATAAACGAATTTAGACCACCACTTAACTGGGAATATACTGATTTAACAATTGAGAAAGCGCAAAAACAGCTTGCGGAATATATATCCTTAGATTTTTTTTCTAACAAATCTTATAATTACCGAAAAGCCCTGAGTTACAGCCTTCGTACACCGCCAGACGATTATTCTGATGTTTATCAGTTGTCAAAATTTCAAGGAGGGCAACATGTCTATTGGAAACCTTTTATGTTTGATCTTTTGGGATTTGACGGAACTCTTCTTGAACTTAAATACCAGAACGATGAACAAATAAAAGAGATCAATAAGTTCATTGATAATCTTAAGAAAGAATATTCAATAAGAGTAGATGATCGTGATGATTATGTAGCTCAAATGCAGGATATAGAAAAAGAGGTTCGAGAAACAGAGCAACAGCTTGATCGATTCAACTTTTATGAACAAGACAAAGAATTGGTTAAAAGAGGCATTGAAGATATTGAGACATCTATTAGCCAATTGAATTCAACTGCATATAATCTCAACTATGAAATTGACCGATTAAGGAAATCGTTAAAAAACAAGTTTGCCTTCGATCTAAACAAAGTTGATAAGGTTTTCAAGGAGTCACAAATCTTATTTCCCGATCAATTAAAGCAAGATTATGCCAATCTGATCGATTTCAATAATAAGCTTACCAGTGAAAGAAATAAACTTTTAAAATCCTCTTTGGAAAAAAAGTCATGTGAACTGTCAGACATTAACATTCAATTACAAAACCTGAATAAACGGAAAGAAGAACTGCTCTCTTTTATCCAGGATACCGATAGCTTTAAGAAATTTAAGAACCATCAAAAAAATCTTGTGAAAACTGAAGGTCAACTTTTTTCTATTAAAGAAAAAATCAACAAGATTGATACAATTATTCAAAAAGAAGAGGAAATTAAAGGGCTGGAAGAAACAATTAAGGGAACCGTACAGAAATTGAAGCAATTATACGGAAGTACAGAAAAAAACATACGATATTCAGAAATTAGAACGAAATTTTCGGAGTACTACAAAGCGATAATGGATGAATCTGCAAATATCTCATGGCAGATCAACTCCATCAACAATGTAGATTTTATCCAACCAAAGGTTCATAGCAAAAAAGACGAGCAAAAAGAAACAGCAAAAGACGAAGGCAATACCTATAAAAAGTTGCTTTGTGTTACTTTCGATTTAGCTATCCTTACTTCCTATAATACTGAATCTTATTTTCGGTTTGTTTACCACGACGATGTGCTTTCACAACAAGACAATGGAATAAAAAACCGATTAATCGGACTGATAAAGGAATTAACCACTCAATTTGATTTTCAGTACATTTTATCCGTAATTAAGTCTGACTTACCTCATGACGAAAGTGATGATTTTGTTTATTTCAGTGAGGATGAGATTGTATTAAAACTTCATGATAGGGATGAAAGTGGTACATTGTTTGGTTTTGAATTTTAGACCATAACTCCTTTTAATAAATCAGAACGCATATCCGAATACATGGAGACACATTTTGTACAACCCTACTTTGAGGTTGAAGAGGCATAATGACTCCTGAAAGCCCGGTCGACAATCACATTGGCCAAAAAAGGCGGCAATCCTAACGTTGCCGAGGTTTTCCGGCAAAACTGAAGAGGTTCTGCCTCTTCTCCAACATAGTTTTCCTTCACTGCCTTGTCAATCTGTTTCAGGTAAGCTTCACCTTCGGCAATCAACTTTTCAATTTCTTCTTTGTCGGTATAAGCAGGTGTCCACGAGGTCAGAAGTATTTGGTAATCTTGTTTTCTGATCGCATCAAGCGAGGCCATTAACTGAACGTAGTTGTCGTAATTGGGAATGTCGTTCTTTAGCGGGATTGCATCGCCTGTAAACAGCACGCCATCTTCGCAGAACAGAAGGCTGAGCATCCCCGCTGAATGGCCGGGTGTGTGAATGACCTCAACCGAAATTTCACTTCCTAGATTCAATGTTTGTTTGTTGCTCAAAAATTCATCAATCTTAACCGAACGGTCGACCAAGTTGAAGAAGCCAGGAACCGGGCGTTCCTTGACTTGTTGTTCAATATTTTCAATCCACGATTTTTCAGCTTCGTGTGCCATAATTTTGCAGCCGGTAAGTTCATTAATCCGGGCGGCGCTGCCAATGTGGTCGGGATGAGAATGCGATAAAATGACGGTTTCGATTTCTGTAAACGACCGGCCTTTCTCTTCGATGTAGTTGAATATCTGCTCTTCGCTGCCCTTCACCGCGGTATCTATTAAAGTAATTTTTTCGCCAAAAACGATAATCACATTGACAAAACGGGGCAATATCTTTTCTGGCGTCAACTGGATGTTGAAGTCAATTCGTAACTGGTGGATATTATTGGTAATCTTCATGATTATAAATTTTATGCAGTTAAATAATTTTTGGTCAAACCATCCTTGTCGACCTTCTTACACGATACTGCCGCCTTGAAAATTTAATCTACAATTCGCGCCGATAGCTCCTCAAGCGCTTTATCGAGAGGTAAATCGTGACCCTTCATCATCTGCTTCAATTCATCAGTCACATAATAATCAGGGGCAATACCAATTCCTTCGAGATAGTTTCCCTTTTCATCGCTAAGTCTATTTCCATTGGGAGCATAAACAACCTGCGCCCCCAAACGAAATTTCCATCCGTTTGGCAAAACATTTTCCAAAACGGATGAAAATGCCCCGCAGGTTGAATCGCCAACGGTGATCGTATTCGATTGTGATTTCATTCCAAGGATGAAATGATCGGATGAGCTGGCCGAGAAACTATTCATCAATATAGCCACCGGCATATTTTTCAACCCATCGGTATGTGGATTTGTCCAATGCTCACTAATCTTCGTGAAATCGGTATGTTTCGGTCCGTTTCGAAATTGTGATTGCATGTAAAGTTTCTTTTCAGATGCAAAACTGTTCAGCGAATTGACAAAAGCCTCCGTTCTTCCACCTCCATTAAACCTCAAATCGATAATAACCGCATCCTGCTGGTTAAAAGAGTCGATGGCCTGCTGGATAAAGTCATTCGGATAATCGCTGATGCTGAATGTTGGGATGCAGATGTAGCCAATTTTCCTGTTTTCATAAGGAATTGTACCCCAGAAATAAATCCATCCGGAATAATCGCCCGACTCGTATTTCCCAGCCATATAATCCGATTTGATTTTATTCTTCAAATAGGTAACATTATTCATACTAGTATTCTTAACATCGCTGAAAAACGACTTCGATCGCCTGTTCCACGAACGGTAATAACCTATTTTCTGAGCATACAAATCAGCATGACCGTCGTTTAACTCATTCAACAGACCACTCAATGCACTAAACAATTGCTGATCGGAAGAGTTGTTGGTAAGCCCCTCACTATAAACAGTTTTAAGCGAGTCCCAGTCGATATTCTTGGACTCAAAGGCTCCATAAAATTGATCGAACTCATTCCAGAAAAACTCATAATTATCTAATGGAGTGTTTTTATAGTCTTCATTTAAAAGATCTTCTTCGCAACCCTGAAAAAGGAAGAGCAGTAAAAATGAAAGTGAAAAAAAGAGTTTATTTCGTTTCATGGCTATCAAAATGTATAGATTAAACCGAAAGAATAAATACCTGAAACCGATTTCAAAGGCCTTGGTGAGGTATTCAGCATGTATCGGAAATTGTATTCTCCCTCAACACTGAAATGTTTTGAGAATGCATATCCGTATCCAAAAGTTGAATAAACCGCCAGCAGGGAATTGGGAAACTGGATTTGAGAATTTTGTTTTATAAACGCGAAATTGCTCATTTTCTCATAGTTTTGGGTCATCGATAAGGAATAGCTATTCCGAACAGTCCAGGAAACAAAAGGTACAAAAAGTTCGGCCTTAAACCGATGATTTTTAATGTTTGCTTCACTGTAAAGCCCGGCAGCCAAACCACTTTGAATCAATTCGGGTAAACTATTGGCATTGGTGGTAATGTTTATGGTAGTTAACCATGTTCCGGTGGCATAAAGCCGCAGAACGTTTGAACTTGCTTTTTCAAGTAAAAAACGGTAGGAATCGAATGCCTCGAAAATAAAACTGTTTTTACCGCAAATCGGATCGCCATCAGAAAAAAGATTCACATCGAGATTTAATGATTTTGGCGTTCGATCGATCATGGCATAACGTAACGTGAGCTGATGATTCTTTTTTTGATTCCCGTTCATATATTTTAACCCATAGGACAAACCTGATCCGGAATAGATCGTGTATGAATAAAGTTCGTCAACCGATCCCAGATTATAATAGCTGACATTTGCCTCAATTTTATTGTATTTGGTTGAATCGACCGATAACTCGTTACTAAAAAGAGGTATACTGCAAAAAGTAAAAAGACAAATTAAAAAAAGGGTATTAAAATTCTTCATCTGCTGTTGGGTTTACTTTGAAAGGATAAAATGTACCTGAATATCGACATTCCCCTTAATCATCGACCAAACCGGACAATAAGTCTCTTCCTGAAGCGCGAGAAGACGGGTCAACTCTGCTTCCGTAATGTCGGGCGAAGCGATTTTAATGGTTACGATAATGGTTTTGAATGCAGTGGGATGTTCTTCCCTGCGCAACCCTTTGGTGTGAATTTCAAAATCCAGAATGGTTTTCCTCATCTTCCGAAGAAAAGTGAGCAATCCGCTTCCTATACATGAAGATAAACTTAGAAGTAACAATTCAAGCGAAGTATAACCCAACCCATCGCCATGAGGTGGAATGTAATCAATGGAAATTGGGTCGTTCCCTTCAACCGTTCCGCGGAAATGAAGCTTGTTGTTCATCAATACCAGATTGGCTTCAAGCTCCTTCGTTTTATCGATTTGTGTTTGCATGGTTTACAATATTAGCTGTATAACGATGATTATTCAAGAATTGTCGTAAAAATGTTATATTGATTCCAACTTTCGTAAAGAAAGATTGTTGAATGCCCGTTTTTGGGTATTAAACTCCGGATTCTCAAGCTCAAATTAAAAATTTAACTTTTAGTGATCTTATCGCTACTTCGAGATGAAAATATGAAACTAAATGATAAAATTAGCTTAATTTAGAACTTACATTCAATCATGAAACTATGAGCAAAAATGCATTCCGTCTGAATCGAAAAACGAAGAAAAACGGCTATGACTGGTGGTGGCACTCTTTTGTAGGCCGGCACGAAACTACCGGCGAGCTTCGGCCTTTCTTTATTGAATATTATGTGCTGAATCCGGGATTATGGAACGGAAAAATTGTGCTTGGTCAAGATCCGGGAAATAGAGCCATCGGAAAAAAACCGGTTTATGCCATGCTTAAGGCTGGTTGTTGGGGAATTGAAAAAGCTCAGCTTCACAATTTCTTCGGAATTGATGAATTTAGAGCTTCGGACAAAGTCCTCGATTGCGAAATAGGCACATCTGTTGTAACCGAAAATTACCTCAAAGGAAGTGTCGCCGTATCGAAAGAAGAAGCTGAAAATAACCCCGGAATGATGTCGGATGCCGGTTCGATGAGCTGGGAACTGAAAGCCAGTAAGCGTATTAAATATGATGTTGGTTATGGTTCGTCGAGAATGTTTAACCGTTTGAAAGCCTTCGAAATGTATTGGCACGTTGCAGGTATGCTTACCGAATTTGAAGGTGAAGTGATTTTTAACGATGAACGTTTCATCGTCTCGCCCGAAACATCGTATGGTTATCAGGATAAAAACTGGGGACGTGATTATTCCAATCCATGGATATGGTTAAATTGCAACAACTTAATATCCCTGAAAAACAAAAATCAGGTTGATGCCAGTATTGATATTGGTGGTGGATGCCCTAATGTATTCGGAATTGCATTGAAACGAAGAATCCTGACAGCTTTTTCATACAATGGGAAATTCTATGAATTCAATTTCTCCAAATTTTGGAAATATTCAAAACAAGAATTCAGTTCAAGTGAAGACGAGCAATATATTTATTGGAATATCAACTCACGAAACAGGGAAATCATACTCGATATCCATTTCAAATGCCGCAAAGATTACCTTTTGAACGTTAACTACGAAAACCCTCGTGGAGAAAAAAATCACAACAAACTTTGGAATGGCGGTCATGCAGAAGGTACAATAACAATTTATAGAAACAACAAGGAACAAACGCTGATTGATCAACTACAGGGTAGCTTTGGCGGATGTGAATACGGGGAATATGCTGTCGAACGTTAATGAACGTTCGTTAAAAAGATAGGCAAGGAAAAAAGGGAAACAACAATCCAAATTAAATGTCTCCCTTTTAAAAACCTAGATCAATTCTATTTCTCAATCTTTTCCTTCATTCTAAACAAGTGTTTTTGAAATCAGATCAATTGACATGCAATAGTTTACCCGATCCGCTATCGTTCGATTCAATCTGAGGTGATCCTTTGTAAACGATGTCGCCCGAGCCTGAAATAGAAGCATCTAATTTCTCTTCAGCATAAACATGGCAACTACCTGATCCCGATGTTTTAGCCGAACATTCTTTAACCTCAATAGGGAAACCGTTAAAATTCCCAGAACCGCTGGTTCTGACTGTCAAGGCGTTGAAGCTTGTGATGGGCTCATTGGCATAAAAGCTGCCACTCCCGCTCAGGTAAGCATAAAGGTTTTCAGCCGATTCGAATTCATTCATTCTGAAATTACCCGAGCCGGAAATACTTACTGTCAGGTCGTTATCCTGATTGAAATCATCCATCTCAACTTTCCCTGAACCGCTCAGCTTAACCTGATCGATGGAAGGGACAGTGATGTAAATGGTCAAATCAAAGTTTGAATAACATCCATTATCGAGGCAGATGTCCCATGATCCGTTGTTCACCGAGGTGTTCAAATGATCGATAATGTTTTCCTGGCCAACAGCAACAACTTTCTGAACAGGCCCTTGCGATACCTCAACGTTAAAGGATGCTCCCAGATCGAATTTGCTGAATTCAGAAAGTGTTAATTCACGCTCAACAGACGGTCCGATACCTCTGACGCAGTCATTATTAATATCAAGGTCGAAGCGGATACAAGAGCTAAATGCCAATGTGGCGAATAAAACAATAATGGTTAAGAATCTTTGTGTGTTCATGACAATTAATTTATAATGTTTGTGTTAATTCATTTCAATGATACTTGTCCGGCTATTTGACAAGAATAAAGACAGATTATTTTCTGTCAGGCTGCAATCAACCTACAATTTTTTTCTAAAAAGAAAGATTCCTGCTACTATTGCTGAAATAATCAGCATATAATCCTGAATAACTCCAAAGTTTATGGCGGCGCTAAGACCAATCAGCGACCACAGAAAGGGGCTGATAAGCAGATATTTCGGAACCTTGTTTGTTGCCAGCATCAAGAATCCGAAGGTGAAAATAGTTGAAGGGCAAGGCAGCCCAAGTGAAATGATCCTCGAAGCAGAACCTTCAACAACATACCCGATAATGGGGTAGATAATGAGACCAAACAAAATGAAGAAGTAACCCAGATAATCTTTGGCCTTCTCTCCGAAACCATATTCTATTTTCGAGTTTGAAAAGGTATTCAGCAGGAATAACAAACCCTGAAGAATAAAGAGCCCTCCGAAGACGAATGCTGGTTTATTGATTGCTGTAAAAAACATCAAATGGTAAACAGCACCAGTCCAAATCCAAAGCAATCCGAGAAAACCTCCAATCAGAATGTTTTTTGATGATTTTTTCTGATGAACGAAGACCAGGACAATTAACCCAAGAAGCAGAATCAATAGTTGAAAGGGGAAGATTTTTGTGTTGTAGTTTTCGAAAACATTGAAAAATTGATCGATTGTAAAAGGTACTTTCATGGCTATTTAAATTTTTAAAACAAATTTGATCGTTCGCTCTGAAACCAAAAAAAACGGTTGGTTGAATGGCTTGTTTTGTTTGTTGAACACTGATTTTTCAATATTGAAATGAATTGCTATTCTGTGGATAATAGAATGTTGAAGGAAGTTTTCAGAGGTTGAAAGAATTCCTTACTATTGCAGAAACAATTATAAACTCACCATGATGGTTGGAATTGCTTCAGAAAACGGATATACCGAAATCTTGCCGGGAATCAGGATCAAAACCCTTTGTTACGGAGAGGCCATGTTGATGTCGGAATTTTTGTTGCAGAAAGGGGCGCTGCTCCCTTCACACCAGCATCCTTATGAGCAAACCGGCTATTTGGTCAAAGGAAATATCAAGCTTACGATTGGTGAGGTATCACAGAATATTTTCCCCGGATACAGCTGGTCAATACCTGCCGGGGTTAGCCATTTTGCAGAAATTTTGGCTGATTCGGTTGCCATTGAGGTGTTCAGTCCTGCAAGGGAAGATTATTTGAAATATCTGGATCAATAACCTTCCCTATTTACATTGAGTTGAGCGAAACGACAAGTATTGAGTTAGCCAACAAATTTGTCGATTACTAACTTATCGGTTTGTGAAAGCAATCCTTCCCGGGACTTGAGTTCAGTTGAGGATGATTCGATTCCAATTTTTAATTCTCTTCGCATGCTATTGAACATACTTCCGGTTAGCATCTTATAGGTTGTGAAAAGAGCGACCTTGGTTTGCAATGGCTTAGGTAGTTTTACAGCGAAATCTTTCCAAATTTTTTCAGGATGTTGAAGAAAAAAGAACAAGCCACTTGTCCAACAACCTAAAAACAGATAATCGGCACCGACTAATTCAGAATCTGAATATTCACTGATCGATAATGTTTTGGAACCGATTCCCTTCTGAGCTAAATATACACCAATTTCTTCGGCATATTTTTTTGTTGTCCCGTGTTTACTGTTGTAAAAAATGATTGCGTTCTTCATAGTTGAAATTTTTAAGTGATGGTATAACAATCTAATTTTATGTTGTTTACTTGCTTATTGCATCGCTCGTTTGAATTCGTGGCATTAGCGCCAGCCCAAAGTTAATTAAACCTACTGCCGTGATGATGGGTTGAAGCACAAAAAAATTGGTGAACAATTGCTGAATGATGATCCATATTACCTTCCATCAAGCCACTTTTTAAACTCGGTCACTTTGTCGATGCTTACAAAAATCATCTCTTTCACCGGTGGATTAAGCTCCACTTTCAATCGACTTTTTGGGTATACATGAACGTTTACAATTGACTTATGGCTGATAAGATATTGCCTGTTGATCCTGAAAAAGTCTGATGGATTCAGCTCCTCGCTTGTTTTATCAATGCTCTGGTCGAGCGTGTACTGATGCTTGTCGTACGTGGCGGCAAAGGTGATGCTACTGGCCGAGAAGATATAGGCGATCTCTTTTACGTCGATGGTTTTTAGCTTATCGGCTACGGCCACCGAAAAACGTTCGCGGTAGTTCTGACGCTTCGGGGCAATGATCTGCATCAGCTCGGTAAGGTCTACCAACTGCCGCTTATCGCCCTGCCACTCTCTATATTTTACAATAGCCCGGCATAAATCATCCTTCAAAATTGGTTTCAGCAGGTAATCAATACTTTTTAGCTTAAAAGCTTTGATGGCGTATTCGTCGAAAGCTGTGGTGAAAATGATGGGCACATTAATTTTAACTTCATCGAAGATGGCAAAACTCAACCCATCTTCGAGGTGGATGTCGAGAAAAATCAGATCAGGGGGAGTGTTTTGCCTGAACCATTCTACCGAATCGCTGATCGATTCGAGCATGGCTACCACTTCAATACCTGGATCACATTCTGCAATAAGCGTTTTGAGCCGTCGGGCAGCAAGTTCTTCGTCTTCAATGATTATTGCCTTCATAAGTTTTGATTTAAGTTGCTATTTTCGGTTAATTAGATCTTCGAAAAAAGTGGCTCCGATCGTTTGCATCGAACCTGATCCCAGAGTTGTAAATTTTTCGAGCAAACGGTTCAGATCGGCCTGTACCACAGGTTTGTGCAGAAAGTCGATGCCTTTGGTTTGAAACGCTTTCACAGCCAGTTCGTCGGTTGCTGTGGTGAATATGATTGGACAAGTTACAGTTACCTTTTTAAAAATGGCCAGGCTCAGGTCGTCTTCGAGGTGTATGTCCAAAAAAATCAGATCGGGTTGCTCGTTATTCGTGAACCATTCGATGGAATCGTGTACCGACTCAAGCCAGGCTACAATTTTAAAATCTGGGTTGTATTCTGTAATAAGATTTTCCAACCTCCTCGCGGCATACGCTTCATCTTCAATAATTACTATTCTCATGATTTATTATTTTCTTTCAATGGTATTTTTGCAATAAATTCTTTTTCGTTTTTGATGAACTCAGGAGCTTGCATTTCGAGCAACTGGTAACGGTGTTCAATGTTTTTCAGCCCCACGCCGGTTGAGGCGATATACGATTCGCGCTCCTGAAGGTTGTTTACCACATTCAGGAAGTTGTTCTCGTCGATAAACAGGTCTATACGCAACGGCGCTTTTTTCGACATGGAGTTGTGCTTAATGGCATTCTCTATCAGCAACTGCAACGCCAAAGGCAGAATCAGCATTTCGGTTTTGTCGTTTCCAATGTTGATAGTCACCGCGATCTTGCCCATAAAACGGATATTCAGCAGGAACAGGTAAGCATCAAGAAAATCAAGTTCAGTTTTCAGATCGACAAGGTCGTTATCTTTGTTTTCCAATACGTAACGGTAAACTTTCG